>UMLL01055576.1_pt1 | contig 39183 bp, 41 predicted proteins | sample 1966591 | NCBI WGS metagenome assembly UMLL01 (sample SAMEA4836200, study PRJEB28245) | human gut metagenome | biome: gut microbiome; material: fecal sample | place: Denmark | collected 2008 | reverse complement strand
TCTGACAGCGGGACTGAAGAAGAACCTGACTTTCCATTGCGGACGTCATACCTTTGCCGTCCTGATGCTGGACTTGGGTGCGGACATCTATACAGTCTCGAAATTGCTTGGCCACAAAGAACTGGCGACAACGCAGATATATGCCAAGGTATTGGATAAGAACAAGCAGAACGCAGTGTCTCTGATTCCGAACATCGAATAATATACAGACCAACTTATGACAAGACAGGAAATAGCTATCAAAATAGCCAAAATTACCCGTATCATCGGAGAATGGAAATACCGGTTGGACTTAGATGACGAGGTGGAAATCGAAACGCTCTCGCCCGACCTGTTGCATATCGACGAATGGGTACGGGAAATCGGCCTGTATATAAAACAGAACCCTTCTCCTATTTTGGCCCGCCAAATCACCAATATCGGATTTACCGACTTGCTGGAGACGTATGTACAGGAGCATAAGCAGGAAATTGAGGAACCGTTTGTCTGGGCACTCAACAACTACGTGAAGCACATGCGGGCTTTACTGTCGCTTTGCGACAAACAGAGTATAGAAGAGAGAGGTCCATACAGGGATTTGATAGCGCCATTGGCCAACGAGCAGGTTGCAGCTTTACTGCAAAGAGCTGTCAATGCAGGAATACTGGATTGTCATTATCAACCCGTGCCCGGAACGAAAGTTCTGCAACTGAAGGTCATTGCCTTTGCCGTATCGTCCATTTGCGGTTTTCCTCGTGCTTACATGCACTTCGAGAAACTATGGAAAAGGGATCACGGCTCTCGAATCGGGACTTGTCGTGCTCCGAAATGCCATACGGAATACTACGAGGCTGTCAAAGCGCTTTATCCCGAAGTGAATTTCTCCACGTTTGAACCGGAACACACCAAGGCTGCAACCTTTTATGCCCCGCAAAGTGAAGATGACAAAAGGGACATGTACCAGACCTTGATTCGATACGGCTATATAGCACCGGAAACGACTTGGGAAACATTTAGCGGTATCTTCGATACGGGAAGATTCAGCCGACCCGTGGAATGGCTCAAAGGGCAGCGGCAACTGGCCTACTTCGTTCACTCGGCTTTCCACCGGTTCAATAAAAGGGAACTGTGGGTAAAAGGAGAATACTGTTTCCGTATCAACGGGAATATTCCTCATAGAGCGAGTTTCGTCACGGGGTACAGTTGGCTCAAACGGGTCGGCTGGATAGACAAATACGATGTCAAATTAAAAGAGATATGTAACAAGTTCAACCATATAGAAGAAAGTACAACAATAAAAGAAACCAAACATGAACGATTAATACATACAAGCAAATGCGTGTTCTACACCACCAAGGGAGATAAAGAAAAACGGAAGCTGTATTCGAGCCTTGTGAAAAAAGACTATATCGCTCCGGAAACCACCTTCTCCATGTTCAAAGGTATCTTTGACGAAGCAGAGTTCAAAGGTCCAATCCAATGGACGAAGAGCCAGGCACAGCTCATGTATTTCGTTCATCTGGCGTTCAAGACCGATAACCCTTTCGATGTGTGGGTAAAATGCGTTCATTGCTTTTGTTTTCCGAACGGGACACAACCGAACCGGGAGAGCATGAACAGCAATTTTCGCCTTATCAAGAAAAGGGGTTTGTTAGACACATTCGACATTGAATTGAAAAGGATAGCAGACAACTATACTTGTGTAAAAATGATAGAAACGAACGCTCCCGATCAAACGGGGCGGTCCTATTCAAAAATTTAACACCAAATTCAATTAAAATGACAAAGAATTTTCCTTTGCACCTCTCTCTTTTTGGAAAGAGCGATGCGTGGCTTCCGACGGATGCCAGCGCAGACCGGTAAACAAGGGCTATTCCGGTTGGTCAAGCAAGCCCAAGAGTCATACACTGCTGAAGTCGCAACTCGTCAAAAGAGTTACAGGCGTTATGTACTCGATTTCATACATTCCAAGCGGTATCATGATGAAACCGACGCATGGAGTAAGAACGAACATCTGAAAAATTACCGTACCATCGTGGATTTGTTGAGAGGCCACGAGAAACTGGTGCGTAAATACTTCGAACAGGAAGTGTTCGATGACATGCAGATTTCAGGTCTGCTCAACGAGTTCTACACCTTCGATCTGTCACAAACAGACGCTCCGGGGGACATCTTGGAGCGTGCGTCAGCTCCACGAACTAAAACACCTGACATTGTTTTCAAGCCTGCCCTTGGCAGGGAAACGGTTAACCTCATTGTGCAACTTGCCAATGAGGTTAATTTATTCAAGGAAAGACTGGATGCGAACGACGTGGCCACCCGCTACGAAACGGACACGCTGCAGCCTGTCACGTCGAGAAACAATACCCGGCTGGTTCTGTCGCTCGACAAATTGGCCTCACACGGCATAATTCCATACAACTGGCAGGCTTTCATCGCAAAAAGAAAACTCGTCATAAGTTCTTCGGGCAAGAAGCACCTCGATCAACACGATTTATCCTCTACCCTCAATCGGATTAAGGATACACCGCCCGGTATCTCCGAAAAGCGACTACTGTCCGTCATCGACGAGTACATAAAGCGAATCAAAGACAAAGAAATCCAATAAAAGAAACCTGATTTGTTGATAGTCGTATCGAGAGATGCGTTGAGACTCAATACTATCAACATTGACGGCCGGACAGACGCCTATACCTTTGCCCTCCGTAACCGGTTACTACGGAGGGTAAACCTCTTATTGTCAAATCAAAACGTGATAAAACAATGGGACATAGAAGAAAGACAACGGGAAACAACTCATTTTCCGACTACATGGCCCAGATGGAAAAGATAATCTCCATGATGACGACGGAGAAACCCATCGAGCGTATCCAAACGCTGGAACGGAAAATCGACGAGGTGGAGAAAATACAAACCATCGAGGGTAACATCGAACAAATCAAGGAACATATCTGGACAGTCAAGGAGATCCTGACTACTGCCGAAGCCTCGGTTTACCTTGGTCTTTCGGAGAGCTATATCTACAAGCTCACTTCATCAAAACAGATTCCTCACTACAAGCCCAACGGCAAGCTGGTCTATTTTAACCGGCGGGAGTTATGCGAATGGGCCATGAGAAATCAAGTACAAACAACCGGGCAGACAACCCGAACGAAAAAAGAAGTGTTATGAACAGAAGAGATACAGAACTATTGCTCGCACGTATCGAAGGTCTCAAAGCCTTTCTTGAGAACAACTCCTTAGAGAATTTCCAGCAAGAGATATTGAGGGTAGAGAAATTCCTGAAACGGTTCGGTTCGCTGGACGAACTGCTGTCCCATCTCGAAAAGGTAGAGAAAATGGCATACGCGGCGAAAGATTTTCTAAGCATAGATGAAGTGGCTGCCTATCTGCAAGTATCCAAAAGCTATGTTTACAAACTGACCTCCGCTCATGAACTGACGGTGTACAAGCCTAACGGAAAGAACATCTTCATTCTCCGAAACGACCTGAATGAGTGGATAAAACGCAACCCTTGCCTGTCCAACGGGGAGATTGAGAAACAGGCGAACATCATGTCTTATCTGCTGGACAAAGACAACAAGCAGAAGCAAATCAAGAAAGGAGGAAACCGATGAAAGCAGACATGACTATACATGACAACCACCGGATAGACGAGGAGAAATACCGGTCGCTGTTAAAATACATCAGGCTGAATGTCACGGAGAAATACGACTTCCCGCAGGAGATCGTGCAGATAGATGGCGTGACCATCGCGACGTTAGGCAACTTCAGCGCATCAACCGGAAAACCCAAGAGCAAAAAGACATTCAATGTCAGTGCCATCGTGGCGTCCGCCCTCTCCGGAAAAGAGGTGCTGAAATACAAGGCAGACCTGCCTCCCTGCAAAAACCGTGTCCTGTACATCGACACGGAACAGAGTAAGTGCCATTGCCATAAAGTCCTTCACAGGATACTGACCTTGGCCGGGCTGCCGACAGACCAGGAGAACGACCGAATCGAGTTCTTCGTCCTGCGAGAATATACGCCCGACCAACGACGGGACATTATCCGCTGGGCACTCCATGAGGAGAAGGATATCGGTTTGGTCATCATCGACGGTATCCGAGACCTGATTCACGACATAAACAGTCCGAGCGAGTCGCTCGACATCATCAATGAACTTATGAGATGGTCAAGCTACTACGAGTTGCATATACATACGGTACTACACCTGAACAAGGGAGACGATAACACGAGAGGACATATCGGCACGGAACTGAACAACAAGGCCGAAACCATCCTGCAAATATCGAAGAACGTGGAGAACGGCAAAATCAGCGAAGTGAGGGCCATGCACATAAGAGACCGGGAATTTATTCCTTTTGCATTTGAAATCGGGGATGATTCGCTCCCACACCTGGTGGAAGACTACCAATTCAAAATGAGCAAAAAAGACAGGCTGTCGTCATACGCGGACATGACGGAGCAACAGCACCGCTCCGCTCTGGAGGCGGCTTTCCCGGACAGGGATAATGTAGGCTACCAAGCCTTGCTCGAAGCCCTGAAAAAGGGGTATGACAGCATAGGCTACAGCAGGGGAAGGAACACGCTGGTCAATCTGTGCAAGTTTCTCATCCAGCATGGCGCCATACAGAAAAGCGGACGCGGGTACACGTACAATGAAAATTTCCATCTCTGAACCATGCCGGTTTAGTTTGGGGATATATATAGTAAAACTACACTAAACGCTCCTTACACATGAATATATCAGAAGCAAAGCGAATCCGAATCGTCGATTTTCTGCAAACACTCGGCCATTTACCGATCAGGATTCGTCATAACCAATATTGGTATCTGTCTCCCTGCCGGGAAGAACAATCGCCCTCTTTCAAGGTGAATGATAAATTGAACGAATGGTACGACTTTGGGCTGTCGGAGGGTGGCGGCATCATCGAACTGGTCTTGCGGCTCTACCGGCTCTGCAGCGTGAGCGAAGCCCTCCGTATGATAGAGAACCAGGTGAACGCTCTACCTCCCGTACACACTCGTATGCCCCTGCCCGAACCGGACATCGAGGAAGACATGAAAGATATGCGAGTAATACCGCTGACCCATTATGCGCTCTTGTCTTATCTGCTCTCCCGATGCGTGGACACGGGCGTCGCCCGGCAGTTCTGCAAGGAAATCCATTACGAGTTGCGTCGGAGACACTATTTCTCCATAGCCTTCGAGAACGTATCCGGCGGCTACGAGGTACGCAATCCTTATTATAAAGGTTGTATCCGAAAGAAAGACATCTCTTTCATCGCACATGTGGACGGAGTAAGACAGAAGCATGTCTGCGTGTACGAAGGTTTTATGGATTTTCTTTCCTACCAGACCCTACTCCGAAAAGGCGACACCATCGCCTGTGTCCAAGCCCCATGCGACCATATCGTGATGAACTCGGTCAATAACCTGAAAAACACCCTGCAACTGCTGGAACCGTATCCATATATCCACTGTTATCTGGACAACGACATGGCCGGACAAAAGACTGCAGAAACCATTGCCGGACTATACGGTATCAGAACGATCAACGAGGCCGTCCGCTATGCCGAATACAAAGATCTGAACGATTACCTACGCGGGAAAAAACGGTAAATCCCGTCTGCCTTCATTTTCTGAAAGCTCTCCGACAGGAGGGCTTTTTTTATGCCCTCCTGAAGTGCCTAAACGACTTTCAAGTATGATTTTCAAGTATGATTTTTGGTTTTCCGGAGAAATGTTTGCTCTTAAATAATACTTTAAGAACAAGATTATTTTATATTTCATACATAATATATTCCTTTGCAATCATACTTTAATAACATTTCAATTTCATACTTGAAGATATGGATTCATATTTCACATTCGCCACCGTCCTGACCGTGCTATACGTCGTCTATTACGCAGTCGTCATCGTGCAGGATGTTTATGGAAAGAAAGGAACGGATAAGCCGGGCGAGGAGATTTTCGAACTCGACCCGGAGGACATCAAGGAGGAAAGCGTCAAGGTCTCGGAGAACGAGACCGGCTTCAGTATCGGAAACGAGAAATACGACACGGAATCCCAACCCGCTGCTGTCCCTCCGCAGGATAACGATACAGACCAAAGAGAGGAGGCCGCACTGAAACGGTTTGAACGGCTGAAAGCCAAGGTGGAGGAACAATTGGAAGATACCGAACGCTTCCTGTCCGACCCCATGACGGCGGAAGAGATGTATAAAGCGATGATTTCCAAAGGCCGGTTGGACAACCGCCCCGAACTGGCATGGAGACCTGTCAAAGATAAACTGTAAAATGTCGAAAACTAAGAAAATACTGTGTACGCTATGCTCCATCATCCCTTTTTCGGCAACGGCCAAAAGCGGCAGCGTGAATTACACTTGGGGAGCGGACGCGCTGGCTACGATGCACGATTTCGTGGTGACCAACATGTTATATGTCCTGTATATCTGTTACGCTATCGCCTCGCTATGTGTCATCGTATCCGCCCTCCAAATCTATATCAAGTGGAATACCGGTGACCAGGACATCATCAAGTCCATCATAACGCTTGTCGGAGCGTGCCTGTTCATCATCGGGGCATCCATCGTATTCCCTGCCTTTTTCGGCTATCGCATATAGGCGACGGAACGTTCCCTGTCACCGGCACAACGGTATGGAACAACCTTAATTTTCATTCAAAATACAAATACAACTAAACATGTTAAGAAGACTGATTAGAAAGACGCTTTCTGCAAAAAAGACGCAGATGCTCATGTTGATGCTGCTGGGCGGTGTGACAACCGTCATGGCACAGAACTCTGCCGGCGATTATTCCGCCGGAACGACCGCTCTGGCAACCGTAACCGAGGAGATTGCCAAGTATGTCCCTATCATGGTGAAACTCTGCTACGCCATTGCAGGCGTGGTAGCTATCGTGGGCGCCATCTCGGTGTATATCGCCATGAACAACGAGGAACAGGACGTAAAGAAGAAGATCATGATGGTGGTCGGTGCCTGCATTTTCCTGATTGCCGCAGCACAGGCCCTGCCAATGTTCTTCGGAATCAGTGCCTAAAACGGTCGCACGATGAAAGGCAAGGACGAACGCTATCCCGACTACCCGCTGTTCAAGGGGCTGCAACGGCCTCTTGAATTTATGGGTATCCAGGGACGCTACATCTATTGGGCGGCGGGTGCGGCCGGCGGTGCCATCGTCGGTTTCATCATCGCCTACTGCCTGATCGGGTTCGTGGCGGGGTTGGTCTCACTGGTAGCTGTCTTATCGACGGGTATCGCACTTATCATGCTCAAACAGCGGAAAGGGCTGCATACCAAAAAGAACAAGCACGGTGTGTACGTCTATGCCTACGCCAAGAAGTTATGACCGACGAAAGAAAAACCATCCCCTGACAACGGGTGGCCTATTGAATGTTGAACGCGGGCAGGTCCGCCTGAAGTTCAGGCGGGCTTGCCTTTATTTATTATTTGGAAATGACCCTGTACATCATTCTACTTTTTATAACCCTATGTGCCGGCATGGGCATATCGGTCTATGCGTTCGGAACGGGCGGCAAGCGCAAACGTATCTTTCAGGACATCTATTTCTCTGTGGAAGATACAGACGGCATAGGCGTGCTGTACACCAAGACCGGCGAATACTCGGCTGTACTGAAGATGGAGAATCCCGTGCAGAAATACTCGGCCAATATCGACAGCTACTACGAGTTCACACACCTTTTCACTGCCCTGGCCCAGACTCTCGGCGAAGGATATGCCATTCATAAACAGGACATCTTCGTCAGAAAACAGTTTGAGAACGAAGCAGACGACGGGCAGGAATTTCTCTCGTCCGCCTATTTCCGATACTTCAAAGGACGCAATTATACGGACAGCATTTGCTACCTGACTATCACCCAGGAGGCCAAGAAAAGCCGTCTGTTCTCATTCGACAACAAAAAGTGGCGCGACTTCCTCGTAAAGATCCGCAAAGTACATGACCAGCTACACGATGCCGGCGTGCAGGCCGAGTTCCTGAACAAGAGCGAGGCGAACGAATATGTGGACCGTTATTTCGCCATGAATTTCAAGGATCGAATCGTCTCGATGACCAATTTCAGGGTGGACGACGAGACCGTTTCGATGGGCGACAGACGTTGCAAGGTGTACAGCCTTGTGGACGTGGACTGTGCCGCCCTGCCCTCGCTGATACGGCCCTATACCAATATCGAGGTGAACAATACCGACATGCCCGTCGATTTGCTGGCCCTTATCGACAGCATACCGAACGCCGAAACGGTAGTCTATAACCAGATTATTTTCCTGCCCAACCAGAAGCGGGAACTGGCCATGCTCGACAAGAAAAAGAACCGACACGCGAGTATCCCCAATCCGAGCAACCAGATGGCCGTAGAGGACATCAAACGGGTACAGGAAGTTATCGCCCGTGAAAGCAAACTACTCGTGTACAGCCACTTCAATCTGGTCGTGGCCGTGCCAACCGGTACGGATCTGCAAAAGTGTACGAACCATTTGGAAAACAGCTTCGGACGTTTGGGCATCCATATCAGCAAGCGAGCCTATAACCAATTGGAGCTATTCGTAAATTCCTTTCCGGGCAACTGTTACGGTATGAACGAAGACTACGACCGTTTCCTGACGCTCGGCGATGCAGCCACCTGCCTGATGTACAAGGAACGTATCCTGCACAGCGAGGAAACGCCGCTGAAAATCTACTACACAGACCGCCAAGGCGTGCCGGTGGCTATCGACATCACAGGAAAAGAGGGAAAAAACAAGCTGACGGACAACTCGAACTTTTTCTGTTTAGGGCCTTCGGGCAGCGGCAAGAGCTTCCACATGAACTCGGTGGTACGCCAGCTTTACGAGCAGGGCACGGACGTGGTGATGGTCGATACGGGTAACAGTTATGAAGGACTTTGCGAATACCTGGGCGGCAAATATATCAGCTATACCGAAGAGCGGCCTATCATGATGAACCCATTCCGGATTCACCGGGAGGAGATGAACGTGGAGAAAACAGGATTCCTGAAAAACCTCGTGCTGCTGATCTGGAAAGGTACGCAGGGTACGGTCACGAAAACGGAGGACCGTCTGATAGAACAGGTCATCATGGAGTATTACGACACCTATTTCAACGGGTTCGACGGTTTCACGCCACTACAACGGGAGGATTTGCGTAAAAGCCTGCTCATCGACGACCGCAACCGTTCCGACCGGCAGGATGAAAGCGAGGGAGAGCGTGCCGGGCGCATCGAGCAGATGATCGACGAGATGGAACGCAGACGCAAAGAGCTGAAAGTACCGGAGTTGTCGTTCAATTCATTCTACGAGTTTTCCGTGCAGCGTATTCCCGACATCTGCAGCGAGAATCACATTTCGGGTATCGACATCTCGACTTACCGCTACATGATGAAGGACTTCTATCGGGGCGGCAACCATGAAAAGACGCTGAACGAGAACATGGACAGCAGTCTGTTCGACGAGACGTTCATCGTCTTCGAAATCGACAGTATAAAAGATGATCCTCTCCTTTTCCCTCTTGTCACCCTGATTATCATGGACGTATTCTTACAGAAGATGCGTATCAAGAAGAACCGAAAAGTCTTGGTCATCGAAGAGGCGTGGAAGGCCATCGCCTCGCCGCTCATGGCCGAGTATATCAAATTTATGTACAAGACGGCCCGTAAATTCTGGGCTTCGGTTGGCGTGGTGACGCAGGAGATACAGGACATCATCGGCAGTCCCATCGTCAAGGAAGCCATCATCAACAACTCGGACGTGGTGATGCTGCTCGACCAGAGCAAATTCCGCGAGCGGTTCGATGAAATCAAGGCTATCCTCGGACTTACCGACGTGGACTGCAAAAAGATATTTACCATCAACCGACTGGAAAATAAAGAGGGGCGCAGCTTCTTCCGGGAAGTCTTTATCCGCCGGGGCAGTACCAGCGGCGTGTACGGCGTGGAAGAACCGCACGAGTGCTACATGACCTATACCACCGAACGGGCTGAAAAAGAGGCTCTGAAACTCTATAAAGCCGAACTGCAATGCAACCATCAGGAAGCTATCGAGGCATATTGCCGGGATTGGGATGCCAGCGGCATCGGCAAGTCCTTGCCATTCGCTCAAAAAGTGAACTCCGCAGGACGAGTATTGAATTTAACAGTAAAATAACAGAATAATGAAAACAAAACGAATCCTAATCACTCTGGATCTCTGCTACGGGCTGAACGTGATGCTCTATGAATGCGGCCTGACGAAACAGCAGATTTCAATCGATAGCCCCTCACTCAAGGAATTGTCCCTTCGTGAATTTTGTATGCTGACGAAAAAGAAAATCCTCTCCGCAGACGGCATGACACCGGACAAGCTGTCTTTCATCGAACGGCTGCTGGCAGAATACTCCCTTCGGCTGGGCATGTCCGATACGGAACTGGAAGCGTACCTGAACCAATACTACCGGGAAAATCCCGAAGAAAAGAAATTTTATGATTTATGCGACAGAATGTGCGGAATAAATCCGGATACGAATACCGACTCCCATTCTGCAACGACGATGGAAGAAGTACCGGCTTTCGACGAAGAAAGATTCAGGCAGGAACTGAACAGGGAGTTTCACCGCAATCCTTTCAACGGAACAAGAATAAGCGATTTGGAATGGCTACGATACCGAACCGTGCGTGCGGCTTATCTGAACCAACCTTGGTACATAAGGTGGTTCTGCTCCCCCAAAGCCCGAATGAATCGTGCCATCGTAGACGCATTCAGGGTACATGAAATATTTTGCCTGCTCGCCACGGAAGATTGTATCGAATCCGAGCGGTGGCACTTTGAAAACAGAGAAATAAAATCATCTCTTTGACAATGAAAAAGCTGTCATTCATCCTCATAGCCGTATTGCTCGCCGCCGTGCAGCATGTCCACGCCCAATATTACAGCGTGAACTACGACACCCGTACCGTAGCGGCAATGGCGGCCGCTTTCGGCACGGAAACCGTGGCCGAAAGCTATTACCGCGAGCAGGTCGATGACATCCTCAAACATTACAATGCGGCAGAAGTGGCCACGGCAGGGATTTTCGCTTCCAAATTTCTGGAACACAAGGCGCTTGCGGACCTCGGAATATGGTGTAGCAGTACGGAGAACTATTATTACCGCCGGATTTACCGCATGGTGGCGGAAAAAATCATGCCGAAGATCTGGGTCGTGGCCAAACAAATGCTCCGCTCACCACAGACGGCGATTTACTGGGGCAACTACCTGATGAAAATCTGCGACGAGACGAAAAGCCTCTGTATGCAGTTCGAGAGTGTGGTGACGAACAGCACGCTGACCTTTTCAGATGTCGTGTTTCTCGAAATCAACCGGAACATAGCCCCCTTGCTGAAACTCTCGGAGGTGGGCGACATCGACTGGCAGAGGATGCTGGATGATCTGGCCAGCGTACCGGGCAACTTCACGAAAGAAAACCTGCAACACGACATCGACAATCTTTATGACATGGGTGTCGGCCTTGCCACGGCAGGAATCGAAAATATCGGAGACGCCCTGCTGCAGACCAGCTCGTTCCATGAGCTGATTGGCGGCAAAGTCGGTGAAATCATCAACCTGTACGACCATTACAACGGTCTGTTCGAGCGAGTGGAACAGGATGCCGGCCATTTCATAATCGAAATGATAGGCGGCGAGGATAATGTCGCCAGACTGTTCGACATCGGGGAGTATGACCTCACCGGTTGGATGACGGACTATCTGGACCAAACGGCGGGAAACTACTATACCCAGCGGTGGTATATCGCCCGTCGCGAGCAGGGCAGCGTTTCGTTGTGCGACTATTACCCGCCGACCGACGACAACAGCATACTGAACGGCGGAGAATGGGTACGGTTCGAAACGAGCGATCCGAACTTCTACCCAAACGCTTCGCAACGGGAACAGGTGCTTTCCAACTCGGAACGGTATGCCGGATGGTCAAGAAGCCGGGTACAGCAACTCAACAACCAGAACGACGGCTACACCTATACTATCAACTACTGGCAGAACGGCTATATCATCAGCCGGGGCGGCAAGCAGACCAAGAAGGCATACGCCTACGAAATACACGTCACAAAAAGCTGGAACCGGGAAATCGTCGTCTACGAGGACGTATTCGATTCCTACTCGATGGACTCGAACACGTTCAAGGCGCAACTCAACGCCCGCCTCTCGGAGTTCAACGACAACGAGGAGGGCTATACCTATTATATAACTTCCGATGCAAAGAATTACTACCAGGCAACGGACGCCGCCAAGCTGCAAGGCTGCGAGAGCGTGACCATCAGCGTAACGTGTTCGGACGGCGCCACGCTCGGACAGGGTACGACGCAGTACAAGTGCCGCAAGTGCGGCAGCTCGCTGAATGCCCACTCGAAGGAGTGCGCCATGCAAACCACCGTTTCGGACAACGAACTGGATACGTCCGAGCTGGACGCTCTGTTGCAGGAAGCCGACAACAAGGTTGCCGCCCTCGAATCACAAATAAAAGCCTTGGAGTCTGAAAATGACGCGCTGCTGAAGAAGATTGCCGAGGCGAGCGTGGAAGATGCGGCAGTGTATCGTCAACAGTATAACGAGAACAAGTCACAGATAGACCGCCTGAAAAGCGAACTGTCCGAGTGGCAAAAAAAACAGCAGGAGTACGCAGACGCCAAGGCCGAGGCGGCGGGCGACAACGACGTGGCAACAGACGACTATTACCGCATACCGGCCATCATGCAGGACTGCAAGACGGCTTACGGCCTGACATGGCAGGACGGCGGTTCATGGAGCGGCTACTCGTATATCCGTAAAGCGACCATGCCGAACATCAACGGTGTCATCACATTCAAGGCAACGCTCTCGATAGCCCGGAAACCCAAGTATTTCCTCGGTATCAAGATTCACCGTGCCATCCTGCAAATCAGTTGGGAACTGACAACGGAATACAGCGATACGCACGTGGCCGACGTGCTGACACTCGACCCGAACCTGTCGGACGAGGAGAAAACCAAACTGGTGAACAACCGCATTGCGGAAATCGCACGGGAATACCCTTCCTGCAAGATCACGACGGAGTATGCCCGCACCGAACCGCTGGAAGAAACTCCGACCGGCGACGTGTACCACCTGCTGTGGTCGAGCGACCGGCTTGAAATCGCACGGGAAGTGGATTCGCGGATTACACAGATATACGCCGACCTCGTATCGCTGGAAAAGATGATGTACTACAAGCGAAGCATCATCGACGTGCTGAAAGATGTCCTGCCTGAACTGGATACGGACGAAGGACGAAGGCTCACGCTCGTGGAAGAGTGTCATGACCGGTGGGTGGAGAATGCCCGAAACCTGCAAAGCAGAACAGGTAGAAAGGAGGCGCAGCCATGAAACGGTCTCTATTAATAACGGTCACGCTGCTGGTTCTCCTGCCCGGCATCGTCAAGGCGCAGTGGACGTTCGACATCGTGTCGGTCGAAGCCTACATCAACGACCATAAGAAACAGCGTAGCCTGCTGCTGGCCCGAAGCACGCTGGAGTACAGCAACAAGCTCCTGCACGAATACAGCCGTAAGGAAGTCGGCGAATACAAGGAACTGAATGTGGACCTGGACCGCTACACCCGTGCTTTCGATGTCATCGACGTGATGTACCAGTCCCTGCGGACAGTGCTGAATGTGAAAAGTACCTATACGGCAGTCAGTGAACGTATCGCAGACTATAAGGAACTGCTGGAGGATTTCAACGAGAAGGTGTTGAAACGGGGAACCGTCGAGTTGGCCGATGCACAGATACTGATGATAAACGAGAAGGCCATACGGGACATCGCCGACGACGGGGAGCATCTCTACAAGTCGGTCAGCGACCTCGTGCTGTATGCCACGGGAGCAGCGGCCTGCTCGACCTCCGACCTGTTGATGGTGCTGGAAGCGATCAACACTTCGCTGGACGACATCGAACATCACCTGAACCGGGCATATATCGAGACGTGGCGGTACATACAGGTGCGTATCGGTTACTGGAAATCGAAAATTTACCGCGAACGCACCAAACAGGAGATTATCAACGGCGCTTTCGGACGATGGCGAAGCGCAGGAAGATTGGATTATTAACAACAATAAAAGCGAAAAGACAGATGAAAAAAACATTGTTACTCATGGCGATTGCGGCTGTAACGGCAAAGGAGACCCATGCACAGTCCGTCACCTACAACCACGATTCGCCGAAACAGAACCAGATTACGGTCATGGAAACCGGTACGGGCGCACTCTCGCCCGACCTGTACTACACGCTGCTGCACAACAATTACAAGAAATCGGCAGCCAGCAAGAACAAGCTCTCGTTCCGCACTCTGTCGGGTGTCAACCTGTACAACCAAACGGACGAGGCGGAAGCCATCGACTCGGCATTGGTCAAACGAGCTGAAATCGAAGCATTGAACGTGGCCGACCGGCAGATAGACCTCGCATGGATCGCCGAAGGAGATAAGGTCAACGGTCAGATGGATCGGTTCAAACGCAATATCGACCGCATATTGCCTGCGGGCGGCTCGTCCGACGACAAGGAGCGGTGGACGGAATATTACCACATGTATCAGTGTGCGATCGACGCTACCAAAGATGCCTACATGCCCAACGCACAACGGAAAAAGGAATACCTGCGCATCTACGAGGATGTGGTACGGCAGAACGAAATTCTGGTCGGCTACCTCGCCAAGCGGCAAAACGCCACGATTACGGGCAGCTTGCTGAATGCAACCGCCGACCTGAATTTGGACAAAAGTAGTGTCGTCCGCGAGGCTATGAGCCGCTGGAATGAATCGAGACTTACAGTGCGCGGCTCTCAATCGGGTAACAACGCAGGCAGTAGCGACGGAGACGAGACAGTAAACAGAGGGAAATAAAATACGGTGCACATGGCAGATGGAAACATACTTTCAGATTTCGGAATCAATCTTCTGGAGGAAGAGATTGACGATGTGATTTTTCAAACAAACGAGTTCCTGACCGATGCGACCTTCACCGGTTCGCAAGGACCATTCTGGTGGATTCTCCAAATGTGCATGGCCCTGGCCGCACTCTTTGCCATCATCATGGCAGCGGGCATGGCGTACAAGATGATGGTCAAGCACGAACCGCTGGACGTGATGAAGCTCTTCCGCCCTCTGGCCGTATCGCTCATCCTGTGCTGGTGGTATCCACCGGCAGATACAGGGATGGCCGGTAGCGGAAGCAACTGGTGCTTTCTGGACTTCCTCTCCTATATCCCGAACTGCATCGGCTCGTACACGCACGACCTCTACGAGGCAGAAGCCGCACAGATTGCAGACAAGTTTGAAGAAGTACAGGAACTTATCCACGTGCGCGACACGATGTACACGAGCTTGCAGGCACAGGCGGATGTCGCCCACACGGGTACGTCCGACCCTAACCTCATTGAGGCGACAATGGAGCAAACAGGCGTGGACGAAGTTACCAACATGGAGAAGGACGCGGCGAAACTCTGGTTCACGTCGCTGACTTCGGGAATTGTCGTCGGGATAGACAAAATCATCATGCTTATCGCTCTCGTCGTATTTCGCATCGGGTGGTGGGCTACAATATATTGCCAGCAGATCCTGCTCGGTATGCTGACGATATTCGGGCCGATACAGTGGGCTTTCTCGCTGCTGCCCAAGTGGGAAGGCGCATGGGCGAAATGGCTCACCCGCTATCTGACCGTCCATTTCTACGGGGCGATGCTCTACTTCGTGGGATTTTATGTCCTGCTCCTGTTCGACATCGTACTGTGCATCCAGGTGGAGAACCTGACGGCTATAACGGCGAGTGAGCAGACAATGGCGGCTTACCTGCAAAACTCCTTCTTCTCGGCCGGCTATCTGATGGCGGCAAGCATCGTGGCCCTGAAATGCCTGAACCTCGTCCCGGATTTGGCCGCATGGATGATACCTGAAGGCGATACGGCATTCTCTACCCGAAACTTCGGCGAGGGCGTGGCGCAGCAGGCCAAGATGACAGCGACGGGAGCAATGGGCGGAATCATGAGATAAGAATTATAAACAAGCATATACAAAGAAATGGGAACACAAAGGAAAATAGAGAACTGGTGCAAGGATGAAAGATTCTTGCGCTATGCGAGCAGACGCATGACCGAAGAGATTACGGAAGTACCGGAAAACCAACAATACGATCCGCAGTATGAGGAGCTGGACGAAGCCTTCGACAGGGATGACCGCTATGTCGTTCCGCTGGCGGAATATCTCGCGTACCGCCTGCATCTCGCCAAACTCTGCAAGAATGCCCGTAAACGCAGACGCGGCATCTGGCAAGTGTTCGTGCAGGTAGCCATGCTGGGGTATTACACGGAAGTGTTCGCCGAGGTATTCGACCCGCTCCTTGCGGAGTTACACGATACGGTCATACCTATGCTCCACGAGGAGTATGTAAGGAAATCGAACCCTAAAAAGCAATAACACATGGTCATCAAGAACTTAGAGAACAAAATCAAGCTGGTGGGCATTATCTGTACCGCATTTCTTGCGGGGTGCATCATCATCAGCGTATCGAGCATCTGGACGGCCCGCACGATGGTCACGGATGCGCAGAAAAAGGTGTACGTGCTGGACGGTAACGTACCGATACTCGTGCGACGCACAACGATGGAGGAAACGCTCGACGTGGAAGCCAAAAGCCACGTGGAAATGTTCCACCACTACTTTTTCACGCTCGCACCCGATGACAAATATATCCGCTACACGATGGAAAAAGCCATGTACCTGGTAGATGAAACCGGGCTGGCGCAGTACAACACGCTCAAGGAAAAGGGCTTCTACTCCAACATCCTCGGAACGAGCGCGGTATTCTCCATCTTCTGCGACAGCATAGCCTTCAACAAGGAGAAGATGGAATTTACCTATTACGGCAGGCAGCGTATCGAACGCCGGAGCAACATCCTCATGCGTGAACTCGTCACGGCTGGACAACTCAAACGTGTGCCGCGCACGGAGAACAACCCACACGGGTTGCTCGTCGTGAACTGGCGCACGCTGCTGAACAAGGATATCGAGCAGAAAACGAAAAGCAACTATTAAAATATCGAAGTTATGAATATCAAAGGATTCAGGCGTATGCTGTTCGGCGAGAAGATGCCGGACAAAAACGACCCGAAGTACAAGGAACGCTACGAGCGCGACGTACAGGCGGGCCGCAGGTTCGCCCAAGCGACCCGCATAGACAAGGCCGCAGCCAAGATACAGGGTTTCGCCAATGTGCACCGGACGCTGTTTCTCGTCATTGTCTTCGCTTTCGTCATCGGCGGGTTGGCGTGGAACATCTACAGACTGACAGTCGTGTATCGACATCATCCGTCCCGCAGGACAGCCACAGAGATGCAGGACAGCCTGCTACGGGAGCGACACAAGAGCCTTCCCTTGCCGACAAACGGGGAAACCGACTCCGAAATGCGGAATATGCGTGAACCGTAGGTGCGGACACGATGCGAACACTGGAGAAATGTAGTAACCTTATAAAGGTAAACCTATGCAAATCAATTAGAAATGATAATGGACGCAATCAAGAAAATCAATTTCAGGCAACCGAAATATATGCTTCCGGCCATACTCTACCTGCCTCTGCTGGGAGCGTCGTATTTCATCTTCGACCTGTTCCACACGGAGAAGGCGGAGATACAGGATAAGACGCTGCAAACGACCGAGTTTCTGAATCCCGAACTACCGGACGCAACCATAAAAGGCGGCGACGGCATCGGCAGCAAGTACGAGAACATGGCCAAATCATGGGGCAAGATACAGGACTATTCGGCCGTGGATAATATCGACCGGGAAGAATCCGAAGACAACAAGGAAGAGTATGAATCGCAATACACGCAAGAAGACATCACCCTGCTCGCAAAACAGAAGCAGGAAGAGGCTTTGGCGGCGCAAGCTGCCGATGCCAAGAGGCGGGAACATGAAGCTCTCGCGGAACTGGAAAAAGCCCTTGCCGAAGCAAGGTTGAGAGGACAAAGAGAGGTAGCACCGGCCAAAGCGGACACCACCGCATCGACAGCCCCGCCGGACACAGCGGTACACCATCGGGGAACCATCGACGAAGAGAGCCGTTCGGTAAAGGCTCCGTCCGAGAATGACAAAGCAAGCGAAGTCGTAAAGAAGGTGAAGACCACTTCGGACTACTTCAATACGCTGACCCGAAACAGCCGGGAACCGAAGCTCATCCAAGCGATTATCGACGAGGACATCAAGGCCGTGGACGGCTCGCGTATCCGTCTCCGTCTTCTCGACGACGTGGAGATCGGTGAAAACGTGGTCAAAAGGGGCACATACCTGTACGCCACGGTCAGCGGATTCTCCTCCGGTCGCGTGAAGGGGAACATAGGCAGCATCCTTGTCAACGACGAACTCGTGAAGGTCAGTCTCTCGCTATACGACACGGACGGGCTGGAGGGACTGCATGTGCCTATCAGCCAATTCCGCGAGACGAGCAAAGACGTGGCAAGCAGCGCCATGTCAGGCAGCATGAACATGAATACCAGCGGATATGGCAACAGCCTCGCCCAATGGGGTATGCAGGCAGTGAACAATGCCTACCAGAAAACGAGCAACGCCATCAGCAAGGCCATCAAGAAAAACAAGGTGAAGCTGAAATACGGGACGTTCGTGTATCTGGTCAACGGTAATCAAAAGCAATAAGGACAGTCATCATGATAGAAACGGACAAAATATATCACATGGACTGCATAGAGGGGATGCGCCTCATGGCGGACGGCAGTGTCGATGCCGTGATTGCCGACCTGCCTTACGGTATGTTGAACCACAAGAACAAAGCGGTACGCTGGGACAGACAGATACCGCTCGAACCCTTGTGGGAGCAATATCTAAGGGTTACAAAGCCGGAAAGCCCCATTATCCTGTTCGCCCAAGGAATGTTCACCGCAGAGCTACTTCTGTCGCAACCCCGGATATGGCGGTACAACCTCGTATGGCAGAAGGACCGCGTAACGGGACATCTCAACGCCAAACGTATGCCGTTGCGACAACACGAGGACATCATTGTCTTCTACAAGCGGCAACCGGTCTACCATCCGCAGATGACACCGTGTCTGCCAGAACGGAGGAACCACGGACGACGTAAGACGGAAGGATTTACCAACCGCTGCTATGGTGAGATGAAGCTCTCGCCGGTACGTATTGCCGACGACAAATATCCCACTTCGGTCATTTTCATGCCGAAGGAACACAAACGCGGGGCGTTCTACCACCCGACACAGAAGCCTGTCGCACTCATGGAGTATCTGATACGGACCTACACCGACAAAGGAGCGGTCGTGCTTGACAACTGTATCGGGTCCGGTACGACCGCCGTGGCAGCCATCCGCACGGGACGGCATTACATAGGTTTTGAAACAGAGAAAGCCTACTGCGAGATCGCCGAGCGGAGAATCCGGGAAGAGATTGAACGCAGGAATGAAGCGAAATGAGGGAAAGAATAAACAAGAGGAATCAACGAAATCAATAGAATCAATGATATGAATATGAATCTGAAAAGGACTATAACGGTATTTTTTCTTGCGGCCGGGTTGTTCACAGGACGTGACGCACTGGCCCAACGAACCTACGAGGAGATGGAACATCTGACAGTCAACGAGCAGGTGACGACGGTCATCACGGCCTCGGAGCCTGTCCGTTTCGTGGATATATCCACGGATAAAGTTGCGGGCGACCAGCCGCTCGACAACATCATAAGGTTAAAACCGAAAGAAGCCGGACATGAGGACGGCGAGGTACTGGCCATTGTAACCATCGTAACGGAACGCTATCGCACGCAATATGCGCTGCTATACACCACACGGGTCCAGGAGGCGGTGGCCGACAAGGAAATCCAGCTACAGGAACGGGATGCCTACAACAATCCGGCGGTTTCGATGTCCACCGCAGACATGACCCGCTTCGCAAGGCATATCTGGAACTCTCCGGCAAAAATCCGGAATGTGGCAAGCAAAGCACACCGAATGGTGATGCGGCTGAATAACATCTACGCCGTGGGTGATTATTTCTTCATCGACTTCTCGATAGACAATAAAACAAACATCCGCTTCGACATCGACGAGATAAGGGTGAAGCTGGCAGACAAGAAACTTGCCAAGGCGACCAACGCACAGGTCATCGAGCTGACACCCGCACTGGTGCTGGAGCCGGGCAAGACTTTCCGACGCGGATACCGCAATGTAATCGTCATCAAAAAGATGACTTTCCCGAATGACAAACTGCTGACCATCGAAATGACGGAAAAACAGATCAGCGGGCGTAACATCAGCCTGAACATCGACTACGAGGACGTGCTGTCGGCCGATTCGTTCAGCGCAGCATTATTAGAGGAGGAATGACCATGAGAAAGACGGTTATCCTTATCCTCGCCTGCGTGTGCCTTGCCTTGAATGCGAACGCACAACGCAACAGCGGCCGCCTGTCGCTGGGCGTCGGCCTGCTGTACGAGAACGGGCTGGACATGACGTTGGCCTACGAGCACGAGATGAACTACCGCCATGCGTGGGAGTTCTTCGCCAACGGCTATCTGCAATGGACGGAATGTACCCCGTGCGGTCATATCTGTCCGGAATCCTTCTGGCGAAACTACCGCACGTACTCGTTCGGTGCGGCATACAAGCCGTGCGTCGTGCGGGGACGCAACCACTACGGAAGCCTCCGCATAGGGGCATCGGCAGGCAGCGACACGAAAAAGTTCCTTGCCGGTCTGCATTTCGGCTACGAACACAATTACGTGATGCGCTCCGGCTGGACGCTCTACTGGCAGGTAAAGAGCGATGTGATGATAAAGGGGGCGGACGTGCTGCGGGCAGGCGTCGTCCTCGGAGTGAAACTACCGATAAAATAAGTGAAAAGATGAAACAGAGAATTATCAGAAACATGAGACGGTTCGTGCCGGCAGTCATCGCTGCCGCCGTTCTGACCGGCTGCGACGCACATATCGAAATACCCGATACGGCCATGCGACCGGGGCATGTGCTCTGCATAGACGGTACAACCATGCCGTACAGCGAGTACGAGCAATCGGAGAACCAGGCGATTGCCGTTGTCTTCCATACTAACACGGACGGCGACACCGAGGGAAAAGGATATGCAGTCTATCTGTGGGACATTGCACCGAATGCTTTCGCCGACAGTCTCGGCGTGGAACAAGGCACGTCGGCCGACATCGGGGCATACGACGGGAACACCAATACTTTCGCCCTGTACGAGACAGAGGAGACGGTCTCGCCGATGGCAAAAGCGGTTTTCGACCTGTGGAAGTACGGGCAGAGTGCCTATGTCCCGTCCGTGGCGCAAATGCGCCTGTTGTATTCTATTCGGACGGTTGTCAATCCTGTCATTGAAAAATGCGGCGGTAATCCGCTATCGCAGGAGGCCGATGCGTGCTGGTACTGGACATCGACGGAGGTAGAGGGACAACAGACGGCCAAGGCGTGGCTCTACTCTATGGGCAGCGGAACCATGCAGGAAACCCCGAAAACACAGGCGCATCGGGTACGCCCCATTATAACCATTTACTAACCATCAATAAATGAATTTATGACTATGTACGGAATTAAAGATTTCAATGTGCCGCAGTATGCGGATATAGTACATCCGAACAAAGGATTTTTCGGGTATCTGTTGAGATGCAAATGCCCTAAACAAGAGGACGTTTCCGGGAATTTCATATTCCTCGATGATGGAATAGATTGCTACGTGAGGTTTCCTTCCGTAAAAAACCGCAGGGAGGAAATACGGACGGAATGGAACGGTCGTATCAGCCGTTACCATGATATTTTCCAAGGCCAGCTCTACTATGTCGATGAAGAATTGCACGAAGGCTTCATTGATTTCATGACTTGCGGCCCTGACGATGCTGTCCGAATGTTCCTTGAAAAGTTTATGAGAGACGTGCGGGCTTCCGTAATATATAACACGTTAGGGCTTGAACCTCTGTATGCGGTTTCCCATGTCTGCCAGCTCACCGATGATGATCGTATGTACTTGCCTCATATCCATGTTCTTTGGGGCATTAAGAAGTAATCGCGGCGATGGAAGAGAGCAAAGAATTACAAGGGTTCTACAATATATTCCGTGCAGCAGTGTACGTCTCCGTGCTGATGGAGTTTTTCGAGTATGCCATTGACCCGGCGACATTGGACCACTGGGACGGCATCCTTTGCAATATTCACGGGCGTATCAAGCAATGGATGATATACAACGACGGGAATCTCGTGTACAGCAAGCTCGCCACGATACTGCTCATCTGTATCACCTGTCTCGGAACCCGGAACAAGAAGCATTTGGAGTTCAACGCCCGTCGCCAAGTGTTATACCCGCTCACGGGTGGCCTGTTGCTGCTGGTCCTGTCAGTATGGCTGTTCGGTCATCCGATAGAAACAAAGTTTTATACACTGCCTTTGAATGTCATTTTTTACATGGCTACTTCCCTCGTAGGCGTGATACTGGTACATATCGCACTGGACAACATACCGAAGTTCACCAAGGACGGCCTGATGAAAGACCGCTTCAACTTCGAGAACGAAAGTTTTGAACAATGCGAAAAATTGATAGAGAACGAATACAGCGTAAATATCCCCATGCGATACTACTATAAGGGAAAATTCAGAAAAGGATTCGTTAATATAACAAACTGTTTTAGAGGTACTTGGTGTGTAGGTACTCCGGGCAGCGGTAAAACTTTTTCGCTAATAGAGCCGTTCATCAGGCAACATTCAGCCAAAGGCTTCGCGATGGTCGTATATGATTACAAATTTCCGACACTGGCCACAAAACTCTATTATCATTACAAGAAAAACCAAAAGCTCGGCAAAGTGCCTAAAGGATGCACGTTCAACATCATCAATTTCGTGGATGTCGAATACAGCCGCCGGGTGAATCCCATTCAGGCAAAGTACATCAACAGTCTCGCTGCTGCGAGCGAAACGGCGGAAACGCTGTTGGAATCCCTGCAGAAAGGCAAGAAAGAGGGCGGCGGAGGCAGCGACCAGTTCTTCCAGACCTCGGCGGTGAACTTCCTTGCTGCCTGCATCTACTTTTTCGTGAATTACGAAAAAGAGCCTTACGATGCCGACGGCAATATTCTATACGCGGAGAAGCAGCAAGATCCGGAAACAAAGTTCTGGAAGCCGACGGGCGTGGTACGAGACCGTGAAGGCGGCAACATCGTGGAACCGGCCTATTGGCTGGGCAAATATTCGGACATGCCGCATATCCTGTCGTTCCTGAATGAGAGCTACCAAACGATTTTCGAGGTGTTGGAGACCGACAACGAGGTCGCCCCATTGCTCGGCCCGTTCCAAACGGCATTCAAAAACCGCGCAATGGAGCAACTTGAGGGTATGATAGGTACGCTGCGCGTCTATACCTCACGTCTGGCAACCAAGGAGAGTTATTGGATATTCCACAAGGACGGCGACGACTTCGATTTGAAAGTGAGCGATCCGAAGCATCCGAGCTATCTGCTGATAGCGAACGACCCGGAGATGGAGAGCATCATCGGTGCGCTGAACGCTCTTATCCTGAACCGTCTCGTTACTCGTGTGAATACGGGACAGGGCAAGAATATCCCGGTGAGTATCATCGTCGATGAGCTGCCGACGCTGTATTTCCACAAGATAGACCGCCTGATCGGCACGGCACGAAGCAACAAGGTGAGCGTGACGCTCGGCTTCCAGGAGCTGCCGCAGTTGGAGGCGGACTACGGCAAGGTAGGTATGCAGAAAATCATCACAACGGTAGGTAATGTGGTAAGCGGCTCCGCCCGTGCGAAAGAAACCTTGGAATGGTTGTCCGGCGACATTTTCGGCAAGGTGGTACAGATTAAGAAGGGGGTTACGATAGACCGGGACAAAACCTCCTTCAACCTGAACGAGAACATGGACAGCCTCGTGCCAGCCTCGAAGATTTCGGACATGCCGACCGGATGGATCTGCGGACAGACGGCGAGGGATTTCATCAAGACCAAGACCGGCATAGGCGGCTCGATGAACGTTCAGGAAGCGGAGGAGTTCAAAACCTCGAAGTTTTTCTGCAAGACAGATTTCGACATGAATGAGATAAAGAAAGAGGAAGCTGCGTATGTACCGTTACCGAAATTCTACACGTTCCAGTCGAGAGAGGAACGGGAACGTATCTTGTATAAAAATTTCGTACAGGTGGGGCAAGACGTGAAAGAGATGATAAAAGACGTGCTGAACAAACGGGGTGCGAAATAAAATAGATTGAGGTGGATTTTTATTTCCATCTCAATCTATCACGTATATTATCGCATACCATATCAAAGCGGTCTGTCAGGCGAAGCCATTCCGGAACATCCTTGTTCATCCATCCCAAAACAAGAAGCATTTCCTTGTGAATTTCCTCTACCCGGTCAAGATTCCAGCAGATAGATTCGTTGTGAAACACTCTGTTACGGAATGTCCGGAATGTGTTCAGCGGAGCCGATACGTTCTTTCTCTGGCGGTCTTTTTTAGGCATAAAAGGAAATGCCCTGCGAAGATCTTTCCACAACAACCGTTCATACTCGCTGTTCAGCAATGACACCCAAAATCCCAATGTCAATTCGGCAATGACCTTTGAGGGGGTTATCGTTTCATGCCTCCCGGCAATCTGCTTATTCGCCTGTGTCACATAGCGGTTCAGTTTGGACAATCCGGGCGTGTTTGCAAATACAGCATACCAATCCTCCCGTCCGGTCATTGTTTCCAACTCACGTCCCAACGCATTACGCAACGTGACCTCGAACACAGATAGGCTCGTGTAAAACGCCTCGGCCAATTCCAGATTGCACTGGTAATGCAGAATGGCACGGTTTTCGTCCCCCGGATAAAGACTGAAATATCGTTCCATCCGTTTGGACGAAAAAACTTTTTCAAAAAATGCTTTGTTATATCCCATAATGTTTCTTATCTTTGCATTGCAGTCCCGGTCATTCCTCTCCCAGCTTTCAGATACTGGTGATGAATCCGGGTTTTTTTATGTCTTTTTGCAAAGGTACACTATTCCCAATTAAACCTTGCTTTTTCCGTTATCTTTTTCCGACTTTTCGATATGAAACAGGCTGCGTATGGGCTGTTACCGCAGTTCTACACGTTCAAATCACGGGACGAGCGGGAACGCATTCTGTATAAGAACTTCGTGCAGGCAGGGCAAAATGCCAAGGAGATGATAAAGAACGCACTGAACAAACGGGGGGATATTTGCCTGTCCCTTCTTTTTATATAACCCTTGCATCCTCCATTTTCGCGATAAATATTCTAATCTGTCCGATAGACGAAAACAACGTGCTGCTGTTCGTCAGAAATCCACAGGAACCAGATATGTGGTCGAACGATTATTTCGTTCAACGGGCAGATCTCGTGCAAGTGATTGTGCCCTGCCGAAATGATGACAGCGCAAAGCAGGTGTGGGAGGAAATAAGGGAGGAAATGAAAGAAATCCCCTGCACATCGGTTTCTGAAGTGCAGGAGATTCAGTCGTTTTATTTGTATGGTATGACCGCTTCGTGCCAGCGGTATGGAACAAGAAGCAGGCTTAAAATCCGGCGATTGTCATTCGATGGTTACGCCACTCGGCGGGACATAGGCAGCACGGATACGGAGGAATGTACCGGTACGGGGGGCTTTGCCGGTAGTACCGTTCTCGCTCGTATATATATCGTCCCAGTCGCTCTCGGCATAACCTCCACCGGGCAGGGCTTTGGTTGCACGGGCATACTCTGTGTTCTCCGGATATGAATATGCAGGCCATATTCCTATTCTACTTCTTGCTGCTGCCGATGACCAGTAGAAGTTGTTTTGGAACTCTGGGTATGTATTGTAATAAGAGACAAGAATGCTTTCCAATTGGGAAATACCGGGCAAGAACCAACCGGAAGAATTGCTCATGCCTTGCACAACTCCACTGGCATTGCGCTTGTTCTTGTTATAGCAATATTCTGCCGCCGAACCAGGCTTGTCATTCAAGGTCATCGTACTTTGTCCGGCTTGGTTGATGATGCGTTGGGTAGCTTCCGCTCCATGCTTGTTTCCATCCGTCCATTCATTATTTAAAACATTTCCTATGTATTGGCCATAACAGCCCCATTCCAATCCGTCATAAATATAATCGCCTTCAAACTCGTTCAGGGGATCGTAGTGGGATATGTACTCCTCATAGGCTTCCACGTAGATAGTACCTTGAAATCTACCTTCATAATACCACTGCACCGGCAACAGCCCGTGTTGTACGATCTCGATGGTACGGGTGCGCGGCGTTTGCGTATTGTTATCGGTGTACTCGATGTTGACAGTGGCGGTACGGTCTTTCGTGCTCAAGTTCTCGTCCAAGTAGAAATAGATGCGGTCACGGCTCGTGGTAATGGTGTACGAGGTGTTGGCGGCAAGGTCGTCAGTCACCAAGTCCGTGGTGAAGTATCTGCGTTTGCCGTTTCCCGCAGTCCATTCCTTTCCATCTTTCTTCCCGGTTGCCAAATGGGTATCTAAACTCATGTAGTTAGGCAGTGTTCCATCCCGCATATTTTCAGCGGGCACACGTTCCATGCGTACCCAAGTGTGATTCTCCGGGTCTTCTATGCTGACAGTCATCCGCGGATTTGCATCATCTTCGAAGAGGTACACGTCCAAAGGCGTGATGCAGAAATGGGCATCGTGATCGCGTTCACGCAACATGGACAGGTAGAAAGAATTGCTCTGTTCGGTAATATTGATACGGGCATCGAACGTGATGTGATTCGGATTGTTACCCACATGAGTCAGTCCGCTAATGACGACGTTGTTGGCGTAATGCCTGTTACGCATTACCTTGAAGTCCTTCACCGCATCCTTTCCGAGATAGAAGGTGTATTCGGCCTCGATGGTGGTATTATCCTGTCCTGCGGGCAGAGACGGATCGCCGTTGTAGGTGGTATAGTAGGCTTTCATCGTAAAATAGGTGGCTTTGCTATCTTCGTTTACAAGCTCCGGTTTCCACCGCTGTTTGTCAACATCATCTACTACTCCGGCCGGATACTTATATTCCTCCGGATCAGTGGCCGGGGCAATCATGTTCTCGAACATGTAAAAGGTGATGGTGGCCGCCTCGCCGTGGTTGTAGATGACGGCATTGCTCGGTATGCCTGTCGCGTCACGGTATGGATCGGCGGTAGTCAATTCGGTCAGGCCATCGTCAGGCTCGGTCAGGGGCACGGCGGTAGGCATGTTATGCACTCCCCATTCCGCTATCGAGAGGCGGGGCAGCCGTCCGCTCTCGTCCGAGTGGTCGGAATCTATGCTGATACTGATGTCGATACGCGCCATCAGTGCCTTGAGTTGCATCGTAAGGTTTCCCTTCTCGATGAGTTTCACGGTAGTCGTGGTCTTACCCACCATCGGCATTCCCGTGCGGGGCAGGGCTGTGATGTCATCACGGCTGTAAGAGTTGTAGTTTACAGGGTCGTACACAAACTCATCGAACAGATCTTTGGGCGTCTTGCCATCTTTGCCATCAAGAGGAAAGTTGTCGGGATAGCCATCGTTATCGGTATCGGCTATCACCTCCGGCGCCACGTTTGCCAAGGCATAAATGATGGCATATTCGGCTTTCGAAGGGTCTTTAAACACATCAGTAGGAACGCTGACGTTGGTCGTATTCTGCGCCGGAGCCATATACGGGAAGAACACATCCTTGTTGTTCGATTCCAAATAATTTCCGTCTTTGTCGAAGAAGAACAGGTAAAGCTGGTTGATGCGCTTCTCATCTTCGTCCTTGGCGATGGCCGAGCGTGTGACAACCTGCTGCGGCAGCATGTTCTGGCAGACGGCCTCGATGGTGAACCCGTCACCGTGCGGAACGGTATTGCCGCCAAAGTCCTCCTCTGTGGTGCAGGCTGCCGGCAAAAGCATGGCGGCGACCGGCAGGAAGTAATAAAGTATCTTTTTCATCTTTATGCTTTTTCAGTTAACGGTTTACTGGATAGAGATGTCGCTGTCGCCCCCATCTTCCCAAAAGTCGTTGTTTTCGGCGATGAAGTTCAGCGCGAAGGTTTCGCCCACGAAGTTGAGCTGTGCCGTGTAACGCACACCCACGCGCGGCTGGAAATCCGTCGGACGTTCGGCCGTGGCAGTCTTTTCCTTTCCTTTGTAGGTATATTCAACATGGACCGCCACGTCCGTTCCGAAATAAGTGCCGTCCGTGGCGTTGCTCAACAGGAGCAGGTGTTTGTCGCCTATGGGGCTGACAGAACTGTTAGGAACAACCTCAAGTCCTTGCGCATCGTTATATATCACGTATGTGCCGGAATAAGTGCCGTTGTAGGCGTAGAACCCATCCTCGTTGGTGTTCTTGCTGAAATCTATGGTAATCGAGCGGGTGAAATTGCCCGACAGCGTAACCTTCCTGACGGTAACAGTTTCATCATCTCCTCCGTAGTTGTAGTTGTTCACGGCGAAGCCCAAGCCCGTCATGATGTGGCTGAAATTGAAGCCCACGTTTCCCGTGGTGCGCAGGTGGTTATAGACAACGGCGATCATCGCATCGGGCGTTTGCGTGTCGTCCAATTCGTTGTTCACATCGCCGTCTGCGCTGAACGGCATGGTGAACGTCAACTTCGGCACACCTCGCTCATTGACAGAAGCAGGACTCTCCACCGTGAAGTGGTCTTGCGGATAGTAAGCGAAGAAGGTGTACCGATAATCATCGGGAGCTGTAGCTTCGGGGTTGTCCGTCGTGTTATACCATTTACGAGGGCCGTTATTGTCATAATTATAAATGCAGGCTGTGCCATCGTAGGTGACAGCTTGCTTATAGAACACGTCGGGGAAGGCGTTGCCTCTCTTGTAACCCCAAACCGCACTGCCTGATGCCCAGTCCCTATCGGTATCGCTACCACGCAGATAGGGTACGCAGTAACCTATCACGCCAAACGTGCCGCCTGCGGGAAACGTGTCGTAGAATGTGCTCCGTGTGCTCTTCTCCACTGTGACGGCGGGAGCGGCAAAGCGGATGACATCGGAAGAGGCGGTATCGGGCTGCGGCCATTCCTCCTGCTGGCAGGCAGAACAGAGAAGCAGGAGGGCCGGAAATATATATTTTTGTTTCATTCGGATATTCATTTAATCGTCAAGTTACAAATGGCTTTTGTCGGGTTATTCGGTCACGTCGATGGTAACGTTTCCACCTGTGGCATCGCTCCATGCGTTGACCGTAGGCGGGTCGAACACAATGTAGCCGCCGCCGGTAAGAGTAAACGAGTAGCGGTAATGATTCGCCGCCGTCCATTCGCTCACGGTCGCAGTGGGCAGGGTATAGGAAGCGGTCTTCCCCTTTTCGGCATCGGTGTCGTAGGTAACGGTCAGTGTCACTCCGCCCGTCAGCGATTGCGGAATGAGCAACAAGTCGCCCGACACGTCCGCATTTTCGCCGGGGAGTACGACAGTCTCCTTCACCACGCTGATTGTCCCTGTCTCCGTGTCGCTCCACTGGGTAGATGCACTGCTATTATAGTCCCCCTTAACAGCCAATCCTCCAAGGGAAATGGAGTGTACCGTGGCATTACCTCCCTCGCTGCGTGCCGTGAAGGAGATTCGTGCCAGCAGGTGATGGAAGGTAAGCGTTACCGGACCGGGAGCCTCTGCCTGACCCTGCTCTACGACAATACCCGGTCGTTCCGCTGTCATCAGGTCGTGGCCCTTCGTGGCATCGAAGCCGTCAATAACGAAATTGCCGTCCGTACATGTAACGGAAGTTACATTGCTGCCCAGTGTTTCCACAGACGGGTAAAGGGCATAGAAATCGTAGGTGTTGCCGGGGAGCCAGTATCTCGTGCCCTCGTAACCCCACATGCCGGAAACGTATGTCACTGTTTCGGCTGTAAACACGCTCGTGGGCGTACTGCCTTCCTCGTCGGTATAATTACCCCACACGCTGAACGAGCGACCTTCGGTCTGCATGTCGGCCGTCCCGTCAATGGCAGCCCGTGTCACGGCAGGACCGGCGAAGCGGATCGCACCACTTTCGCCGCCGGTCTCCATGTCCAGATCCGCGCTTTCCGCGCAAGCTCCCAACAGGCAGGCTGCAGCCGGTATGAGCAAGGTTTTGAATAGGTTGTTATTCATAATCATACATTGTTTCTTTTATATCCGGTTATTTCTGACGCTACCGGCAGCGTAAAATAAGGAGTAATACTCCCCGTTAGTGGCTATGAGGGGACATTCAACCCCTCATAGCCTGATGTTATGTCTTTTCAGTTATGGTATGGAATAATCATTCGGTAGTCGTCGGATTTTCTATGTCAGTATTGGCTGCATCCTTCCAACCCTCTACAGCTTGAACCGTGAACTCAATTATCTGTTCTTCCAAACTCGGATCAACTATGCTACCGTTGATTTCAACTGTGTAGTTGTACTTGAAACCCGGGGTCCATTTGCCGGATTCTGTACCTTCAGTGTTACCCTGATAGTTCAAATCTCCTCTAAATGTAGAACTTGCTATTCGTTTACCAGACGCATCAGAGAAAGTCGCGGTAAAAGTAACCTGCAAATTATTGTTGTCTTGCGGGATGACAAAGCAGGTCGTAGTGTGGGTATTTTCGGCAAAATTTTCGGCGATATCCTCTAATGTTCCGAAGTTGTATTCCTCCTGTGAGGCTGATTGAGTATCCCACACGATAGACGGTTTTTCTGCCTTATAAATAGCTGTACCCGTAGCTGTTTTTACCGCGTTCACCTTGATGTCGGAGATTTCCATTGTGTAATCATGGGAGTCCGAGTTATTGAACGTGAACTTCACTTGCGATAACATGTGGTAGAAAGACAAGTTTACCGGGGTATTTTCAGATGCTTGTGCTGTTACCTCAGCGGGTATGGCCACGATCAGGTCCTTGGAATCGTTTACTGCATAGTTTTCGAACGTCATTTTCTGCTCATCTGCCTTGAATGATACAGCAGTATTTTTATTTTCACCATCGTAGTAAGCGCCAAAACGGTATGTCTTGCCATTTTCCCAGTAGGCAGCTTGTGTTGGGGTCCAAGTCGATTGGTCTCCCACTTTTCCTCCGTCTACCTGGACATTGGTATATACGGAAGTCCACGCATCATCATAGTTTCCGAACACGAAGAATTTTGTCAAATTCTCGTTTGTTGTTTCAGTCACGCTTCTCGTAGAATGGTTCACGAAGGTTCCGAACTGGATTGCCCGGCTCTGCGGCATATCCACAACTTCTTCACTCGTACAGCTTGCCAGTGCTGCTACAGCCACTCCAAGCACAAAAAAACTTCTTTTCATAAGATGTAAAAAATTAAATTAAAAAAATGGTTATTTCACTTCCTGTTATTCATTCGTTTCAGTCGATGGGCAGCGGTATGTCCACCCATTCTCCCCAGCCGTCCACATTCACGTCGAAGCTACCCCCGCCTTCCAGACCCTCGTCATCGGAAATCGACAGCTCGCTCACGACGATAACGCCGCCCCGTGGTTGTCCCTTTACCTGGTCCGTGACATCGAACTCGAAGGTCTTGAACTTGCCGTTCACCAGTCTCACCTCCAGATTCAGGCTGTACCGCCGCTCGTCCGTATCACTTCGTCCGTAATGTTCACCCGGGTAGTCGGGCACGCCGAACGACTGTACCAGCGCTTCCGCCCCGTAGTCCTCCAACGTGCAATCGAACAGTATCGTGGCCGCGGTTTCCCCGGTATGCCCGTCGTTCAGGTAAACCGTTTCGGCCATGCCTGCCAAGGCCCCACGGGCCAAGGCCACGTATTGTTGCCCACTTTCGAACTCGTAGCGTATCATATAAGTGTAAACCAACGGGCGCAAGGTAACCGGCAATTCCGTCGGGACAAGTGTTTTTTCGGCCGTGTATTCTTCCATGTATGCCCCGTAAAGCATGTCGGGCTGGTTCACGGTACGTTCCCCCGCGTGCAGCTCCTGAAAAGAACCCCGGGTGACGCCGCGTGTGGTGGCCGTGGCAGACTCCGAAGCGGCCACACCCTCGAACACGATATATTCCGTGTCGTTGTTGTAGAACAACAGTTCGTGCGTGCCTTCCGGCATGGTAACCCGTCCTCCTTCATCGGGCAGGTTGCTCTCTACACGCTGTCCGTCGCTTGTATAGACCTGGGCGCGTATTCCATCGGCCGGAGCGGGGCACAAATCGTCATAGTCGCGCTTCCAGTCCTCTTCCCACAATTTTTCCCAGTCATAGGCGTAAGTACGTTCCCACTCCTGTTCCCAGTCTGCAGAGAGATTCACCTTCACGGAAAAGCCATGTTCATCGTGGTCGTAACACAGGTCTTTGCGGCAACTCGTGGAAAGGGATGTCAATCCTGCAAGCGTAAGCCCCACGAGGGTATATCGTAGCGTTGCTTTCATCGTGCGCCTCCTTTCTTCTTATCAACATCCCACAGACTCCACACGAGGGCAAACTTCAGTTTCAACGGACCGAAATAGTTCATCCGGTTCGTTTGCTGGTACACGTAATGTCCGTCAATGGGAAGGTATTCCTCGTACTTGCTGTGCATATACCCCAAACCGATGCCGGCTTCCAGCGAGAGCCGTTTGCCGATCGGGAACATGTAGCCATAGCTGATACCGACCATCTCGGCCTCGCCCTGGTAGCCTCGTTTCCCGTTTTCGAGGTCGTACCACGTGAAGCCCCCGAACACGCCGAGGTAGTGGCCGTGCCACGGGTTGTTCTTCTTCTGGCCGAACCACCAGCGTCCTTCCGGGCTGATCGTGGCCACCTGGTAATACTTGTGCTTGCCGTCGTTCTTCCACCACGCCATGTCGCCTTCGAGCTGCACCGTCCAGCGGTCTGCCAAGCGGTACTCGACTTCGAGCGACGGCATCAGCACGGCGTCGTAGAGCAGGTTGGTCTTGACGGCCAGACGCTGTACGGGCCGGGGTTCGGGTTCCGGCGTTACCTTGAGCTGCACGGCGGCCGTCACCTCTTCGGCGGGCATCGTCGCAACCGTATCCACGGGTTCGTTCAAATCCGGCCTTTCAGACGCGGTTTCCACGGGCGGTTCGTGTTTCCGGTAACAGGCGACCGAGAGGCTGGAACGCAGGTCGGGAAAGAAGTTCTCCAGCATGTAGGTGTACGGCATACCGCCGCGCAGGTCCATGAGCTGCTTCTTGCGGCCGTCCACCACGCGACCCGCCTCGTCGAACACCCACACGGGGGTATTATCGAGGATATGCAGCACCTCTCCCTTGTAGAGCATGTCCGACTCGGCGACCATCCGGCGGAGAATACCCCACGCGATGCCCTCGCCGCGTACCGTCACCACGCTGTCGGGAATCCCGGCATGGCGCACGATATAGGATTTCAATGAATCCGCGCGACGCTCGGAGAGCACCTCGTTCAGACGGTTCACGCCTTCGGGTGAGGCCCACGAGCGTATGACGACATTCTCAAGAGACCCGGCCTCGTGCATTTCACGCACGGAACGTAAGAAACGTTCCAGCCCGGTACGGTTCTCCCGGAAGTATATATCCACTTCCCGGTGGCCTTGCCGGTAATAAACTCGGACCGAATCCGACACGTTCTGCGACCACGATTCCGTGATCGCCAGAACAGCCAACAGTCCTATCAGTATCGTTCTTTTCATGCGATATTCATTTCAATATTGGTTAATCTTTGTGTTTGGCTATCTCTGTGGGGACGGCAGGCATGGCCGTAAACAGTCTCGGCGGCATACGGGCATGACATAGCCATGTTCCGCATACCGCCGAAAGGTATGATGTCCCGACCTCCCGCAGAGGAGAGGCGGAGGTATGGAGCGAATCCTATGGTTCTTTTGGATAAAAGAGAATAATCCGGGAAAAAATCTCCTGCTAACTCTTTGGAGATTAAGCAATGATGCGTATATTGACGCGTGTAGCCCGAGAGAGAGAGAGAGAGAGAGAGAGAGTATTATTTTTCTCGTAACTTCCAAATTCTCAAGACTCTTTTTATAGAAAATTTCAAAAAAATCGCAGAAACCGAGGTATGCTGCACCCCTTTTCGCCCCTGTAAGGGCGAAGACGTCCGGATGAACCGAACCCGCTAACAAGCCGCATACTATGGTGTCTCCAATATACATTTAAAACAATATAATATTCTCTTGTAACGGCCACAAAGTTAGCGAACTTTCTGTAAAAAAGCATTAATTCGCCTTTGCGTTTTTGCACTTGTTTGCATATTTTAATCTTATTCATAAGTGTAATATAGTAGTATAAGGCTTACAACGGGGATTTTTCGCCTACAAAAGCATATCTCTGTCACGATATATCGCAATCATGCAAAACTACCGCCGATTATCGGGTTCGGCGGCAGTGTAAAGAAAGGCGTTCAGAGGGCTTCGAGGAACAATTTCTGCCGTTGCTGCTCGCAGAAGGCAGCATATTCGGCTTTGTCCGTACCGCTCTCAATAGCTTCGTCTATCAACTCTCCCAGTTCCTCGCATCCGACTTCATCGCTGACGAGGCGCGTCTTCTCGCTGTTCTGGAGATAGACCTCGTAATAATCCGAGCCGTTCAGCGCAATGATGACCAGACCGGCGTGCAACCGTCCGTTGACATGGAGAATAAGCGCGGGCTTATTCTTGAATACCGTGGCGACAAATCCTCCGATACCCCACGACATCAGCACGGGAGTCGGAATCGAGGTTGCTAACTGTTCTAAAATGGTTCGTGCGGTTTTCATTACATACTCTTTTTCCATAATCCAAACTATTTTTGATAAGATTGTTTTTTACTTTGTTACTTATTCAAACCAATCGGCGTTACTCTCTTTGAGTTCGGTAACCAGCTCGTCATCGGGAAGCTGAAGACTTCTCTCGTCGGTGAAGTAGAAAATCTCGTCATAAAGGCTTTTAGCTTCGTCACTGGCGAAACCTTCATTATCGTCCCCGAAGCCTCCCGGCTGGAGAGCATCGAGCAAGGTGGTCGGGGCGATAAGCAGTTCCTCGCCGTCAATGGATTCCACGATACGGCAACGGTAAGTTTTGCCGCCAAATTGAATTTCAGTCGTTTTCATACTTGTCTTTATCTTAACGGTATATATTGTCCATGTTCATTGAGATATTCCATGATGCGTTTTGCCTCCTCGTGCGACGCCCGGTTACGGTCGTCATAGCGACGATTGTCATCTGCCATGACCTTGATGCACGCCTTAATCAGACGGTACAGGCTTTGTTGCAACGTGGGGTGCATGTCGGGGATTGCCGCTGCGAACCTTTCCGGGTTGAAACTGAAACTGTTTACCGCCATTTCCCAATCTTTGGCGAGGCGATACTCTCTGCTTTCTCGAATGTTTTCGTTCATACGCTAAATTTTTGATGATTCATGATTTATTTTTCTTCCCTTTTCTCGGTTCCTTTCCTCCGGAACCGCTTCGGGGTTTTACGGATGCGGAATACAGGCTGTCGGTACAGCTTCATCCGACGGCTTTTCTTGCCAAATTACTCTTCGCAGAAGGAAGAATTTTGCAAGAAATGCACTTTAAGCCGGCGGATCAAGCGCGACGGCCGACCTTTGCATCTGAAAAACCCGTGCGGCGAACGGAAGGAAGAACGAAAAGAAAAACAGGGAGATTCGACTGTTATAAAAGGCAGATGCGGAGATAAAAAGAGGAAGTAAGTAGTTATAAATGGCGAACAACCGGACAGAGAACACCACCGCAAAGGATTTGCCGGAAATGGCCCGGAAGCACGACATCAAGGCGGCCGGGCCATTCGGGTGGTGTATTACAAAAGGACAAGGCGGTCTGGCGACTGCCAGACCAGCACGACTTTCATCAAGCTACGGAAAAAACGGAAAGAGAGATACCGCACCGACAGAAATACTCGGTGCGGTATTTGTTCTCAATTATCGGCTACCAATGCTTTCAATTCACGGAGCGCATGATAAATATGTCCGGGACATAATGCCGGGGAATAGACTTTCTCCAGCTCGTCCGGTTCATCGGGCAGCTCGACGTATTCGGTAGCGACCATTTCCAACCAATGTTTTTCCTCGTCCGCATAATAGCATTTAACGATAGTACGCAACAGGCTCTTCAACGGATTTCCCGAATAGACCTTATTCATCGGAACACTCCCGTTCACGGTTTCCGACATCTGCACTTCGTCGGCGGAAAGAAAGGTAACGGCGCAAGGCTTGTCATGCGCACCTGTTTTATCTGCAATCACTTCGGCCAACCAAGCGGTCAGCATGTTTACTTTCTCTTCTTTGTTCATATCGCTTATCTATTTAGAGAACATAATATAACTTACTCGAACAAATCTATATTCGCTTTTTGGAACGTCTGCGGAGCGTGCTGGTAGAGAAGCGGCAAATTAAGCATGAACATCGGGTATTCCACAAATCCGCTCCTGCGTTTGTAGCCGGAATCGGTCGCCAGTCCGTTTGCGGTCAAGAACTCCATAGCGTCCGAATAATGATTGACATCAATGAAAGTACGGTCGGGCAAACCGAGTGCATCCATTTCTTCCAAATTGACCGACAGCACGATATATTCGTCTTGGTCTTCCACCGATTCCAATGTGAGTGCCAACCAACCGTTTGGGTAAAATCTGGGTACAAGATAATAACGCTCTCCCCTGAACTCGTATTCTTTCTGCATAAGGGATTTGTTCGGTTTCACGATTTCAAATTCATCCTCGCCGGTTGTAAAGGTTGTCATGGGGTTGCTGGCATCTACATACGTGTCCTCTACCTTATAACACAAATAATCCACATTTTCCGACCGGACGATTGCAAATTGAATTTTCATAACTTTTTCACTTTAAGCAAATTAAACATTTTGTTTTTTCTTCCCTCTGTTCGGCTTCTTTTTTGGCGGAGCCGCTTCGGGTTTTACGGTGCTTTTCAGGGCTGTCGGAAAAGCCCTTTTCCGACGTTTTTTCTTGTAAATTACTCTTCGCAGAAGGAAGAATTTTCAAGAAATGCACTTCAAAACGACGGAACCGGGCGCGACAGCCCACCTTTGCACCGAATAAAAACCGACCGGAAACGGCATGAAGAAGAACGAGGAGAATATCGGAACCTGAAAACGGTATAAAAGGACGATGGAAGATTAAAAAGAGGTATTATATATCTATATATGGATAATTATTGCTATATTTGCATACAAATAACAATATATGAATACAATAGATTATACCACAAACAGCGATATGCTGGCCCTTCTGGCAGCACGGGTCAAGGAATACCGTCTGGCGGCACGCCTAAGCCAGAAGGAACTGGCCGAACAGTCGGGGGTGAGCCAGACGACCATCAGCCACTTCGAACAGGGTGTCAGCCGTAACCTGACCTTGGCCAACTTCATCTCCCTGCTGCGTGCGCTCGGTCAGGAACAGCGTCTTGCGGACATCCTGCCGGAACTGCCCATACCGCCTATGGCACTCCGGGAAATTGAAAAACTGATACCTAAAAGAGTAAGGAGGAACAAAAAATGATAGAGAGCCTCGATGTGATTTTGTGGGACAAAAAGGTTGGTACACTTGTCGCCAGCCGGGAGAGACACCGGAACAAAGCCTGCTTCTATTTCGACAGCGATTATGTCCGTGACGGCTATGACATCGCTCCGCTACGTGCGCCGGTAAAAGGGGTTGCGGCCCAGCGCGGCCTGCCGGTATATCCCGATGAAGACCGGATTTTCGGCGGTCTGCCGTCGTTCATCGCTGATTCGCTGCCTGACCATTGGGGAAACACCGTGTTCAACGAATGGGCCAAGGCACACCGCATCCGCGTGAGGGACTTGTCCGCCCTCGACCGTCTCGCCTACATCGGTCGGCGCGGCATGGGGGCATTGGAGTTCGTCCCGCCTACGGCCGAGGAATTGGAAACCCCGTTCAAGGTGGAGGTCGCCGACCTCTATCAACTTGCCCGGCAGGCTTTCGAGGAAGCCGGACGGTTCAACGTCCTAATGTCGGGCGACCTGATGGTGGAGAGCCTGTTCAAGGTGGGAACGTCCGCAGGCGGACGACGCCCCAAGGCTGTCATCAATGTCAATTTCGAGGAGGGACAATGTTATTCCGGGCAGGTGGCAACTCCTTATCCGGGCTATACGCCGATGATTATCAAGTTTGATGAGCATCTGAAGATGCCGACAACCCGTATCGAGTACAGCTATTACCTGATGGCCGTGGATGCCGGGCTTCAGATGATGCCGTGCCGCCTGCTCGAAAGCGGAAACGCAACGCATTTCCTGACCGAAAGGTTCGACCGCAGGGAAAATAAAAAAGTGCATATCCAGACGTTGGCTGCCATGAACCCTTCGGCCAATTCCTATGAGGACCTGTTCGACACGGCCTGCCGTATCGGCGTACCTCCGGCAGAACTCCGGCAACTGTTCCGAGCGTTGGTGCTGAACGTGCTCGGCGGAAATGTCGATGACCACAACAAAAATTTCAGTTTCCTGATGGACGACGACGGGCGTTGGCACGTCGCACCGGCCTACGACTACACGTTCTCGGTCGATCCTGACGCACCGTACTATGTCAACCGGCACAGCATGACGGTAAACAACAAGACAGAGGGCATTGCCGTGGAAGATCTGCTGAATGTGGCCCGCAAATATGGTATCAAGGCGGCGGAGCCGTTCATCGAAAAGGCTGCCGGTATCGTTTTACGTTACCCGGAATACGGCCGAAAGGCCGGTGTAAGCGAGGAATGGATAAAAATCATAGAAAAGGAAATCTCCGCCCGTGTAGAGGGCTTGAACGAAAACCGGATTAAGTGAAGCCGCAGGCCGGTGGCATACGACATAAAAGACAGAGGACGGATTCCGTCCTCTGTTTCAGTGGTCATTCTACTCCTCTCTTGCTTAGGACGGTTAATTGGTCGGGGCGGTCGGGAAACCAATAGGCATCGCTGTCGAGGTACACGCATCTGTCACCGTTCCAAGGCTTCCCGAAAGCCAGTACCTCCATAGGGCCGAATACTACTCCGTAATCGTTTGTAAACGCTACCATGTCACCCACAGCCAAATCGTTCTCCGTGTCCATGACTTCGGAAAGGCGATTGTAAAACTCCATGCCTTTGGCTTCACGTCCCGCTTTCCATTGCAAAAAATCCTCTTTGTAACTTATGGCTCTGCCTATCGGTGACAGTTCCGAAGGCAAAACCTCTGTTCCCAAAGAGTCAGTCG
>UMLL01070736.1_pt1 | contig 40124 bp, 50 predicted proteins | sample 1966591 | NCBI WGS metagenome assembly UMLL01 (sample SAMEA4836200, study PRJEB28245) | human gut metagenome | biome: gut microbiome; material: fecal sample | place: Denmark | collected 2008 | reverse complement strand
ATACGATAGAAAGAGAAGGTTATGAAGAAGGAACGCTGATGGTGAGACATGATTGGGTAGGATCAGTGAGTTATTATACCATAAAAGATCCGGATTACGGCAGGGAAGCGGAACCGGCGGCAAAAGCGGACGAAGGAAACGGGGAAAGTGATATTCTGATTATCTGAAAGGCGGACAAAGATGCAAATGACAGGAGCGGCGGCAGCGCTTTTCTTGCTGATTTTGTCGGGTGCGGCGGAAGCGGGAGAGGCGGTTTCCGCGACGGGAAAAAAATTTGTTGACGAGAGGTTTTATCAGATTTTGGAACCGTTTTCGAAGATTTCATGGCTGACGATTTTGCGGCCGGAAAAGATTGTGCAGGACAGTCAAGCCGGAGCAGTCTACGAGTGGACGGATTGTCGCCTGCTGGAAAATCGGATCGGTTACGTGAAGCTTGAATGTCTTGATCCGTATTATGATAATAAAAGGCGCAGTGTTGTAGAATATACGATAGAAAGAGAAGGTTATGAAGAAGGAACGCTGATGGTAAGACGTGACTGGATGGGATCAGTGAGTTATTATACCATAAAAGATCCGGATTACGGCAAGGAAGAGGAACCGGCGGCAAAAACGGACGAAGGAAACGGGAAAAGTGATATTCTGATTATCTGAAAGGCGTTTGCCTGTTTTCAGGTGACAGAGAGCTGTAAAAGCTTTGCAAAACCGGGTCGGCATTTATGGTTTGACGAATGTCGTCGTGACGGTTGATCCATGAAAGGGTTTTTTCTGCCAGTTGTTTTTGAGGTTTTTCGGCGGCCCGTTTCAGATGCCAGCCGGCGTGATCATACAGGAAACGACAAAAATGGAGGGAGAGGGAAGGCAGCAGCTTTTTCTCTTTCAGGTAATCGTAAACCATGTCAAAAGCTTCAACAATGTCAAGCAGTTGCGTGGTTGCGGCGGAAACATGGGTGATTGAGGCCGCGTTATCGGTGCGGTAACAGTAAAGCGGGCGGTTAAGCAGGCAAATTTTTCCGGCGGATGTGATGGTTTTTATATGAAAGATTACGTCTTCAAAAACGAATCCTTCCGGAAATTCGATTTTGCGCTTGCGGATAAATCCGCGGCGGTAAAGTTTGCACCAGACGGCAACCCGGCTGAATATTTTTCCGCTGATTTGCTGATAGGTAAAGGCGTCGTTTTCGTTTTTTCCGTAATGTGCGGCGGGCAGGTTGGCGGTTTTAACGCCGTTGTCGGTGTACGGAGAGTAGCCGAAAAGGCAAATGTCCGCATCGTGGCGGGTAATTTGCCGGTATAATGACGACAAAGTTTCGGGGTGCAGCAAGTCGTCGCTGTCAACAAACAGAACATATTGTCCTTTGGCTTTTTTTAATCCGGCATTGCGGGCGGCGGAAAGGCCGCGGTTGTTCTGACAAATAAGGCGAATGCGCCGGTCTTTTGCGGCGTAACGGCTGAGAATTTCGTTACAGCCGTCGGTCGAGCCGTCGTTGACGCAGATGATTTCAAACGGTAAAAACGTTTGTTTGATCAGACTGTCCAAACATTGCGGGAGATATTTTTCCACGTTGTAAACCGGAACGATAACCGAAATCAGCGGTCGGAAAAACATTTGCATCCGGGAACGGAGAGAAATGGAAAAGCGAAAGCCGCAAAACGTGATTTTCCGGCCTTTTGGGGTATATTCAAGTGAGAAAAGTCTGATCATGACAATGCCGCATTAAAACGTTCGTTTTTTTGCGGCACGCCTTAGTGTCTGCTTTGTCCGGGCAAAATAAGGAATTGACTTTATTTTTCTTTTTGCCTAGCATGTAGAAAATTAACCAACGTTTATGTTAAAAAAATAACAGCCTTGCGGTTAAACAAACGGCGGAAAAATGTTGCGGAGAAAATAATTTCTTTAATTGTAAAAAAATGTTGTTGACATTTGTATGAAAATGCAATAGAACTGTCCCAGTTTCTGATGATTGCCCCATCGTCTAACGGCAGGACAGCGCACTCTGACTGCGTTAATCGTGGTTCGAATCCATGTGGGGCAGCCAATTTGTACAGGCTTGCGATTTTTGGTCGCAAGCCTTTGTTTTTTCTTGCGTTTTTGCGGTTCGAATTGATGAGTTTTCGGGAGATTTTAAATTGTCCGTTTTTTCGCTGTAACCGTTGCCGGACAACGGTTCGGAGTGATTTCCTCCCGAGTTCGAATTCATCTCCATTTTGGAAAAAGGAAAGTTCAGTTTATAATAAATTGTGCCTTCTTTTATTTGCAGGCTTTCAAAAATGAAGCGCATTAAGAGTCGTTTTTGGCTAATATCTTTGCTTTTGTGAAAAAGCTCTTTTGAGGCCGAAGCTATTTCAAACAAACCGATCAACGTTTCGTTAAAGTCGTCGTCAGCTTTGCCGTGGACTTTTAATTTATCCCGGGTTCGTTCGATATTGAGCTGGAGTTCAGCTCTTTTGTCTTCGTATTGTTCTTTTGAAAGCTCGCCGTCCAGGCGCATGTTTAATAATGTATCAAGCCTCTGTTGTGCTCTGGTGATTTCTGCGTTTAATCGGCCGATTTCGCGGTTGCGAAACTCAATTTCCGCACTTTTGGAGTTTATCAGGTGCGTTTTGAGGTCACGAAGAGCTTGTTCCGGTATGTGAATGCCGCCTAAAATATATTCAATTTGATCTGTGATGTCCTGTTCGGGGATGTATAAACGGGTACCGTCTTGTTTGTAGCAGACGAGATAATAGAACTTTTTCTTTTTGATCTCATTTGGGCAGGTTTTGCCGCTGTTCATGCATGTGATTAATCCCCGGTACAGGAAAGGGATATCTCCGTGTTTGAACGGCTTGCTGGTTGTCTTTCCTCGCCACATCTGGCATTGATCAAAAAGTTCTTTGGTAATGATAGGTTCATAAATATGCCGGATCAGACGTCCTTTGGAGTTCATCTCTCCATAATAAAAAGGATTGTCAAGAATTGTGGTTAATGTTGTGTTGACAATTTTTTTGCCGGTTCTGGATTTCAAACCGATGGAATCGGCGTATCTGGCTAATTCGTGAATACTTATTCCGCCTAAGGAATAGCGTTCAAAAAGTAAACGAATTTTGGTCGCGTCCGGTTCTTTGGGGCGAATACTGTGTTTGCCTTTTTCGTCGATAAAATTTTCGTATCCTGTGGGAGCGGCGCCGGACATTTCTCCGTTTTTAATTTTATAGTCAATGCTGCGCCGGACGTTTTCTGAAAGTTGCAAAACATAGGATTTTGCCCCCATGACTGAAAAGTCCCAACGCATAATGTCGCTTGAGCTTGAGTTTTTGCCGATAATCATTCCTTCCCGATAAAAATGAAGCTCGATTTTTTCTTGCCGGATCAAATCGTCCAGCATGACACTTTCTTTGAAAGAGCGCTGCACGCGATCGACGGCGTCAGCAATAATGGCAATTTTTTCAGGATATGATTTGCAGAAGTCGATCATCTGCATAAATTCTTTGCGCTTGCCGCGCGTTGAACTTTCTATGATTTGAAATGTTTGGATAACGGTTAGATTTTTGCGTTTAGCATATTCTGACAGGCGTGTACTTTGGGCGGGCAGACTGTGTCCCTCCTCCTGCTCCTTGGTCGATACTCTTGTTAATATGACCGCTTTCACGCAATATCTCCATCCGCATGTTTAAAAGGCATGTAACCGCACCGGAAAGGTAACGTACCCCTTTTTCGAGTTCTTCTTTGGATAAAGGACTCGTTGAGAGGTTTTGTAATGTTATTTCAAGTGCGGTTTTCATTTTATTATTTTTGTTGATAAAAACAAGTTTAAAATTTAACGGAGAAATGCAAACAATATGCCGTCAAATATTCCCATTTCGAGAACGCCGGCGATAAGATACATTGCGTTTTTCTCGGACAGGCTCTCATCATTACAGATAGTTCGGCAAATATTGAAGATGTTAAAACAATGGATGATCATTTTTTATCCTCGTAAAAAGTTACTTCATCTTTGCGGACAGGACGGCAATAAGGCCAAAAATAACCTGCTTCATCTAAGAATGGAGTTGTTTTATTTGGAATAAAATCACTTAAGCACCTTGCACGTTGCCGGTCCTCTTTATCGCAATTATCCCAAAACCAGCAAAGGCATTTGTTCTCGATGATGTATTGCCAGTTCGGTTCGGGTTCTTTATAAAATTCCCAACCGTCATACGAAAGAGCTTTAGCAGAAAAACTATACATAGCTTGATTGTTCTGGTCGTAAATACGTCCATCCTTATAATAAGAATAATCTCTTTTATCCCAGCTTTTCTTTCTAATCTTGGCCCCTTTTCTGAACTCGGGCAGCAGTTCTTCTAAATATGCCATTAGTCTTCCTCCTCCTCTTTTACTTTTCGCCAAAACAGTGCTTCCTGTTCAGTTCCTGAACAATCCCCGCTTTCGTTCAACGTCCATAAATCCCACTCTTCAAACTCGCTGATTGTGGTTGAATTGTAAAACCTATTTTGTAGACTATCGGCAAATTTTCTGTGCATTTCAGCGGCTTTGTTTTGGTAGTATTGAGCTTTACTTAATAATTTTTGCTCGTGCTGTGTTAATCCATATTTTTTACGCATTTCTCAATCTCCTTTAATGCTTGCTGGGCAGTTTTATAGCCGGCGGTTTGCAAATAAGCGCTAACTTTTATGCGGCCGTTATAGAAACAATCATCCCAACAATTAGAATTTGCATAATATCTCAAAGCCTTAACGGCAATCGAAAGCTTTTTCTCAAGTTCAATCTCTCGGTCGGTTTTAGTCATGTTTTTCTCCTTTGAATTCAGGAGAGTTGACGGCTTCTTGCCAAGTCGAGTATTCGGCGATAAGTTTTTTATTCTTAAAGTCCTCAGCCCAACGTAAGTATCCTCTTCCTTCATGCGTTATTGTATAGCATTTTCCCCTAACAACTTTAGTTGTTATACAATGAAGACGTGTCCCATCTTGATGTTTGTTCTATAGATCTGTCCAGGTTTGATCATTTTCGGAGTTCCTTTCTTTGATAGTATTTGCTATAATTTCGAACATCTTTTTAATTTCTGGTTCTAAAAGTTTTTTAAGTTCTGCATTGTTCACGATTTTCGCAGTGTTTGCAGCCTCCCACCATAGAGAATACGCACATATATCAAGCCTCCCGATCGTTTACAAATTCGTGGGTGACGCCGAGGATGCCGATTTTTTTAGGGGTATATGTGAAAGTTCCACTATCTTCCCCGATCTCTTCTTTTTCGAAGAGAGAGCTTTCATCGAAGTTTCCGTCATTTGTTATAAAACCATATTGAGAATCTTCTCTTGTCATTCCTGTAATTAATGAGGCAATAACAGCTGTTACTTTGAATCCGTCACAATCTAAATACTCAACGATGTCATCGACGACTAAATCTTCTCGGGGAATCTCAACCAGTTTCCCGTCCTCAATGCGGTGAGTAATGCCTAGCTTGCCGATAAGTTCGCCGTTTTCATAAAAGCGCAATTCTTCAGAATCATCTTCCATTAACTGTTTTGTTTTAATGTCATAAAACTCAGCATAAGTGTCAAATTCTGCATATTCACCAAGCCCAGACGCCTCAATGACGGCTAAAACTTCAAATTCTTCTTCGTCTTTCCATTGATTAAAAGCTGTAACTTTTCTTATTTGTCCGGGGCGGACGTCTTCAATTTCAACGAGTTTCATTTTTCTTTCCTTTCGATTTTCTGGCTTTTCTCAAATCGTTATATTGTTCGTGAGATAACAGCCGTTGTTCTCCGTCGGTTTCGACAATAACGCCGTTTCCTTTGTCAGTTTCCCAAAATCCAACAAGACGGAAATGGGGAGACAATTCTTTTGCTATAGCGACGCAGACTTTTTGCGGTACCCCCCACATCTGTGCTTCCTCTTCTGTCGGATAGACAATGAAAGCGTTTCGGGTGAGTGGTAATAGGGGGCAAACAACGTAGCCGGTGATTATGTTTGTCATTTTTCTTGTCCTTCCAAAATTTTAATTTCCTCACCTGTGAGAGGACGGCAGCTCTCAAACAGGCAATCGTTGCAAATGTCTTCTTCATCGAACCCCAAAACGCAACCGCAGATGGTGCAATATCGTTCGCCGAAGTCTATCTCGTCGTCCGGCTCGCAATGTTTAGCCCGGATCTCGGTAGAATAGGGCAGCTCGTATTCAATCGTCATCGCGCACTCCTAACTTTCTTAAAATTATTGTCAAAGCGGCTACCAACGCAATTGTAATTGAAACAGCAGCAATTGAAAAGATAAGGATATCAATCATCACTCCTCACTTTCTTGTATTTTAATATTATCTGCCGGATTAGCTTGTGTTTCATTAAGGGCGGCGTTGATACAGGTTAAAAGGTTAGTAGTGTTAGGGGTAAGTCCTACATGCTTGTTATTGCTAATAAAATAAAAAAGATAAGGTTTGCACTCTCTCAGCAGGTCGCGCAGATTGTTTTTTTCTTTCTCGAGTTTATTGTATGATATTTTTGTATACCAAACTCCCTCTTTATTTAACTGCTCCTGCATAGCCTTGTATTCGGTGTAGTTGCAGGGAGCTAAAACTTTCAGTTTTCCTTTTGAAAAAGACGGACTGTAATAGTTTCCCTCATAATCTTCGAAATCTCCGTCCATATCAACAACCATAGGTTCTGGATAGCCATCTTTTGTTTCTACAAACCAAAAACTACCAGTTTGTATTTTTTTACTATACCATTCCTCTGTCAGTTCTTCGGGGGTTTTTGTCATTTATTTTTTTCCTTTATCGTCGGGGCGGGTAGCCGCCCCGGGGTGTATCAATGCTATTTGGCCATTTGGTTTGACAAATTATAAAGCGACTGCAAGCCGATTGCGTCAAACGGGTTGGCGGAGTTTCCGTCAGAGCCGCCGGCAACAATCATGTTTGCCGGGAATTCGACAGAGGCGACAGCCTGAGCAATGCCAACCTTGGTTTTGTATTCCCACTCCGCTGCTTCCTGCGGGGTCAGACCGGCGGAAACTTTCAAACGGTTGGCCTCGGCCTGTGCCTTGCCTTCTGCAAGGATCTTCTCGGCGTCAAAAGTAGCTTTCTCGGCGTTGAGCTTGGCAACGTCTCTGTTTTTGGCCGCCTCGGTCGTTTCGATAATCGCCTTTGCTTTGGCTTCCGCCTCCGCTTTGGCCACAGCTGCTTTTCCCTGTTCGGTAATGGTGATTGTTTCCTGCCGGGCTTTCTCAGCCTGAGAACGGGCGAGGACAGCGGTTTGCTCGGCTTCTTTCTGCGCATCGATAATCTTCAGGATTTTCTCTTCCGGCTGCGGATCTCCCATCACTACCTGCTGGATTTCGATGCCGTATTCATTTAACAGGTTTTTGCCGATAATTTTGGGCTTGCCGTTTTCATCGGTGCGAACCTTGGCCAGCCGGTACTTGGTGCCGTCCGGCATTTTAACGTCCTCGTAATAGACGTCATAAGCGCCGTTTTGCAGCTGCCCTTCCAAGACGCGGGCAATTTCCGGTTTGCGGGCAGAATATGTATCCGAAGCCGTAAACATCGGCGCCGTTTTGTTTGACAACACGTCAACGGTGTTCTTTTTGATCAAGTTTTCGACAACGTTGTCATAAGATCCGAAGTCTTTATGAAGCTTCAGGCGGGTTGCTTCGTCGGCGGGCAATCTGAATTTTACGGAACCGGAGAAAGTAACCTTTGCGCCGTCCGACATTGTCGTGACTTCCCGAAAGTCAATGTCACCGGAAACTTTATAAGTTGAAATGTCGGCAAATCCGTCCCAGTACATTCCGGGCTTGCTGATAATTGACATTTCGCCGGAGCCGGGGGCCTGACGGATTTTATATTCTGCATAATCGTTTGAACCCCACAGGTTACAAGCAACGATAATGCCGATAATGACGACGATGGCGGCAATAATTTCCTTCATTTTTTATCCTTTCATTTGATTTTTTTATAATCTCTGTATGCTTTTTTAACTGAGGCATACACACTCAGAAACGCGCTTTTGAACAGCCAGCAAAAGCCGATCAAAAGTAGGAATATTGTTAAATATCTGAACCACATTGGTTTTATCCTTTCAAATTGGGCGGAGGGGCAAGGATTTGCACCTTGCATAATTTCAGAGTGTTGTACCTCAAGATAATTGAGCTAATGCCTTACTTTCATTTTAAGCTTTTACGATACTCGCGGGCGGCGATTTTGCGGCACTCGCGGCAATTGTGCGTCAACCCGTCTTTGGCTTTCCGGTCGCGGTTGAAGGCCGAGAACGGCAGCATTTCGCCGCAGGTTGAACAGAGTTTTTTATTTGCCGTTTTTTGAGGCTTTTCCATTATTCTTCTCCTGATCCGGGAATTTTCGGCAGCCGGCACCAGTAGCGGGGCCGATGTTTTTCGTTTAGAAAAAAGAACTTTTCTCCGTCCCAGTTCATAATATCCGGGATATATCGCGGACAGCCTTCACGGCCGTTGTAGTTGGCGTTGGGATAGAGCACCGCAAAATCGGTATAACGATCGGTTTTAAGCGGCTTAAAATCAGGGTAGGGCAGCCAGTTCATAACAGACTCCCCAGAAAAACCACAGCCAGGACGATACCGAGAACGGCTGCCGCGGTAATATCCGCCGCCGAAAGTGACGGTTCCGGTTTTTGGTACGTTGCGTCGAAATGGTTTAGAATTTCATTGCTAATATATTTTTTCATGATTCTACCTCCTGAAAACAGGATATCAAAAATTTTTATATCTAGTCAAGAGAAAATATCAAAAAAATCTATAAATTTATTTTTCAAGGAGAAAAAATATAAAAAATTTTTTTATAGCGCAAAAAAAATACTGCTTTTTCGCAGTATTTTTTTTAACAAACTATTTGTTTTCTCGCCGCTTATCCAATTCATCGGCAATTATGCGACGAAGGCAGAGATCTATTTGTGCGATAGTCTCTTCGTCAAAGATTTCAAAAATGGTTTGTTTAACTATTTCTACTAAAATTTTTTTATCAGCATCAGTCATATTGCTTCCTTTCCTGATTTTAGTTAATTAGGATTTTATGGAAGCAATAATATAGTGAAGAACGTTCGGTTATTCGTTATTGCCAGTTTTTTTACGAAAAAGAGCAAGCAATTGCTTTTCCTCTTCTGTCAACGGTTGCGGTTGCCACTCAAGCGGCAGCAGTTCATAAGGTTCACAGTCAAGTGCTTTGGATATTTCGGCCATCTGTTTTATATTGAGAGCGGTTTGTCCCCGTTCAATAGCCGCAATCGTAGGCTGGACATAGCCTAAGCGGTTTGCCAGTTCTTTCTGTGACAGGCCTTTCTCCAGGCGCATTTCTCTTACTCTGTTTTTCATATCTTTATTTTATTAAAAAAATTAATAAAAAGCAAATAAAAATAATATAAATAATTTTTATTTTTTTACTTGATTTTGTATCAAAATTTTTTATATTAAGAAAAGGAGGTAAAAATAAATGAAACTATGCGAATATTTGAAGGAAAAGAAAATGTCGCAAGCCGATTTTGCAAAAAAGATAGGCGTTACGCAAGGCATTATAAGCTATTACATCAATGGTCGGGGAATGCCGACCAGAAAAAACATGCGAAAAATTATCAATATTACCGGAGGAATGGTAACTGCCGATGACTTTTGTTTTGAAGATGGCGGCGATGGCGATGATTAACGGCATGACAGCGGCAGTGCCGCCGTCATTTTTGTTTTTATAATTTTTTCAAGGGTTAAAGAAAATGAGCAGGAAGAAAAATAAAAAATCGGAATTAAAGCAGCAATTAAAGGAGCTTTGGGAACAATTGGAAAGAGAAAAAACGCTTGTTGTTTTATTAAAGAACAGTTGTGAGATGGCAACCGACGGCTGGTGCCAGGCTTTGAAATATTGGCGGCGGGCGTTGTACTCCGGTATTCGTCGGGCAAACCGGTGGATGTGGTTTTCTTTTTTAAGCAACATGTTTTGGATGATCCTTGTTGCGGTGATTTTGTCTAAAGGAGAAAAGATACTATGAGATTGGAATGGTTATCGGAAAATGAAAAATATTTAGAAGAAGCCGTTATGGATTATAAGGAAAAAGAAAGAAAATTTCTTGAGAAAGTGCGGCGAGCAATTCCGCTGTTGAAAATCGAGAAAAGACGTTCTCAGGTTTCCTATCTTAGAGAAGGCTTAGAGAAAGAAACTTTTTATTATGAGGATAATGCTGTTGGTTTCTATATCGGTAAAGATAGGGTTGATTTTATGGGGGAGACATGCTGGAGCTTGGATGAAAAAGTCTGTGAAGATATGAAAGTGCTTGCTTCTGCCGTGATTCGGGGTTCCGGTAGGCCGTTAATATATTGGCGGCGGTGGTTATGGAGCTTAAAATATAAACATATTTTTAAAAATCTCCTGAAAAAGAGGTTTTAGTGATGCTGGGTGCGGTTGCTTATATGACGGCTGACGAGAAGCGGGCGTTGCGGGAAAATGTTGAGAGAATGTCGGCGGATGCCGAGATTGACCGGGATGCGGTTTATGAGGCAATGGTCAAAGGGCATATTTTTATTAACGACCTGATTCATATTCAGCAAATGAAGAACGGGATGTTGAGGAATATCGGGTTTGAGCCGTTTGCTTTTGAGGCGGCAGATTATATCCGTATCGGACAAAAAGAGACGGAGGAAGACCGACGCCGGGAATTGTCTGTAGTGGTTACCGAAAAGCTTAAAAATATGCCGTCGGATGAGCTGGATCGGATTGTGGTTGACACAAACAAGTTTAGCAGTGTGCTTGGAAACGTTGTGCAATTGCGGGGAAGTGAAAAGGAGCCGGTTATGGATATTGTAAAAGAAGCTGACGAAAAAAACAATGTCGGCGGCATTGCTGTCGACAGGCTGCGTTCGCTGATCGAACGCATTGAACGCCTGGAAGAAGAGAAGAAAGCCCTCTCGGGTGATATTCGCGACATATTTGCCGAAGCCAAATCGGCCGGCTTCGACGTCAAGATTATGCGGGAGATTTTAAAATTGCGCAAGATGAATGCCGCCGACCGCGACGAACAGGAGTACCTGCTCGACACCTATCGCAAAGCGCTTGATTTATGAGATTTCCCCTATTTCCTAGCAGGCGGCCGGCCGTCTGTTGTGATGCCTGATCCGAACGATGGCGCAAACTCGAGGGGAAACGGTTTTTAGAGGCCGCATATTGAGAGTGAAAATCAGGCAAGCCGGACAATTTTTTAAGGGAGAAATTATGACTGAGCAATTTTTGAAAAGATGCGCAAGGTGCAAGGAATTGAAACCGGTGGAAGACTTTTCCCGCAACAAACAAAGCCGTGACGGTTTGTGTTATTATTGTAAAGTCTGTGACAAGGAGAGAGCAAGGGAACGTTACGTTAAATCTCGGAATAAAAAAAAAGGAAAACAAGATACTTCTGCCGATGATGGATCCGACTGTAATAAATCAATAAAAGTGCGTCGTCGCGGTCGTCCGTCGCTGACAACACAAAAGAGCCGTGTCCGACAATCGGTGTTACAACCGCAATCGTTAAAGAAGGCGATTCCCGATTATAAAAACGGTAAAGTGATTTTTATTGATGAAACGACGATGCGGGCAGAGCCAAAAAGTGGTTTTGTACGGTTTGAAAAGGTGTGTCCGCCGAAGAAACGGATAATCTCGCCAGCGCTCAAACGGTCGAAGAAGGTTGTGAAAAATGTTTCCGGTTACCATCGTTCGGATGCTTTAGACGGCTGTGTCTTTCGGGTATTGAAATATGAGAGACAAGGCGGTGCGAGGTATTCTATAGAAGAAGTTCGTACGGGCGAGCGTTATTTTCGTGCATTTGCTGACAAAGAAAAATTTTTGGCGGATATTTTGTCGCTTGTAAAAAATTATTGAAGGAAGGATGAGATATGACGAGAGAATTTTATGAAGTGCCACTGGTTGATATTATGGATATGCTGGAAGATATCCCGCTGTCTGTTATGGCCGAAGTGATGACGTTGGTGCGGGATTATTGCCGGTATTGGGATGAGTGGGAGACGGACGACGGTTTTGAACTGCCTGAAATGTCCACCGCTGCACGGATCGTATGGAACCATATAAAACGCGACTTGGCCGAAAGCAATAAAAGATATTTTCTGAACAAAGGCAAGCAAAAGCGGTAATAAAACAATGGCGGAATTGATCAGAGATGCGTTCATGGTACCGAGAACCGTGCGGGATGCCCTGCTGGGGGATTTCCCGCCGGAGGTCTTTTGCGAAGTGATATGCGCTATTGACGATTACGCCAGATATTGGGAAATCCATCAAACCGGCGAAGGGTTTGACATTTCTGATTTGTCGCCGGTGGCGAAGGTGGCTTTCAAAATGGTTTATAAAACCATCACAGAATATAATTCACGATATCTACAGAAGGTTTTAGCCAACACTCAGAACGCTCTATCCGGTTGGGAGAAACGAAGAGGGGCCGACGAAAGAAACCGTCGTCGGCGGGAAGCTTATGCCGCCAAAAAAGGACGGATTAAGGAAGTAGATTGTTCGGAGTTGGTAGGTAACGACAAAGATGACGCCACCGCTGCCGGAAGGAACGAAAGGGTTGCCAAAAAAGAAGAGGCGGTTGTAGATAACATGGGCGTTTCGTCTGATTTTATGGATGACGAAGAGCTGTCGAACGGTGACGAAACGATGATGAAAGCGGTGACGAAGACTGTCGATGAAGCCTTATCCAGCAATGGTTTGAGCGAAAGTATGCGATCGCATGGGGTTATTGGTTTAAATAACAACCTCGTTAAACACTCGGTTGTTATTGAGGAAAGGGGGTGTGGGGGAAAACAAGTTATCCACAGGCCGGTTGTGGATAATCCGCCGGACGATCACCCGTCAGACGGCCTGACGGGCAATAACCCTGCCGCCGTGCTGGCGGAGGGCAGTAACCGGCGTTTGGACGCCGGCAATAAGCCGGATCCGCCTGATGCGGATCCGGCGGCGGAGAGCGCCGGGAAGCCAAAGCCGGACGCTTTGGCGGCAATGGGCAAAGGGCAATGGGAAGCGCGGGCTTTCGGACTGCCGGCGGAGGGCAGGGAGATGCCGGAAACCGGCAATGTTCCGCCTGAAGGCGGCAATAAGCGGCCCCCAACCCGGCCTTCCCCCGGCGCGGGGGAAGGAGAAAGCTCGGCAAGTGTTCATGTGCGCGGCGGCGGATGGGACAAAGACCAACCGCCAAAGCGCTGGCCGGATGGCGATGAAGTGGTGATCTTGCCGGATTTTCGGCTTGATTTTCTGGACCCGAAGATTGCGGATTTGAATTTCTTGGATGATTTTCTGATCCGCGGGGTTGAGGACAAGCTGAAGGCGTGGAAAACGGGCCGTTCGGTTGAGAAATGGTGGATCCGAAGGCTGATTTTCAGGTTTGCCGAAAATCAGGGACGGACGGAGAGCCTGTCGGCAGAGCTGTTGCGGCGGGCGCGGTTGAAACAAGGAGGAGCAGATGACGGAAGCTAAGGTTTTTTTATGGAACAATTTGCTTGAACAGGTTGTCTTTAAGACCGGGGTGCCGGATGAGGTTATTTGCGGGAGAAGCCGGAAGTTTGAGGCCGTCACCGCCAGAATTGTGTTTTATTGTGCTTTGCGGATGGCCGGGTTTTCGACGGTGAAAATCGGGTGCGGTTTCGGACGCAACCCGGCAACGGTTATTCGAGCAACCCGTGAAGCACTGCCGCGGATCAAAGAACTGGCGGCGCTTGTCTGTCTTGACGCCGGCGTTACTCCTCGGGATTATTCCGATCGGAGAAAAAACAGTCGGCGTCGGCGGACTTTTAAGAAAGTCCCGGATTATAAAAACTGCTGTATCAGAATTGCGGAGGCATAAATGACGGAAATGGAGCTTTGCAAAAGGAAACTGGAGAGGGCGGTGGAGATTCACCGGCTGGAGAGCCGTCCGGGACCGAGCGGGTTTGTCTGCGCGTTGGGGCTGATGATTCCGTCGCACCTGTGGGCAAGTGATGCCGATGATATGATTGCCGCTGACAACCGTGACTGTGACGATGCGAGAACGGTGATGGACAACTGGTTTGGCGGACTGTCGCGGCGGGAAAAGCTGGTGGTGTTTTTCCGTGCGGGAGGCATGGGCTTTAAGACGTTGATGCATGTTTTGGACGCGGAGTTCAAAATTGACGGGACCTCAAGGACGACGCTGTCCGCCGACTACCAGCGCGGCATGCTGAAAGTGTTGATGAACGCCAAAGACCATGGGCTTTGGACGGTGTTTCCGAATTTGTGAAAAACCGGGGTTAATCCCCGGCTTCTTTTTCGTGGTCGTATTCAAAACACGCCCAAGCCGAACGGCTATCGTGCCCGTCTTTGAGGTTGTTGGCGGCGAGAAAAGAAAAATATGATTGCGGGTTAAAATTTACCAGCCCGACTTTGCGTCCGAGCTCACGGGCGGCGATGTATGTTCGCCGAACCATGGCTGTGTGCACGGAAAGCGGCAAGTCGCCAAGTCCCGGAATCAGGTCGCGGCAGCCCTCCGGGTAGACAATCAGGACAATCTGCGTATCCTTTGCCGCGGAAAATATTTTTTCAACACCTTCTTTGACAACCTGATTGATTTGCTCAAACAGGGCCGTGATTTTGTTACAGGCAAGTTCTGAGACAAAGCTTTTGCCGCTTTCCCAGCGTTTGATGGTGATGACGCTTCGTACGCGGTGAAATGCGGCGGCTTCAGCCTGACTGAAGCCGAGCGTCTGGCGGATGGTGCGATATTCCGCGGCGGTGAGGTATCCTTTTTTGGTCATTTTTTTAATAAACCTTCTTTTTCTAAATATGCTATTGCTGCTTTTTTATCGCCGGCGCGGACGCAGTTGTTTATGTGGCGTGTGATATATATGTCGGCAGGACTGCTGCAGTCTGTTTTATTATAATTGTCTTTTTCTGCTGCTTTTTTGATCTGATCGAAAGTGTATCTCATGTTAATTCTCCTTTAGAATTTTAAGGCCTGCCCCTTTGGCTTCCTTTTATAAATTCATTATATGTTACTTTTGGTAACATGTCAATACTTTTTTGTAAAAAAGTTATCCACAGCAAATGTTTAAACATGTTTAAACATTTTTGTGTTGGACATTTTTTGCAGTTTTGCGCTATAATTTTTATATGATGAACAAATGGGTTCAGATTGTTTCTTAAAAAACGAAGACTAAAAGTTAAAAAAGCGAGAGCTTGTTATTAGACTTTGCTTCCGTGGCGGAATAGGTAGACGCTAACAGCAGATAAGGCGGTTCTAGTGGTTCGATACCACCTGACAATGACACAGTGAAATAGCTGATTTGTCAAGGCTCGATTGAGGAGGGGAGTGGACTGTTATGTAAGGTGCAAATCCTTACCGGAGCTTTTGTTTTTTGGGAAACAAAACGGTTTGTTCAGATATTTCTCGCTTAAAAAATTGTTGGAAACCCCGGAGGGCTTAAGCTTTCCGGGGTTTTTGCGTGGAAACGTCAACGTGGGGTAGTTTTCTTACTCGAAAATACGCGCGCGAGAGAAAAATATAAGCGCAAGGCCTTGAAAAATAAGGGCTTGCGGGTGGTTAAATATGGGGCTTTAACGAGGCAGTTTGAGGGCAAAAATGCTGACAAAAGAGGAAATAAAAGCAAAATATCCGCTGGGCGGGCGGCCTCCTAAATTTAAAACGCCCGAGGAATTGGCCGAGAAGATTTATGATTTTCTTGAGCACAGTCTGAATCGAATTGTGGAGTTTCCGGGTAAGAGCGAGGTTTTGCGAGTTAATGTTCCGGCGCCGACGACCTTGGAGGCCTTTTGCGTTTTTTGCGGGATACGAAAAACGACTTTTTATGCATATGGGAAAAAAAGAGGCTTTGAAAATATCGTAAACCAGTATGAAGCAATTGTCGAGGAGTTTTGGGTAAGGCAGGCGGCGGAAGGAAAGCCCGGTAACAAGGCCGAGTTTATTCTTAAAAATATGAAAAACTGGAAAACCAGCAGTTGGAATGATGATAGAGACATTAATCTGAGCGGCGAGGTCGGCGGGGTGACGGTTCGGTTTGTAAATATGGCCGGCGGGGCGGAAGATGAAAAGCAGGAAAACGGCGGCAATGATGGCGGACATGCAAATACCTGAAGCTTTTGCGCCGCTGTTGACGGAGAGATGGCGTTACAAGTTTTATTACGGCGGGCGCGGCGGCGGCAAGTCTTATGCCTTTGCCGACAGTCTGGCGCTTTTGGGGGTGCAAAAGAAAATATTTGTCGCCTGTTTGCGCGAAATTCAGGATTCAATCAAAGATTCCGTTTACAAGCTGTTGAAAGAGCGAATTGAATTGTATCAACTGCCCGGTTACCGGTTTTATGAAGACCGGATCGACAACGTTAAAACCGGCAGCCGGTTTATTTTCAAAGGGTTGCGCGACCAAAACAGCCAGAACATCAAGTCGCTGGAAGGCGTAGATTATTGCTGGATTGAAGAGGGACAGGCAATTACCCAAAAAAGCTGGAAAATTTTGGATCCGACCATCCGCAAGGACGGATCGGAAATCTGGATTTCGATGAACAGGGAAGAGGAGACCGACGCTTTGTGGGTTGCGCTGGCCGCTAACCCGGACGAACGGACGCTGGTGCGCAAAGTCAATTATTATGACAATCCTTTTTGCCCGCAAGAGTTAAAGCTGCAGGCGGAGAAATGCAAACGCGAGGATTATGAAAGCTATCTTCATGTTTGGGAAGGGGATCCGCTGCCGCAGGGAACGCTGAAGCTTATCTCGAGCGCCGACGTTCACCGAGCGCTGGCGTTTAAGATTGACAACGCCAACAACATGCTGCCGCTTGTTGTCGGGGTGGACGTGGCGCGGTTTGGCGACGACCGGACGGCAATTTGCCGCCGCCGCGGCCGGCAGGCTTACAAGATGCAGACCTATAAACATCTGGACACGGTGGCGGTGGCCAACCTGATTGTGCGGATTATTCGGGAAGAGAAGCCGGTGCGGGTTAATATTGACGCCGGACAAAACGGCGCCGGGGTGATTGATTTGCTGATCGACCGCGGTTATCAGGAAGTGGTGCGGGAAGTAAACTTCGGATCAAAAGCGCAGGACACCGAGCGTTATGCCAACCGGCGGGCGGAGATGTGGGGGCGTTTGAACGACTGGCTGAAAACCGAGAGCGGCGTTTCTCTTACCGATATGCCGGGGATTCTGGAGGATCTGACGGCAGTTAACAAGGGGTTTGACAACCGCGGGCGGCTGATGTTGGAAGAAAAGAGAATAATCAAAACGCGGTTGGGCTTTTCGCCGGATTTAGGTGACGCGCTGGCGTTGACGTTTGCCGAAGCGTTTTATCCGTCTTCGCTGCAAACTGTGCAGACTGAGTTCGTGGACGGCAACGTCTATGTTGACGATGTAGCAGGCGGTTTTGTCGACGGTAATATTTATATTTAATTTTCAAATTTCAGGAGAAAGAGATGAGTTCGCTTATTGGGGGCAGCCCGAAGGTGGCGCCGACGGTGGTGGAAGAAGTGAAACCCGAAGTAATCGACAATTCTGCCAAAACGCAGGAAGAAGAACGCCGCCGGAGACGCCGTCAGGGTGCGGCCAGTCAGTTTTTGTCGGGACAGACGACGACCGGCGGCATAACCACGACCAAAACCACGCTGGGGGCTTGAAAGCATGACGGAAGAACGGGTGAAATATGCCTTGAAAAGGCTGTCGGCGCTGAAAGACAAACGGAAATTCTGGGAGCCGTACTGGGACAAGGCGGCCGAATTGTGTTCGATCAATTCCAGAATCTATATTAAAGATGATAAGGGACGTTTTGTACAAAAAGTGTTTGATACGACTGCCCGTTCCGATCTTACCCGTTTTGCCGCGGCATTAAAGTCAATTCTGGTGCCGAGCAATCAGCGTTATCACCGGATCAAAGCCAGCAGGCCGGGGCTGGACGACAATGATGCCGTTCGGCGTTTTTTGGAATACGTCAACAATTTGCTGTTTAAGTTTCGTTATGCCGCCGGATCCAGCTTTTCAAGCGAGGCGGATATGATGCTGACGCAGCTGGGATTGTACGGACAGTCGCCGTGGCTGGTTGAAGACAACGTCGGCCGCGGCATTTCTTACCGCACGATTTTGATGGCCGAAATCTATTGTGACGTGAACCGTTTTAACCGGGTGGATACGGTTTACCGGGAATATGAAATGTCGCTGAGGCAGGCGATTAAGGAATTTGGCAGCCGGGCGACGGCGAAGATGAAGGAACGATTTGAAAAGCAGCCGGACAGCAATGTCCGGCTGTTGCATGTGGTGGAGCCGCGTGAGGATCGGAAGCCTTTGCGGCAGGATTATTCGGGAATGCCGTTTGTGTCGTATCACATTAATCTGGACGACGAGGGCGGAGAATTGATCTATGAGAGCGGCTACCGCACGCAGCCTTATATGGTGCCGCACTATCTGGGGATCCCCGGGTCGGCATACGGCGACAGTCCGGCATTGCAGGCCTTTTTCGATATCCTCACCATCAATGAAATGAGCAAAACCGTGCTTCGGACCGGGCAACTGCAGGGCAATCCGCCGATTTTAAGCGCCGCTAATATTGCCAACGCCGCCAGAGCCGGTACCGCCGGCGCGTTAATTCCCGGTGCAATTGATATTCAGGGGCGGCCGCTCTTGGCGCCGATGCAATACGGCAACAATCTGTCGATAACACTGGAGTTGCAAAATCAGGTGCGGGAGGCGATCCACAACGCCTTTTTGCAGCCGCTTTTCCTGTCTTTGGCGCAAACCAAGGAGATGACGGCCGAGGAAGCCCGTTTGCGCGAACAGGAAAAGGCAATGCTGCTGGCGCCGATGGGCGAGAGGATCAATTCCGAATGGATGGTCGGCAATTGTGAACGGGAGATTGACATTATCCGTGAGTACGGGCTTTTGGACGAAGTGCCGGATGAATTGATGGAGGACGGCAGTTTGCAGATTGAGTTTGAAAGCCCGCTGGTACATATGCAGCAGGCGGGAGAGATTAAAGGCGTGTTTGAAACGTTGGAGAGCGCAATGTCGCTCTCGCAGGTGGATCCGACGGTGCTTGACCGGATCGATATGGGCGAGGCCTTGACCATTATTGCCAACTACAAAGGCGTGCCGAGCCGGATTTTGCGGACGCCGGAACAAATTCAGGCGCTTGGTGAGGCCAGGGCGCAACAACAGCAGGCCGAGCAGCTGTTGCAGGCGGCGCCGGTTTTGTCGCAGTCGATGAAGAATTTGAAGGAGGCGGGTGCATGATAATTAATTTATGGGCAAAGTATAAGCAGGTGCGGGCGTTAAAGCGCCTTTTTTTTGAGCCTGACGGCAAATTGAAAGAGGATGCCAAAATCGTTCTTGAATGGTTGAGGGATGAAGTCGGTGCTAAAGGGCGGCGGTTAAATGAGAGCGGAATGTCACTGCTTTTTTCCGCGGACGGACGCTTTGACGCGGCGGCGGTAGCGTATATGGCCGGCAGCCGCCGGGTTTATGATCTGCTGATCTCAAGGCTGGCGGTTGACGAAACCGAGGTGTTTAACCTGGCGGCCATGACCGAGGCCAAAAGAGAAGACGATTTGTTTAATGATTTAACGCAAATTTGAAAGGAAAAGGAATGAGCGAAGATATTGACACGCTGCCGGATGAGCCGGCGGCGGAAAGTAACACTGCCGAAGCGGCGGTTGATAAGGCCGGGGCGGAAAACGCAGCGCCGGCCGACAAGTTTTATATTCCGGCAGAAGACAAGCCGGAGGAATGGAACGAACTTTATTCCCGTTTGGGTCGTCCGGAAGCGCCGGACAAATATGAAATCAGTTTCCGCGAAGCGGACAAGCCTTTTGCTGCCACCATGCAAAAGGCTTTTTTTGACAACGGGCTGAGCCGGAAGGCAGCGGCCGGTTTGGTCAAGGCCTGGGACGATATGCAGGAAGAGCAGGCAAAAATGTGGAACGAACGGTCCAAAGCCGAGATGGAAGCCTGGCAGCAGGCGCAGGGCGACGGGCTGGCAAAAAATCAGGAACTGGCGCGCCGGGGCGCGGCGGTTCTTGGTCTTGGTGAAGAGGCGGTCGGTGCAATGGAAGCGGCAATCGGCACCAGGAACTTTATGGATCTTTGCTTGAAGCTCGGAAACGCTTTGAGCGAAGACACGGCCAAAGGCCTGAGCGGCGGCGGGGCTTTGAAAGACGAGGCAATGTCGACCGTCGATTATTTAACCGAAATTTTTGAAAAAGCGAAAGGAATGAGAAATGGCTAATATTGATGAGCCGGCAACTTTGCGCGAGTTGTCGAATGAATATGCAAAAAAACAGCCGAAGCAAATTAATTATCTGCTAAAAAGAACACCGATTTTGGATTGGATGCTGTTTGAACGGGCATCGCATCCGCTGTGGAATGTCGCGGAAAAGAAAACCGAAATTAACGGTCCAGGTTTTGTGCCGATGAACTCGCCGATGCCGAAAATGTCGACCCGTTCCGCCTTGGAGCAGGTTGATCTGAATATTATGGGCGGTGAGATTTTCGTACCGCAGGACAAGGCGGTGGCTTTCGGCGGGTTGGCTAAATACCTGGCCAAGCAGATGCCGAGCATTCTTGCCAAAGCCGGCATGCAGACGGAAAAACACATTATTTATACAAATTATCGCCGGTATGCGATTGACAACGGAAACGTGCAGACGGCAGGGGGAACCGAAGGTTTGTATTCAATAGTCTTTGTCCGGCAGGTTCCCGGCGAGTGTTGCGGCTTGTATTCGCCGGAAGGTTTTAAGCAGGGGGCCATGCTTGACGTGCAGCCGCTTTACGGCGGCCAGCTTTGCCACGACGAGAACGGCGTTGCCGGTTATTCCACACAGGTCAAAGGCTACTTCGGCGTGCAGTTGATGAATCCCTATACCTGTGCGACAATCGTCAACATTTCCGAAGATAAACTGCCGACGATCCGGCAGATTAACGAAGCTTTGCTGCAGGTGCAGGCGGATGAAGGTGACACTTGTATAATGATGCATCCGCGGGTTTTGAACTGGCTGGGAGAGGCTTACAAAAAGGAAATGATCCGTATGACGAATGCCGAAAAGGGTGTGAACTTCCTGATCGGCGAGTGGAACGGTATTCCGATGGTTTCGTCGTACCAGTTTATGGCAGGCGACGAACCGCAGGTGGTTTTGGATTAACAGGAGAAGAAAGAATGTATAAACATAAATTGCGGGTGTGGGGAGAGGATCTGGCGGTTGCGGATATTTCTCAAACCAGCGTTGACGGCGAGGCTGTTGCCGGCGGCGGTACCAACGGCGGACTGGTCGTCAACGTGATTGCCGAAAGCGCGGTCAAGGTTGCCGGTTCGGTTACGGTCACGATTTTGGGTGATGACGTCAAAGACGGCGGTTTTTCGACAACGGAAACAAGCGCGAATTTGACGGTGGGGGATTATGCCGCCGGTGATTTGATTGCGCAGATTGCTTTGGCGCCCGATGTTAAAACCTGGCTGAAGGGCAAGGTTGCCGGCAACAGTTCGGCAAGCGGCACTATTTGCGTAACCCTCGGTTATCTGGCCAGATAGGAGGTGAGAGATGGCAAAATTCGTAGCTTTGAAAGAAACGCTTGACGGCGGCAAGATTATTGCCGCCGGGGCGGTTGTTGAAGGAAAGGATTTGGATAAACTCAATCCGAAGCTTTTCCGCAAGGCAAATGCGCAGGAGAGTTTGACGGCAACCGAAAACAAAACGGTTATTACCGATAAGCAGATTGCCAAAGTTCTTGAGCAGGTGAAGGCGGCCGCTCTTGCCGAGCTGGAAGATAAAATCACCGAAAACGTGATGGGACGAGTAGAGAAAATGCTTGAAGCCAAAGCAGAAGGCAAATCTCCCGAAAATGAGGCCTGACACAACCGTCGGGCTTTTTTTGTTAACAAAACAGGGGCCGGATTGCCGGCTTCTGTTTTTTTTAAGAGTTTTTAAGAAAAGATGAGTATCGAGATAATCAACCGCGCCTTGATCAAAATCGGCGAAGGGACGATCACGTCACTTTCCCAAAACCCGTACGGAGATTTGATGGGGCTGGTTTATGAGGATCAGCGCAAAATGCTCTTATCCTCGCATTACTGGCGTTTTGCCTTGAAACGCGGGCGTTTGGCCGAACTGGACGAGGAAACGGGGTCGACGCTGTTTGCTTATGCTTATGCCCTGCCGGCTGATTATCTGGTCTTAAAGGATTTCGGCGAGTTTTATAAAATGCCGAACGTGAGTGACGCGGTGGTTGCCCCGGACGTTCGTTACTCGATCGAAGGCAACCGGATGCTTTGCCAGCAGCCCGGCAATATCAATATCACTTATATTGCCGACGTTTCGGATCCGAAGCTTTTCACGCCGTTGTTCAAAGAAGCTCTGATTGCCCTGATTGCCGCCGAGATGAGCGTGCGGATTAAGCAGGGTGCGGATTATAAGCAGCTTTTTCTGGCCGAGTTTGAAAAATACATTATACAGGCGCAAATGAACAATGAGATTGTCCGCGATATGGAAACGATGCCGGACAACAGCTGGGTAACCATCCGTGACACGTGGAGAAACGAAGAATGGTAAAACCGGTCTTAAATCAATTCAACGGCGGCGAGATCAGTCCGTGGCTGGAAGGGCGGATCGATTTGCCGAAATACAATTATTCGGCGGCCAAAATGCTGAACTTTATTCCGCAGGTAGAAGGCGGGGTGAAGCGCCGCGGCGGGTCGCATTTCGTGGCGCCGGTCAAGGAAGTGGACGCGGTTTTGTTTAAGATTGTGGTTGAGCCTTCAGAGGCGATTGTTTACATCAACAACGAAATTGCCGATGAGCTTTATGTGGCGCCGGGCGAGAAAGTGAGCTATTCCGTCAAACTTGACGGCTATTTCCCGGTGAACGGCAGCTATATTGTCGAAGAAGACACGACGCTGAACATTTCTCTGGTTTCCACGCTCTACCGGGCGACGTTAACGGTTAAGACAATTCCCGAAGACGCGGACGTCTTTATCAACAGTTTGCGGCAAAATCCGGCGGTGGTTACCCGTGGCGCGACGGCGGCTTATGAGGTGATGAAAGACGGCTTTGATACAAAAACCGGCAGTATTCAGGTTAACGCCGACACGGAAATCACGGTTGAGCTGGCAATGAGTTTTGAAATCCGCACTGCGGAAACGGGAGCGAAAATTGTCATCAACGGTATTGAACAAAGCAAAATTGAAGTTCAAAAAGGCGATTTGGTTACCTGGACCGTGTCCAAGCCCGGCTACAAAACCCAAAGCGGCAGCCAGACGATTGAGCGGTCGACAATTTTATATATTGATTTGGATGAGAGCGGTTATGCCTTAAACGAAGTCATCTTTGAGAAAAGCAAACCGGGGACCTATAAGCTTAAAGTAAAAATCAGCGGCTATTATAATTTGTCTGCTTGCGGTGCGGGCGGCGGCGCCGGCGGTTCTGCCGGCGCGCATGCGTGGTACGGCGGCAACGGAGGCAGCGGGGCGGCATTTGCCGGCAAGGTATGGCTGGAGGCCGGAGAATACACGATCAAAGTCGGTGAAGGCGGTCGCGGCGGATGGGCCAGCGGGCGCAACGCGACCAGAGGCGAGTGGTGGGGTTACTCTTCCGCGCTGGAAGTCAACGGCCTGACTTATCTGGCCGTTAAGGGAAAGAGCCTGATTGATCTGTGGGGCGGCCGCGGCGGCCACGGTACCGGAACTTATGCCGAAGGCGGCGGTGACGGCGGCAAGTTGGCAGTCGGTACGTTAAAAATCGTTTCTTCCACCGTTAAATCCGCCGGCAAAAAGGAATCGACGACCTCGTTGCTGCAAAACGGATTTGGCGCCGGCGGCAAGGCGGGAGATTTGGGCGAAAACGGTGCCGGCGGTACCAACGGTTATGTAAAGATTGTATATCTGGGGCAGGCTTAGGATGGCAGAGAAAACAAGCAAAAGAGCCGATTTGATCAAGTTTAAGTTTGCCGGCAACGCCGGTTTTATGCTTGAGTTCGGCGACAAATACATCCGCCTGTTTGCCAACCACGGACAGGTTTTGAAAGACGATGCGGCTTATGAGCTGGAAAGCCCTTATACGCTTGAAGACATTTGGAACGCGGAACTTGAGTGTTATAATCTGCAATTTACGCAAATGGGCGACGTTCTTTATATTTTCCACCCGAAATATATGAAAAAGCTGGTGCGCTATGCCAACGACGACTGGCGGCTTGAGGACTGGGAACTCTTAAACGGCCCGTGGAACCATGTTAATACCGAAGATATAAAGATTACCGTGAGCGGAACGACCGGAACCGTTACTTTGACGGCAGATGCGAATTTGTTTGCCGAGGATGACGTCGGGCGTCTGATCCGGCTGACGCTGGTCAATGACGACACGCCGGCGTGGCAGGTTGAAGAGAGTGTCAGCAAGGGGGCGGTGTGGACGTCGGACGGCAAATATTACGAGGCCTTAAACGAGGGGACCACCGGCAACGTGAAGCCGGTCCATACGGAAGGCAGTCGTTCGGACGGGAAAGTGACGTGGAAATATCTGCATGCCGGTTTTGGTACCGCCAAAATCACCGAATATGTGTCACCGACCGAGGCCAAAGCCAAAGTGATCATTGAAATGCCGAAAGCGCTGGTAACCTCGCATTTTGAGTTCGGCATGATTTATCCCGGGCGGAATTATCCGATGTCCGGGAGTTCTTATAAAAACCGTTTATGGGTGTTGATTGATGCCGATGACGGTTTGAAAGCCTGCGGATCTTATTCCGGTGACTTCAACAATTTTGCCGACAAAGAATTTGGCGAAGTGACGGCGGAATGCGCGGTTACGGTGCCGGTAAATTCTAAAGAGTACAATCAGGGACGATGGATTGCCGGCGGAGATGTGCTGTTTGTCGGAACATCAAGCGGAGAGTTTTATATTGACGTGATTTCCAACGGTGAGGCGCTTTCGGCCGACAATGTGGCAATCCGTCAGATTTCAGGTATCGGCAGCAAACCGATCCAGCCGATAGCGGTCAACGGACATATTTTATTTGTCGACCGGTTCGGTACCTCGATCCGCGATCTGGTTTACAGCTATGAGCGCGACGGTTATGATCCGCTGGATGCCGGTCTTATGGGCAAACATCTGTTGTCGTCGGGAATTGTCAGCTGGGACTGGCAGGACGTGCCGGATAAGCTGTTGTGGCTGGCAATGGCCGACGGCCGTCTGGTGTCTTTCACCTTCGACGCCCAGCAGCAGGTAGCGGCTTTGGCGCAACATGATTTCTCCGGTTCGGCCGAGGCGGTGGCGGTAATTCCCTCAAATGACGAACGCCGCGATGACGTATGGGTGATTGCCAAGCGCAAAATCGGCAACGTGATGAAAAGGTATGTGGAATGGATTGACGGCGGCACCCGGTCGGATTATCCCGACGACGTTGAATATATCCGCGACCCGGTTGAAAGAGAAAAAGCGGAGTTGGATTATATTCGCGATTCCTGCTTTTTTGTTGATAGTGGGTTGATTTACAACCGGCCGGTCGGCGACGTGACGACCAAGCTCTCCGGCCTTGATCATCTGAAAGGCTGTGAAGTGGCGATTTCGGCAAACGGTTTGGAGCGGCCTCATCAGATTGTGGCCGAGGACGGTTCGATCGAGATTAAGGAAACGGATGCGCGGGTGGTGGTCGGATTGCCGGTTAATTCGGTGTTGCAGCCGCAAAAGATATATATTCAGTCGGACAGAGGCGCCGGGCTTGCCGCCGTTCAGCGGATCGATCATCTGACGCTGATGGTTTACCGTTCCGGCGGCGGGACGGCGGGTCCGGCATACAATCGGCAGCAGGAAATTTTATATCATGACGGCAAGGAGCTGATTGCGGGCGAGGTGCGCCTGTTTACCGGCAACGTGGTTATTCCGTGGCCGGACGGTACTTCTTTGTTGAAAGATCGCGGGGCAAATATCGTTATTGAAAACAAAAGCGTTTATCCGATGCTGATCCAGGCAATCGTGCCGAGCATGGAGAGTTCGCGTTAATTGACAAGAGACATATTAGGATATATAAAAGAAAAGCCCGGTGCGGCAACACCGGACAATTTCTCTAACCTAGAAAGGGGTTAACCTTACTTTAACTTCTTTCCTTGAAGTTAGAGTAACCTATTTGGCATGAAAAGTCAATAGGTAAATGGTTGCCCCCTTTCGCATTATGCGAAACGGAGGTGAAAACAGATGATGATAAAGTTTATTATTATCATCCGTAAACTAAAAATTTTCTTCTTGATAAAGAAGTAGATTTTGGGAGGAGAGCAAGCAATTGCTCTCCTTTTTTTGGTCGGGAGGTTGTTTTGATAAGAAAATTTGAAAAACGGGATTTGGAACAAATCACGGTGCAGGAAGAGCAGGAAGCCGAAGCTGCAAAATTTGCAATTCCTTCAACCGCCGAAACGTTTGAGACGGGCGGGGTGGCGGTTGCGGTGTTTTGGTATCAGGAGATAACACCCGGCCGGTTTGCCTTGTTTTCCGTCATCAACGCCACGGCCGGACGGAAGATGTTTTCTTTTGTTAAGGCAATGCGCCGGCTGATTGAACAAAGAAGCCGGGAGCTTGATGCCGTAAGGCTGGAAATGACGGTGCTTGACGGTTTTGGTGCCGGTCGGCGTTTGGCCGGGCTGCTTGGTTTTGAATATGAGGGGACCATGCGAAAAGTTTTCAACGGCAAGGATTATCAACTGTTTGCGAGGATATTTCAATGAGTGCGGGAGTGATGGGCGGTTTGGCGGCGGCTCAAACCGTTATTGGCGGTTATCAGGCTTATCGGCAGGGGAAAGCGCAGGCGGAGGCTTATAACGCCAACGCCGACATTTTGCGGAGAAATGCCCGGCAGGTGCGTTTGGAGGGGGCACGTAACGAAGACATACAACGGGCCGAGAACCGGCAGCAGTTGGCAGAGACAAGAGCCTTGATGGGTGAGATGGGAATTTCCGACAGCGCGACGGCAATCGGCGCTTTGGCGCAAAATGCCGCCAACGCCGAACAAAATGCGCTTAACATCCGCTATCAGACGGAAACGGCGGCCAGAAACTACATGCAGCAGGCAAGCGATATGAATTTTTATGCCAAGCAGGCAAAAAAACAGGGGAAAAACGCGTTTCGCATGAGCCTGCTTTCAGGTGCGGCCAACGGAGTAGCGGCGGCATACAGAGCCAGCCAGCCGGTGGATACGGAAGGACAAAAAGAGTTTCCCTGGCTTTTCGGAGGGTGAGATGGTTGGAGAGATTAAAAGAAACTACTTGAGCGGCACCAAGCTGGTGACAGAGAAACGCCCGACCTGGCGCGACAGCGGCATTAATGAGGTCGTCAACAGCGTGGCCGGAGCGGTGGAAGCGGGAAACAATTACTTTGAACGGGAGAAGCAGCTGGTATGGAAGCGCTTAAATCTTGAGGCGGCGAATTTGCAAACCGAGGAATTGAACGCGATCAAGACCGCAAAATCGGTCGAAGAAATTCCGGGCATTGTCAAAAACTTTCAGAAAAAGCTGAAAGAAAACATGCGCGGCCAGAAATGGGGCAAGGAGTGGATGGAAAACCTCGGCAACGGTTTTCTGTCTTATAACAAGCAGGACGTTCAAAATGCGTTCAGGGCCAAGGAAAAAGAGCTGGCAGGAATTAGCCTGAACGAGACATTGAAAGCCTATGCCGACCAGATTGCCGCTGCCCCGGAAGACGAGGCGGCTTTTTTCTCCGCCGACGCCGACAAACTGATTGACGCCGACACTTATCTGACGCCGACCGAGAAGCAAAAGGCAAAGGAGAATTTTGCCAAACTTTCTGTCAACGGGATGGTGAACAATAACCCGGAAGTTGCCAAAAAGGCGTTGTCCGATCCGGGACGTTTCCCCAACCTGACGGATATTGAACGCAGGGAGTATCTGCAAAAAGCCGACAATCTGTTGCTTGCCAAAGAAAAAGACCGGCTGGCGGCGGAAGAAAGGGAGAAAAAGCTTAAGAAATCAGCTGCTGATCTTAACATTACGCGGGCAAAATATTTGTTTGTGAGTGGCGAAATGAGTGCCGAAGAGGCGCTGAAAGTTGCCGATGATAATTATATGGATTCTCCTGAGACAGCGTTGACATTGAGAGAGCGTGTGCTCGGAAAACCGGGCGGGGAGAAGAGCGACCCGAATGTGTTAAAAGAGCTTGAGGAAAAAATTAAAAACAAAACGGCAACTAAAGAAGAGATTGTTTTTGCCAATATAGACAAGACGCTGAATGACGAAGATTACAAGGAGTTGCTTGCTCAGGGAAAAGAGCTTGGTCTGTGGGCGAAAGACGGGGAAGACAAAGACGCTAAATACCGGGCAAATCTGCCGCTTGTTGACGAGGGCAGGGACGCGGTTAATCAGGCTTTTGTCCGCGGAGACTTTGACAAGACGACCAGAGACGCCCTGTTAAAGGATATTGACGAGAAAGAAAAAAACGCAACAGCTGCTTGGGAAGCAGGTTTGAAACTGAGAATGTCCCGCAACGAAGTTGTGGATGTGGACAAGGAACTGGCAAATTCCCCGTATCCGGCGCTGGCGACGGAGAAAGTCAAGGGTTTGAAGGATTATCAGAACGAAATTGCCAAAAAAACGGAAGAGGAGAAAAAAGCCGAACAGGAAAAGCAGAAGGCGGAAAAAGAAAAACTGGATAAGGCCATTGACAGAGAATTGCAGACAATTAAGGAACTGAAAGAGGAAAACCAAATCAATACCTATCTTGATTTGCGCAATCAGATTGACGAAGCGGTAAACGCCGAGGGACTGCCGGGAGAAAAAGAAATTAACGAGTTGGTACGCAACGGGGCTTTGACTGAAGAACAGGCCGGCAAGTTGAGAACCGCCCGGGAAAAGAAAGAAGCAGATTTTAAGCCCGGAACTGTAAAAGTAGCTGATACGGATAAGTTTTCATATTATGAAAACGTGGAAACAAAAATTGCCGAAGTTATTCAGAAACAAGAAAACGGGATGGCAGACTTGTCTGATTTTGAAGGATTAGTTGATACTATTACAGAAGGTGTTTCAAAAGGATATTTGTCAAAATCTGAAGGAACTTCTTTTTTTAATAACCTTTATTTGCCTTATGTTGAAGAATACAATGAAATGTTGGAAATAAGCGGGGAAAAAAAGAGAACTTGGAACAGTTGGTTTACAAAAGTCAGCCAGTTGCAAAAGTTTATTGACGGTATCTATGGAGAAGATGACTATGACGAGGGTAATAAAAAGTTACACGGAGAAAAGATTTCTGATCCTGAATACAGAGCCTGGAAACAAAGGAAGGCAAGAGCGGCTCTGCCTATTTATAAAATGTATTTTGACAAATTCAATGAACTTTCGGGTGGTGAGCCGGTCTCTTCTTTGTCTGATGAACAAAAAGACAAATATCATCAGGAAGCTTTTAAGTTTGTGCAGGAAAGCTGGCAATTAGACAATCCTGGAAAAGGGGGGACAAATTCTGATTTTTATATCGGCAATTTTGGACGGGATGAAGCTCTTAGGTATCTGAATACTTCCTATGCCGGGACAGAACGGCAAGCTGTTTGGAATAAATTTTTGGAAATTAGTCCCGGGCTTTCTCCTGATGACAAGAGAAAAACATTAAAGAAATTAATTGATGAACAAATTGTGAAAGATTTGTCGATTCCCCGTTTTGCTGATGAACAAGCAGCCCGACAAGCTTTTAATCAAGGGGATATAAAAAAGGGCGATATCGTATTTATTAATGGTGTTAAAGGAAAAATTTGATGATAGATTTGGAATTAAGAAGTAAAATTGATGAAGAATTGCATGATTTGCATAATTCTGAACAGTTAAGAACAAAGGCCGCTGATGACAGCGGCTTTTCCTTTACACCGATAGAAGACGGTAAAGAACCGGATGTTGATTTGAAGGTTGCTCCTGAAGGTTTTTCCTTTACGCCGATAGAAGATGATTTTGATCCTTGGAAGATTAAACCGCAACATATATTTTCCGTTGACGGGAAAAATACAAATGCGGCGGAAAAGATGGATATTGTGGAGAAGTCGTGGGTAAAAAAATTTGCCGAGAGTGATTTGGGAAAATTCGGTAACACGATGTTTCAAAGTTCTGCCCGCGGAATTTTTGAAACCTTAAAAGGTTTTGGCGATATGGCTACTTTTTACGGCGACAACATGATCATCAGCAAGGATAGTCAGGAGCTTTTGGGGTTAAGTGACGCAACAGTTAACCGGTTGAATAGTTTTGGCCGTTTGTGGCAGTCTGCCGGGGAAAAAATAAAACAGGCCGGAGATTTTGTATTATCCAGCCCGGAGTTGCAGTTGGATGAGGAAATTTTTGAGGGAGATATTGTTGAAAATCCAAGTGTAACCCGCTTTGCTTCGGCAGCAATGAGCGCCGCGCCTTCGTTATTGTTTATGACAAGAATTGCGGCAGCAACGAAATCTCCGGCGCTGGCATACTATTTAATGGCCGGCAGCGAAAGCGGAGATTTGTATGCAGAAGCAAGAAACACCGGGGATCAAAATAAGGCAAATTTACTTTTTACGGGAAGTGTTGCCGGTACTGCGCTGATTGATTTTGTGTTTAAACCTTTGGATGCAATTATGGGAAAAACATCTTCTTCTTCGCTGAAATCTAAAGTGTTTCAACGAATAAAAGCAGGTTTTTTGGAGGGTATGCCGGAGAGTTTGCAACAGGTATGGCAGAATTTTGTAAGAAAATACGGGATAGATGATACACAAAATTTAATGGAAGGGGTTATTGAATCTGCAATCGGCGGATTTGGCGCCGGTGCCGCACTGGCGGGGGCATATCAGTATGCGGATGCGCGTGAGGGATTGAAAAACAAAGGGGCGTCGGATGAAGAAATTAATCGACTGATAGATGCAAGCACTTATGTTTTGGAAAACCATGCGGATGCGGCTAATGATGCTGCTTTTCAACATATTAACGAACGTCTTGATAATCTGAACAAGTTTATTGAAGAAAACAAAGGCACGGCAGAGGCTCAAAAGGCTTTGCAGACCAAACAGGAACTTGAAAGCATTTATGATGATGTTTTTAATGCCTTAAAGGATAAAACCGGAGAAAACAACGCGGCTGCTTCTGCCCGGATTTGGCAGGGTTTTGCGCTTTTTGCCAGCCAGGAAACAGGAATGTCGCCGAAAGAATATATAACAGATTATATGCCAAAAATCGTAAAAATGAATTATAACGATTTTAATAGTCAGACGCAACGTTATCGTACTCGTAACGCAAATGAAAACTGGGCAAATATTGTACGGGATATTAAAGCAGCCAGAGGCAAGAAAGTTGCTGATGATCGGATGACATTAACGGAATTCTTAGTTTCCCGCGGCGGGATTAAAGATGAAGGCGGTGAATTGTCCGCTCTTGATGCGGTGGTTGCCGCTGATATGGGTAAAAAAGGCAAACGGTTAAAAAGAGAGGAAAAGCGCCTTGTTCGAGAAGATGGTTTAAGCCTTGACTATGCCCGAGAGGCGGCAGCAGAGGCAGGGTATTTGCCGGCAGATGCAGATGTTAATGCTTTGCTTTCCGCGCTTGATGATGAATTTCGCGGACGACCGCATTATCTGCTGACGGAGACTAATTCTGCTGCCATTGATGAGAGAGAAGCGCTGCGCAATTATGAAATGGCTTTTGAGGCGGCAGGTGTTGATATTGAAGCGGACAGCCCGGATACAATCCGTCGAAAAATGGATGCTTATGCCGCACGAAAAAAGGAAGATGAGGTACTGGCAAAAGTTGGTTTATTATCGGATGATTTGCAGGAACGTTATTTTATTCTGCGGGAAAACGATGTTAATGCGGAAGAAGCTTATGCCGAGGTGATGCGTGAAAACGGCGATCTGGCTACTTTGGTGGATGATGATATACCTTTTCAATATCAGACAGGGGAAGCATTAACTGAGCGTGAAAACGGTTATAAAATTGCCGATGACAATGAAACGGTGGAAACAGTGGTTATTCCTGACAATGCGTTGCCGGAGTTCAAAACAAGGGCTGATTTGCGTAATTGGCTGATTGGTAAATTTAATGAAATCGGCAACGTAACGATAAAATCAACCGGAGCAAATGTCGAGTTTAATAAAACGGGTGCACAAAGAGCTATTAAAAATGCAAGACAAAAGAAAAATAATATTGCATATCCTGAGATAGAAAAAGTTGTATCCGGTGCTAAATATTCCGGTTTTAGAGAAGCAGATGAAAGACACCAAAATGTTAAGGGGCAAGATGTTTATCATTCCGGCGTTGTATATAAGGGAGTTCCGTACAGTGTTGAGTTTTATGTTGATGTTCCGCTGAGCGGAAATACAGGAGATAATTTTGCCGGTAATAAAATCAGGGAAATAAAAATAGCGCCAACAGAAACACGGGTTACTTCTGAAAATCAGAATAGGCCTGCTAATAATCTGTCCGACGCTATTTCTAATGTTAGTTTAGCAGTTTTGCGTGGAAAAGTCAAGCCTGCAAGATATGATGCGGAAACTGGGGTTTTATATCAGACGGGTGCGGAATTTGGATGGCCGGACTATCGGGAGATAGAAGCAAGCGAACCATACATCGGATATAAAAAGTATGCCGAAGATGTGCGGAATATGATCCAAGATGATGTTAAATATGCGGATCTGCAAATGAGCGTCAATCGTGTCGGTGGGATTTCCTCTTATATCAACGGCGAAACAAAAGACGGAGAAGCGTTCCGAATTCGCATTTCCGATCATGATACAAATTACGATACGGCGGATATTTCATTTTATTATAGCAGTGACAAGAATAAATTTATTGAGCGTTGGCAAAAATTTCTGAAGCAGTCGGAACAAAGAAAGGCTAAAGCAGAGAAGCAGGAGGCTGCTCGCAAAGAATATATAGCGGAAAACCTGCCAAAAGAATATATAAACTATTATCGGCAGTATGGGTTGAAAGCTCTGAAAAAGGCGGTAAACGAAAGGCAGTTACCGCCTTTTAAATTTACATTTAACGATGAGCAGCAGAAAATTTACGGAACACGTGGCATTTCCTGGAGAGATGTAAAACAATTTATTGAAGAAAACAGCGAACCTGTCAATGATACTTTGTATCAGACAGGCGAGCCGTTAACTGAATATGCCTATGAAAAAGGAGGAAGAGCTTACAATAAACAGCAATTAAAAGAAAATCAATTTGAGGTTATTAAAGAAAAAAATCCAGCTCCTAACAAATATCAGACTTGGATTAGAAATGTTGAAGATATTAAAACGTTTGATGAAGTTATAGATGATGATGAAAGTTTTGTCTGGGGAGATTATACAAGAGAAGATGCTTTAAGGGATTTAGAAAGAGGAGAAGTAACTGTTTATTCCAGCAATGATATAATAGACGGTAATTTTGTATCAACATCTTATAGGCAAGCGTTAGATTATGCTGGGGGTGATGCGAAAAACGTCAGGGAAGCTACACTTCCGTTGGCTTATATAGCTTGGATCAACGGAGATGAAGGGCAAGTAGCTATAACGAGTACAATAAAAAAACGTTTAGAAAAAACATATTTTCAAACCGGTAACGGTAGTGATATGCTGAACCTTGAGGTTACGCCGGTGCGGAGGCAGGGAGAAGACCGGATCAATTCTGTTCCCAAAGGGGCATATTCTTCGCAAATGAATGTGATTTACCTGTTTGAAAATGCCGACGCTTCGACTTTTATGCATGAAAGTTCGCATTTTTTCAAAAAACAATTAAAATATTTTGCCGGTAAATCTGAAAAGTCTGCCCAGCTGTTGAAAGCGGTGGAAGATTGGGAAAATTCAGAGTTCGACCGGCAATTTGTTATTGATGAGAAAGACGGAGATTTCAGGGTCCTGGATAAAAACGGCATTATTATTCATGAGGGGTTCAAAAGTGCGGATTTGGCAAGAAATTATGCTAAAGAAGAACTGTTTGCCCGCGGTTTTGAGCAATTTTTAAGAGAGGGAAAAGCACCCAGCAATTATTTGAAGCGTGTTTTTGATATGTTCTTGAATTGGCTTCGTCGAATTTATACAACGGCAAAAGAAATGCGGGTAAAAATCAACAAAGACATTTCTGCCGTTTATGGGGATATTCTGGGTGGAGAAGACCTGGATTATTATTTGCAGGCGCCGATTGACGAAGTGGTAAACTATAACCGGGAAAAGGCGATTGAAGAACGGCGGAAAATGGACGAGGTTTATAAGGCAGCCAACCGGGATTATATTGCCGGGAAAAGCAAATTTCAGAAAACCGTACAGCAGATTTTGAAAGACGCAAAAGATTTTACACAAGATGCAATTGTGCCGTTGGAAGAGGTGGTTAAATCCATTTCACCGGAGTTGTGGACCAAAAACCGCCGACTTGAAATTGCTAAGCTGCAAAAAAACAGTCAATATGCTAAACGGGTAAAAGGCTTTTTTGACAAGGCGCAAAAGCTGATGCCGGAGGTTTTCAATAAACTTGATCTGGCTTTGAAAAACAGGGACGTGGAAACGGTTGCCGGAATTTTGTCCGAAAACGATATGACGAATGATTTTATTGAGGTTCGCAAAGTGTTGGACGAATTGCGCGAGCAAATGATTGAGGTGGGCGTTGAAATTAATTACCTGCCCGATTATTTCCCGCGCAAATTGAGAGATGCGGACGGTTTGCTGGATTATCTACGTCAAAAGTACGAAGGAAAACCGGAATATTCAAAAATTATGCAGGTTCTGGAAGAAAAATCCAAGGACGGACGGATAAGAAGCGAGGAGGACCGGGCGCAAATTGTTAACAGCCTGTTTCGCGGTTACGGCGGGACGATTTCGCTGGCAAACGTCGGCAATGCGAAAGAGCGGAGTATTGATTTGATTGATGCCGAGATGAACAAATATTATAAAAACTCGGTGGATGCGCTGGTTGATTATGTATCCGGTGCAATTAACCTGACGGAAAACAAAAAGTATTTCGGCAAGGAGGCGGAAGACGTGCAAATTTTGCGGCGGCGGGTGTCCAACCGAAAAACAACGATTGCCGAATATGAAAAAATGGATGCCAAAGAGGCAAAATGGAAGGAAATAAAAACCCGCAATTATAAAATCGGCGCTGTTGATGCACAAATCCGCAATACTTATGATGATTTGCTGCGGCAGGATCTGGAAGAAAGAAAGGCACGGCTTGAAACGGAAGTCGAGTTTTTGAAAAACAGGAAGGCCGAACAGGTCAAAGAAATAGCCTTACGGAGAATGAACGAGGAATTGAAAACGCTGGAGGACGAGTTAAGCGAAAAGGCAGACAATACGATTGAAGAATCCGTAGGCAATCTTCTTTATGATTTGGCCAAGGACGGCGTGATCACGCATACACAGGAAATGCGGCTGAAGGAATTGTTGGTGGCCAGATTCAGTAACAAGGGGTTGGGTAATGAATTTTTGCGGATGTTGCGTGATGGCGGTTATATATGGACACTGGGCAATGTCGGCAGTGCAATTACACAGTTCGGTGATTTGGGGTCGGCTGTTTATAAAGCCGGATTTTGGAATACTATGTTTGAAAATGTAAAAGCATGGCAGGGTAAATCTGAAATAACGCTTGAGGATCTTGGGCTGAATAAGGTGATTACCGACGGGGGATATGTTGATACGTCGAAATTAACAAAGCATTTGGACAAGGTTTTGAAATATACCGGTTTTGAAAAGATTGACGGGATTTCTAAGATGACGCTGGTGAATGCCGCCGTAAACAAAGCACGGCGGGATGCACAGGCCGGCAGCAAAGAGTTGGAAGAATATCTGCGGGTTGAGTTCGGCAATCGCTGGAAAGAAGTGGCAAACGATTTGAAAGAAGGGCGGAAAACCCCGGAAATTATCGAATATGCAATGTTCCAACTGATGGATGTGCAACCGGTAACGATTGATCAGATGCCGAAATTTTATGCCGAAGGCGGCAAAAAGCGGATGTTTTATATGATGAAGTCCTATTTTATCAAACAGTTGAACGAATACCGCAAAATATGTTTTGAAACGGCCAAAACGAATCCGCAAAAGGCCCTCGTTGATCTGATGCGGCTGACATTGTGGCTGATGCTGTTTAATGCCGGGGCTGATTTCTTAAAGGATCTGCTGTTTGGCCGGGAAATTGACGTGACGGATACGTTGCTTGAAAATGTTTTTGTCGGCGGCAGCATTAACCGATACACCGGTATGAGTATTAAACGTGACGGTTTGTTTAAGACAATTCAGGATCAGCTTGCTTTCCCGGTTATTTTTGATGAAATAATCAAAGATGTTTTGAGTAACCGGGATGTGGCAGATTATAAAAGCTGGCGGAATGTGCCGTTAATCGGCAATCCGTATTATTACTGGTTTGGCGGCGGCAGCAAATAATTTTTGGTTGATTGTTTATATATTTTGCGTATTATTGGTTTATTATATTAAGGAGAGAGAATATGAAAAAAATTTTTTATTTTTTGATTATATTTAATTTCGGATATGTTATGCACGATGTTGTTTATGATATTATAAAGCCTGCAAAAGCCGAGGTTGCTGGGATGAGTAAATGGGACTTATATAGTGATTGGGATTTTAAAGGTGCAGTGGAATATATTTTTAACGATAAGATATCTGATTTAGAGAGCGATGTTTCTGATTTAGAAAGCGAAATATCCTATTTAAAAAATAGGGTTTCTGATTTGGAAAGCCGGATTTCTTATTTAGAGTAGGTGGAAAATGAGAAAGATTTTTTATTTTTTGATTGTTTGTGGGGCGCTTTTCCTTTCATCTTCGGTTATGGCTGCCAGTGGTGATTTATGCGGAAAAATAGGCGGAAACTGTTTATATATATTGAGTAAAGATAATGCTGAGTTTGCTGTTTTTATCGATGATGTAACTCGTTACAATGCAAGTAAGGAAGGATGGGAAAAGGATTTTTCCCGTTGTATTCAGGATTATAAAAACTTGGAATGTAGTATGGAAAAACTGAAAGATATTTATAATCTTGCACAGTGGATTAATAAAGTAGATTATGATGTTTTAGCTGAATTGAACAAAGTTTATGGGAAAAAAATTGAAAGTAAAGATGGTGCGGCGGCGGTATATATGAACTATGTAGATAATGTAAGAAATCTAGATCCATCTAATGCTTTGGCTGCTATAGAGAGATGTGAAAAAGATTCTTTTACTTTTTTTCGGAAGTTTTGTGAAGCAGCTAAAGATGTAAAGATTGATAATGAAAAGATTCTTTATACAATTAAATTTATTAAGAAAAAGAAAGAATTGATTATGTCAAAGCAGTATTGACAACCTCATATATTTATGTTTATTATTATAAACGAGCGGAGGCTCCAACCCGTGGAAAGGTTGTATGCAAAGCGGAAACGCACCCGACAGATTGCGTTTTTTGTTTTTAATTATTGGGGAAGAGTATGAATATATTGAATAAGTACTGCATGACTTTGTACATGTTTCCAACTTCCCCAACCTAAATTCTTTTGGAAAAGGATACAAAGATGGAAAAATCAAATAAAGAGTTGGAAGTTGAAAACGAGGCGCTGAGAAGCACCTTGAGTTTTGTGCTGGCCAGATTGAAAGAAGTGGTTGAGCTGCTGGAGGGCGGTTGCCATGAGTAAAGAAGTTTGTTTGACGGTTGACAATATTGAAGTGATTGACAACGAACCGCGGATTAAAGACGTGGTATTGGGCGAACGTCTGGGGTTGAACCTGCCGCGAAAAATAAGAGAAGTTATTTTGTCGAACATGGCGGAATTGCTGGCTTACGGCTGTGCGCCCTTAGTAAGGGCGCACGAGAAAATCGGGTTTGTAACCCGGCAGACCGAAGCCTATTATCTCAATGAGCCGCAGGCGCTTTTGATCTGTATGTTTTCGCGGACGCAAAAAGCGGCGGCGGTGCGCAAAGAGCTGATAGATGTTTATATGGCTTATCGCACCCAAGGGCTGACCAAGGTTAAAGAGCATTACCGTCAGGTTGGCAGGAAAGAGAGTTTGCCGGCCGGGGAGGACAGTTTTGGCTTGATATACAAAAATGCCGTCCATGCGGTTTTGAATGAGGAAGAAGCGAGCCGAAAAGAATATCAGCTGTCGGATTATGAAGCGCAGGTGATTGAAAAGATGAGAAGCTGGCGCGCTTATTTCGGGGCAAATTTGATGCTGGAGTTGGAAGAGAGGTTAAAAAAATAACCCGGCCGGATAATTATTGTTTGCAACTCAAAAGGGCTGTATTTGTAAAAATGCAGCCCTTTGTTGTTGACTAAGAGTATTATTTATGCAAAGATACAATCGAAAGGTTGTGTCATGCGAAAGCTGTCAATTCTTATTTGTATTTTTCTTTGCGGGGCGGCGCTGGCGGCAAGCCGGCAGCCGAACAAGAGCGTTGAGGTGTATTTTTCGCCTTCAAATGCCTGTGAGGAAAACATTGTTAAGATGATCAACGGCAGCCGGCAGGAAGTTGACGTTGCGGTCTATTCGCTGAACAATACGGATATTGTGGAAGCATTGAAAGAGGCCGACCGCCGCGGAGTGAAAGTGCGGATCCTGACCGATCGTTTGCAGGCGGCCGGCAGAAGTTCCAAGGTGCGGGACCTTTACCGGGCCGGCGTCAATATCCGGGTGCACTCGAAACATAAGATAGAGCATAACAAATTTGCGGTGTTTGACGGAGAAACGGCGGTGACGGGAAGTTATAACTGGACGGAGTCGGCCACCAGCAAAAACAGTGAGAACTGTATTTTTTTCCATGACGGGGCGGCGGTGGCAGCATTTTCCGAACGTTTTGTCTGGCTGTGGTCGGTAAACACAAAAGAAAAGTCCGACCGTTGGTTTGCGAAAAAAAAAGCGTTGGCGAAAGCCGATTGACAGCCGTTGGGGCTTGAGGTATAAAGAAAAAGTCCGGTGCTGGAACACCGGACTTAATTCTAAACCTAGAAAGGGGTTAACCTGTCTAACTTCTTCCTATGGAATTAGAATAGCTTATTTGACCGAAAAAGTCAATAGGCAAATGGTTAGCCCCTTTCGCATTTAAGCGAGAGGGGGTGCAAAGGATGATTAAGATAATGACTATTATCAAGATTATTCTTGAACTGATCATCGCTTTATATATGTAAAGCAGGGAGGGAGAACCGGTACCGGTTCTCCCTTTTTTATAATCGGCCGTCCGTTGCGGACGGCTTTTTTTATGGAGAGAGAGATGACTTTATTTTCGGATGTGAGCAAAGTCAATTATGTGGCGGACGGGACGGCGACGGAATTTCCGGTGCCGTTCAAGTTTTTTAAGAACAAAGACGGGACGGCGCAGATAAAGGTTTATTCGGGCGCCGGCGACGAGTTGAAAGTTCTGGAAGAAGGCAGCGACTATACGGTTGAGGGCAACGGCGAGGAAATTACCGGCAAGGTCGTGTTTGCGGCGCCGCCGGCGGAGAACGTGAAGCTTGCCGTTTTGCGTAATAAGCCGTTTTTGCAGGAAGCGGACTATATCAACGGCCAGTTGTTTGACATGGAGCAGCTGGAGGATTCTTTTGACGGCGTGTATATGAATTTGCAGGAGCTTCAGGAGCAGCTCTCCAGAGCGCTTCTGGTTGATCCGGTTTCCGGCGATGATCCGCAAAACATTGTGGAAACGGTGCTCATGTATAAGAACGCGGCGCAGGCGGCGGCCAACGAAGCGGTAGCCGCGGCAGAACAGGCAAAGGCGCTGGTTGAACGAGCCGAAGCGGTGGTCGAGGCGTTGGGTACGCTGGCGGATGAAATTAACGGGGAGGTGATCTGATGGGAACGGTGGTTGAAAAAATCCGCTATATTGCCGGAACGAAAAGCGCTATCCGGTCGGCAATCTTAAAGAAAGGGGTTGAAGTCGGAGAAGAAGTGACTTTTCGGGCGTATGCGGAAAAGATTGCGGAGATTGAAGGCGGGCAAAGTGCTGCCGCGTATGTTTTTGAGAACAGCACACAAGACGGAGAGTTTCCTCTGAATGCGCTGACGTCTGACAAGGTGCAGACGTATCAAGATGACGAAAGTCTTAAAACCTGGCTGGAGACGCCGACCGAAGATCCGGCTTATATGGTTCTTGCCGCCGACAATATCAATGCTTTTGACAAAAATGTCGAAACTTATACCGGCAATTATAAAATCGTCTGGAAATTCTCGACGGCGGTTAAAGCCCGGAGTTTTAAGACCAAAGTGACAAA
>UMLL01001041.1_pt1 | contig 40436 bp, 29 predicted proteins | sample 1966591 | NCBI WGS metagenome assembly UMLL01 (sample SAMEA4836200, study PRJEB28245) | human gut metagenome | biome: gut microbiome; material: fecal sample | place: Denmark | collected 2008 | reverse complement strand
GCGCTAGGGTGTCACCCTTACACCAACATTTTCGACGCGATCGGTCGAGGGCCTCGGCCCTAGACCCCTTGCTTTCCCAAGCGCGAGCGTACTGCCACTCCTGCGCGAGCGTCCGGTTCACGAACTCAACCTTTCCGTTCTGCCAGAGGCTGAAGGGCCTAGTGTACTTGTGCTTTGTGCGAATCTCAGATCTTTCTTGAAGATAAGCAGTAGATTAAAGTATTCGACAAGAAATCCCGCATTACATTCAACCCGCAGAAAAAAACAGAGCACTAATACTCCGCTATGCCTTCGGACTCATATAAAAACCTCATATGATCGACATCGAATCTAAGTGATAGCACATCTATAGATTTGCGTACATCAGAACACAGGCAAACGAATTTAAAAAACGAATCAGTTAATTCGCTTTCAAACTCTTTGTCGCATATACGTTTTCCAAGCTCAATAGCTTGGCTCAATTTAGTAGCGACAAAGTGGTTGGAAATTAAACCAAGCATGTTATTAGCCTTCTCAAGGCTATCAAGAACAGGCAAAACGTATTGTATTGCGAAATCTAATGTGACGGTATCATCCTCAATATAATTCGGAAGTCGATACGCTAAATCACATGTATTTATATAATATTTGATCCATGACTCTTTCATTTTTGGAAACCGAGAGATATGGATTAACCGACTTTCAGCAGAGGTATCGCCCAATCTATTAGAAGTTGGAATTAAAATAGTATTTGACCTTTGCTTTCGCCAAGACGAATTATCGAAATTCAATCGAACACGAATATACTCTTGCAACCAGACAAAATAGCACGCTCCATCATCCGCTAAAGAACATCTAATTAAAAGAAAAGGTATTGCAAACATTTCAGCGTATAAAAGCGTCTTCGTATCAATGGAAAATGGAATTTCAGGTTTATCTTCGAGTGGCTTGTTTGTTCCCTTCACCTGAATTGCCATTAATTCACCAGTAGCGAATCCGCTTTCAAAGCGCTCAAAAATTTTATCGATTCCAAAATCACGTTCTGTTAAGTCTCGAACAACCCAGTTTTCAGAAGGCATAAGGGAGGTGACGAAAGAGCATGCCTCTGTATCAATTATGTGGCTATTTGGACGTTTCGGAGGATATGCCATAAAAATCAGCTCCATCAGCCTTAGCGCAAGAGCACCTAATAACGACAAAATAAAGATATCAACCAACATAATTAGACTGCATGTCAGTTGATATCGAATAAGCGGTTAAGGACACAATAACCAATAAAACAAATAGCACTCACTGTGTCCAGGGGCATGGACCATCTCCTCCATCCTTCCTGCTCGAGCACGTCAGAGTAACCACCCGGTGAAACCATTGGCCGAGAGCTGCGCCCCCAGTCCCAGGGAGGCGGCCCTCTTGATTAAACTGCTCAGTATTTCGTGCTCACGGGCTCAATTCCCGGTGACCACTTGAGCTACTTCATAGTAGAGAGCAACGGCAATGTCGACGCTGCAGGTCTTAAGAATACGTTCGCAATAGATGTTCCGGCTGTTCACGCCACTGCAGTGAAGCTGACCGGCCTCGGCTTCTATGATCGAATTAAGCACCTGATCGGAGAGCCTACGGATAAGCACCAGCTGTCGATCGTCTCGTCGCTGAGGTGGGGCTCAGCGAACATGTCGGGCGCGGCGTGCGCTAAGATCTACATTGTGGTCCTCATCCTTCTCAAGAACCTTCCTTGTGGTTATTTCAGATTCTAGTGCGAAAGCCGTTTTGCGTCAGGCAGACGTCATCACCCCCCCCCACGCTTACGCCATCTATTTTTTTGTGCGATCCACAGTATAGCTAGCTCACGCTCTTCGCTATCATCAAATTTGCAGGTCTCATATTTGATGTTTCATTCAGCTCCTTAGAATCGATAACCAAATCCCATTGTCCATTTTGGCCCGGCAATGATCGGCAAAGTTGTTTGTTAGGTATACGAAACAATCGATTAACTGGAGTCAAACGCTTAACTCCAAAACATTTCAAACTGACAATTTCGATACAAAATAAAGCTGCCAGTGAATTCAAACAGTTCTCCAAATTAGCTTTTCTAAAATACGTACCACGATCATGTTTCACAGCGTTATAGCTATCCCACCAAGTTAATTTTGCATACATTCCATTTATCCACGCATTAAAAGGTTTGAGTGAAATACTCTGGTTAATCGCAATGTCAACTACCTCATTTACAAAGGCAATATCATTCAAAGCAGACAGGCACTCAAATGCTTCCTTGATATTAGATGGTCTATTTCCTGATCGAAGTTCGACATAATCTTTAAAAACCGAATCAAATTCAGAACAAATCGATAAAAGCATCTTTGCAAATTCAACCGAATAAGTTGAGAAATTATCGTTGCTCAGCTCAACATAATTAAAGGAATTAACAAGCTCTCTTTCAAGAACCAAGTAGTAATCCCAATTTGATAAAGATAAAGTCATAGACAAACAACTCCCGTTAACGTAAATTACATCAAATTATCTTTCGAAATGCCCCCCGTAGATATAGCCATCGCCAGCTCAGGAGTCTACTGACGCCCGATTCAGCTGACAAATAATTGACTATACGGCACTATTAACGGATAACTAGCACTGTTCATCTACAGGAATATCCAGTTTATTCGCCGCGCAAATGCAAAGCTCTTTATCCTCTTGAGTCATCCTGCTCCCAAGAATAACTCGCAACGGCTTGCATGGGCGTTGTACATAATTCATCTCAAGCTCATCTGGCTCTGGTACAAGACGGGCACGATATTCGTTCTCCCGCTCAAACACACTGCCCTTTCTGTAAATTGCCCGTAGATCACTAAGCATGTCATCACTGCTCACATTAAGACCAAGCATCCTAGCAGCAGTCCAAGCAATTTGAGGGTCGCAATTAAATGGTTCGTCATCATATAAAATTGGTAATAATTCAGTGCGCATTCCGTTAGCTATGTTGCAATTGCGAATAGCTTCTCTGTCGTAAGCAAGAACGAAACCCGCTTGGCTTTCGGAATATACATTCCACATATTCGAATCGCTAGGATTGTCCGTTAGGCACAAAATGCGACAACAATTTCGGCAGCTATTCTGATGAACTGGGGCAACAAATCCTCCAACAAATAAGCGCAAATTTTTAACAGCCGAGCGAAATAGACTAACTTTTCCCTCATCGGATAGTATCTTGAACTCATCTATTCTTGCTGGATTAAAAGGAGCCCCCAGAACCCCTAAAACAAACGCAAGTCGTCTAAAATCAATTTGATTTATTATCTTTAACGCTTGTTCATCATCATTGAGATTACTTTCGATTTCATCTATACCATTCCAGTTATAGATCGGTACCGAGTCGCACTGATCGCTGAAAACCTTTGGATGAGAAAATGTAGCAGTCGCGTTTTCTAGATCGGCAAAAGCGTATTCACTTGGAGGTCGATAGCGGTAAAGCATTCGCGGGACGAGAGAAGTCGATAGCGCTTCCAGCTCCTTCTTTGCGGAAACAATGGAGGCGCCATCGTTTTGCTTGGCAACGAGATTAGCCAGCGTCTCCCGATATGTTTCTTTCTGTGTCAAGCTTAGCACCATGCAATATCGCTTCCCGATCTAGCTAAATTAGATGCAGTTGATTTTATCCAGTGCAAAGATACTGAATGCACATACGAAGCAGAAGTCATGTCTATCAACTACCAAAAAATGATTCCGATTGGAACGTACCGGAAATCGTAAAAGCTGCCAACGGATATATTTATAATAGCCTGAGATGACTAGAGATGAAAACATATAGCTATCAAGCAATCTTATCCTCCGATGAAGACGCCAGCTATGACATCAAATTCCCCTCCCTGTCAGGTCGTTTTACCAATGACGGAGCGCCGCAGAGGCTGCAGAAACAGTCGAGTATGCAGAAAAGATTTATATGAGCGCGTCAATTAAAAAAGCTCTGTTAGACCAGGATTGACACACATCTGTCCTCACGGCGCCATATCGTTAGCCTCGTAGACCGCGGGGCAGCATGAACGCCGAGGACCTGGTAATCGCCTTCAAACGGGACATGGCGAAGCTGAGCGGGACCGAGCGCCGCCGCGCGATTGAGTCCGTCAGGGGCGTAATCCGCACGGCGGCGTTCGACGACGCGGCCGGCTCCGCCTACGAGGTCGAGCGCAGCCGCGTCTGCCTCAAGACCGCCTACACCATGCGCCATAGGCTGATCGAGTGCCTCTCGGCCCACTGCCCCCATTCAGGGTCGGGCGGGGCTGCGGCGGCGAGCTCGATGAGATCCACTTCCCCGAGTCGTTCAAGGGCAAGGGCAACCGCGCGAAGGGGTTGTTCGCGATGCCGCATCGGCAGCGTAGAGACGGTAGAATGGTCGCACCGCGATATACGAGGAGGGGTGCAGCCATGCCGTCGAACATACCGGCCACGACGATCCGGGTCGACCCGGAGGTCAAGAGGGAGGCCACCGTCATCCTTGACGAGCTCGGCCTGTCCATGTCCACCGCCGTCAACGCGTTCCTCAGGGCGCTCGTCCGGGAAGGCGGGATGCTGTTCGAGATGAAGGTAAAGGCGCCGGCAATCGACTTGAAACGGTAGACCCTTCACGATTAACCCGACCGATCTTGAGCACATCGCCCCCCTGCCGGATTCAAACCCTGCAAGGGGGCGATAACTTTGCATTTTCAAAATACGATTGGGCTGAATGTCGATACTGGTCTAACAGAGCCTTAGTTTTTTAGATATTGCGTCAATGTCCATTTCGTCTCTTTTAGCGCTGAATACGATGTATCGGGTTCATTTTCTCATGCCTTATAAGGAATATATGAGACGGCTGAATTCGTAGATGCCTGTTGTAAATGAATGTATGTGAGAAAGCTAACAACTACTTAATAAGAGTTGCGTTTGGCATCAGACAACGAAAACCGTTGCATTTTGTCTCATGCAACTAAAAGGGTTGCGTTTGGTATATAGCAACGAAAACAGTTGTATTATGTCTCATGCAACTAAAAGGGTTGCTTTTGGTGTCTAGCAACGAAAACAGTTGTTATAATGCGTAAAAAGTAGCAATTGAGGAGCGACAGATGACGGATTATTCAGTGCTGATGCTGGACATAAAGCAATCGAGAAAGCTAAACGAGGCTCAGAGGCAGAGCGCTCAAGATGACCTTCTTGGAGCGTTGAATTGTGCGAACGCTTTGTTCTACGACTCGTTGGAAAAGCCGCTCATGTTTAGCGCGGGGGATGAGATTCAGGGTATGTTTCGAGACCTCCCTAGCGCATTTCTTGCCTATCGTTATTTACGGATTCTCGTGCAAACGGTTGAGTTGCGCGGGGGGATAGGGATTGGCTCCTGGACGACTCGAACGGAATCCTCTCTTTCAACTGAGCAAGATGGAACGGCCTATCATCGGGCTCGGGCTGCGATCGACGCCGCAGAGAAGGATAGATTTAAATCGCTCAAAATATTTGACGAAAAAGGGTGCTCAAATTTATATGAAGCTGCAACAGCTAGCAGCATTGGGATAATCGAGAGACGAAACAAGCCTCAGAAGAGAACGTGCGAAATCGTTGAGTTGACTTGTCCTTTAATATTTGATTTGTGGGCGAGAAAACCAGGACAAGCCAATCGCTACAAAGAGGCAATAGCTCAACGGCTGGCGAATACGGGACTCGATTTTCAAAATGATATCGAACCAAGAATAACCAGCATGGAAAAGCCTTTCGACGCGGTGCAGGTGGAGCTTGAAAAGAGCCTTATGGGGATTCCTGGGCTGCTTGAGATTGCGACGGGCGCGTCACGCCAGGGAATCGAAAAAAGCATGCGGAATGCGAGCATCCAACTGGAGAGAGAGCAAGCTGCACTTGCTGTATACGTTTTGAGCAGGGAGGGTGCAGAAAAATGCTGACTCTAGGAATTGTGCTCATCGCTCATTGCATCTTTGATTTCTATCTACAGTCCACAGGGATGGCTGTTCAAAAAGAGACCGATAATAAAGTACTGGTTCTGCACTGCGTGATTTACTGTGTCGGAATTAGCTTGATTGTTAACGCGATTTACGAAATTGGATGTTTGCAGAACTTAATTATCTTTGGGGTGCTGATAGCCTCGCATTATTATATGGATGGTCCAGCGAGGCTCTATTTGTGTAAAGGCGGACGATCGCCAATTGCTCGTTTTGCTATTGACCAGATAGCTCACGTTCTAATTTTGACTGCGCTCGATTTCTTCCTATTATTTTGCGCAAGGACGAGAGGCTTCACAGTGGAATTAATCCAAGTTCATTCAGTCGAACTTGCTTGGACGGGAAGCTTTGTTGCGGTCTGCCGTCCTGCGGGGATAGCCGTTTCGAAAATGCTTGAATCTGCAAGAGGACAAAATAGCGATGAAAAAGGCGATACCGTCCATTCAGGAAAGTGGATTGGAATTTTTGAGAGACTGATAGTGGTCGCTTTATCGTTACTAGCTCAATATTCGGCGATCGCATTTGTTTTTACAGCAAAGAGTATCGCTCGGTTCAAGAAGATTGAGAACAACCAGGGATTTGCTGAAGTATATCTTCTGGGAACACTAGCCAGCGTTGTTTTTGCAATGGGCTCAGCGCTTTTATTCAGCTATTTGTTTAGTCTCTGTTAGACCAAGATTCACACGGACGAGTCGTCGCCCCTCCCAATAATCCCAGAAGGGCTGCGGGGCGACCTCCAGGGCGTCCCGCGTGCTCTCGTATGTGCCGCCCGGGAGCTGGGCCTCCGGCGATCCTGAGCACATCGCCCCCTTGCCGGATTCAAACCCGGCAAGGGGGCGATTATTTTGCAATTGAAAGAAGATGGCTGGGCAGAATGTCAATCCTGGTCTAACAGAGCCAATCAAAACCTAATAACAACTCGACCTAGAACCGTTCGAGAATTTCGTCGGCATTCTCTCGCAGCTAGATATCTAGGTCCGGCACGGCAAACTGCACGTAGCCCCTCTGTGGCGCCTGAATAACCTCTCTTTGTAGCAATTTTGCCCTAATGGAGCTGACCTCATTGGTCTTTTTACCCATGCGCCTAGCAATCGCGGATGATTTGGACTGTCGTTTGTCCTCGCACATCGCCAAAGGTATTTGATATCGTTAGGCCCCAGTCCAGAAATCACGGGCTCGTGAACAACATCGTGAAAACGAGCCTCTGCCAGCGCAATGCCTTCGGCAACATCGTGCTCGCTCACAATGGCACTTTTGGCACGATGCAAGTTGGCGCGCTACCAAATGGAATAACCGACCAGTTGCACCAGATAGACATAGCCCTTAGTGGTCTTAGCGGCTCTCGACAGAAGATTGTCCTCTATGGTCAAACCAGTCGCGACAAAGCTATCGCCCATAGAGAGCGCTACCTCCACATGTTTGCCTTTCTAAGGAATCGATTAATGGTCAATCATCGTTTAAGTTATTATCGCGGACTATATCGGATAATATCGAGTTATATAAGCCTGTATAAACTTATCGCGGAAGTATCGAGCTTTCGTAATTTGTCTTAGTAAGTAGTCCAACCTTGCTTTCTTCCCAGATCATAGCGAAAGAAAGTTAAGGACTTCCTAAAAACCATTGCCTTAGACCGAGAAATACTCGCTCTCAGCGGATAAGTTCGGCCCCAGCCACGGATCGCCCGTCAAGAAAAACTCCGGCCAGCGCTGCATGAACAGAGCCTGCTCGCGCTTCCAGCGGCGCAGTTTATCCTCGTTGGCCTCTTCCCTGCCGCGCGAGGTGAACTCGTAGTGGTACAACTCGGCATAGGGCGTAAAAATGGTACGGTAGCCCGCCTCCCACACGCGCAGGCAAAAGTCTGCGTCGTTAAAACCGACGGCGAATTCCCCGTTATAGCCTCCGACCTGCTCAAATACGTCGCGGCGGACCATCTGACAGGCGCCCGTTACGGCGCTAAAGTTGCCCGGACGCACGGCACGGGCAAGATAGCCCTCGCGCTTTGCCGAGAAGTCCTGGTTGGCATGGGCAAGTGCGCCACGCACGCCAACCAAGATGCCGGCATGTTGCACCAGATGATCGGCAAAGTAGAGTTTGGCGCCCACCACGCCCGCATCAGGACGCTGCAGATACCCCATCATCTCTTCGATAAAGTCCGGACTTATGACCTCGGTATCGTTGTTGAGCAGCAGCAGATAGTCGCCCCTGGCATGCTCCACGCCAAAGTTAATGATCTTGGAGTAATTGAACTCACCCGGCCAGTACACAACGTGTGCGATGCCCTTACCTTCGGATGCAGCAGTCACGCGCTCTGGCAGGGTTTCGTAATACGCAAACGTCTCCGGGGCTTTGCTGTTGTTCTCCACCAAGACGATCTCGTAATTGGCATACGTTGCTTTCTGAGCGATCGACATCACGCAGGCATCGAGCGTCTCAACGTGATCCTTGGTGGGAATCACAATGCTCACCAGCGGCGCAGACTCCGGCAGCGCATAACGCATGTGATAGACAAACGGCGTCTCGGTCTCCTCGACCGTTCCGCAAATGCCCAGCGCGTTAAAGTGGCGCTGAAGCGCAAGGCGCCCGGCTTCAATAGCATACGGCTTACTATCGGCAGAACCGTCGGCGGTCGATCCCGGATGCACGCGCCAGTGATACAGCACATGCGCAACATGTCCAAACCGCGCGCCCGCCGCAAGGCAGCGGAGCGTCAGGTCGTAATCCTGGGCGCCCGCAACATCTTCTGGCGACATGCCAATGTGATCGATGAGCGCCTTCTCCGCCATCAGGAAATGCGTCACGCAGTTATGGCTATAGAGCAGGTCGACGTTGAGTACGGTCTTAAAGACCGGCTGGCCCCACTCCCCCGTTTTCTGGAACATGTCCTCATCGCAGAACAGGACCTGGGGACGCTCGCCCTCGGCCGCCTTATTCAGTGCGGAAACATACTGGAATAACGCGTCCGGTTCCAGAATGTCGTCATGGTCCAAGAACGCGACGTAGTCTCCAGTCACTTGCTGAATACCAGCGTTGGTGTTGACCACAATGCCGCCGTTGCCGGGCAGCCCAATACGACGAACGCGCTCGTCGTGAGCACCTGCCGCAAGGTCGGCAACCGCGTCCCATTCGGGCGAGGCATCCATAAGGAGCAGTTCCCAGTTGTCATAGCTCTGGGCTAGCACCGAGTCCAGCAGCTCGCGCAGGTAGACCCGATCAGTCTTGTAGCACGGCACTACAATGCTCACGAGCGGTCTATAGGCAAAGGCCACCGAAGTGACACACTGGCACGCCAAATCGCCCGGCTTTGCGCGATGCTGCTCAAACCAACGTCGATAAGCTGCGTCGTCTGCACGCGCGTCCTTCATACGGTTCCAGCTGTCGTCGACCATGCCGTTATACAGGCGGCCATCCATGGCACAAAAACCACTCTGGATCTGGCCCGCAGGATCAGTTGCAATCGCGACAAAATCTCGTATATCCTGAGGCATCTCAACGCTCAGATACGTTTTATTGACGCGGCATCCGTTCTGCTGCGGCACTTCGGCCTGCGATTCAAACACATGAACGGTGACATCGATGGCATTCATATGCGTATCAAAGATCTGGAGCTCAGGGGTGCACTTGGAGTCTCCCACCCACGTAACCTCATAGCGCCACACCGCGCCGGCGTCTGCCGGCAAATAGCGAATGGCGTCGATCTCGTAGCAGCCGCAGCGCTCGCCGCGCTGCACATCGCGGATAAGCGCACACAACGCAGGCTTTACCTTGTAGTTGATCTTGGATTCCAGCTTGGCCACGCGGCTATCGAGGCGAATAGAGCCCAACCTTTGACCACCGGATGCAAAAACGACATCCATCGACGAGCCATCCAAAAACGGAAGTACCATGACGGCGAGCTCGCGCTCGTAACCGGAAACGGAAGGGCAAAGCGCCAGCACACGGCCATGGTCGACCGGGAGCACCAGCGACGGCACACGAGAACCGCTCGTCGTCGCATGGACAAACGCTTGAGAACCCTCCCGCTCAATAAGCGCGGCGACATCCTGACCGGCAAAACGAAGCAGCACAAACAGACGGCCCTGGCTGCGGCAAAGTGCCAAACGCTTGATACTCATCTACACTTCTCGCTTTCCCAGGGCGTTCGCTGCCATGCGTTTGCAGGCACCCAGGCGCCCAAACCTCAAGACGTCGTAATCGAACATGAGCTTTTTGCACAAACGAGCAGCAGGGGCCTTACCGATAAGTGCCGCGCGCACCATGGCGGCAACCGAAGGAGCACATTGTGCGAGCGCAGCATCGTTGTCCACGGCAGAACCGTTAAGCGCCGCGGCAACGGCAGCAAACACTTTGCCGCAGTCCGAACCCAGCAACCTCAGCGCATCGTACAGCACCAGATCACACAGGAAGTACGCCAGGTCATCAGCATGCTGTGCGTCGAGACCGTCGCGCTGCCAGTCAGCCAGCATAGCGGAGTAAATCTTCACGTGCTCCAGCAGACGTGTCTCGTCGTCGTAGCGCATGGTGTCCATGAGCGAACCCTTGCGAGCCACGCGATAGTCGTACAACTTGTTCGAGATAAGCGCGGTCTTGTGCGAACGACCGTACACGGCAAAGTCGAAGACCTGGTCCTCGCCATACTTAACGGTTTCGTCGAACACGATCCCGTTGCCCAGCAAGAAGTCGCGCTTGCAGGCGGTGCGCCATGCAAAGGGACGAGACGCTTCCTTAAACAGCAGGTCGGAGCTATAGCCCTCAAACGACACATCGCGCGGGCTAAGCACATAGTTAAGCCACGGATACCCCGCCTCCAGCGGATACGGGTTCGCGCCAAAGGTCAACACGTCGCAGTCCTCGCGCTCAAAGGCATCGACGATCACGCGGCATGCATCGGGCGTAAAGCGGTCGTCGGAATCCAAGAACGCGACAATAGGCGCCGTGGACGCGGCGATGCCTGCATTGCGCGCGCTCGACAGGCCCCCGTTCTCTTTATCGACCAACGTAAAGCGCGCGTCCTTTTCGCAATAGGCAGCCGCAATATCGCGCGAACCGTCCGGCGAGCCATCGTTGACCAGCACGCCTTCCCAATCGGGCATGTCCTGCGCAAGCAGGGAGTCCAGGCACCAGGCCAGGCACTCCTCCACCTTATAGATGGGAACGACAACGGAAATCTTGGGGGTAGTCATAGCCAAGTGCTCCTACTGTGCGGCCGGCACGTCATCGGGATGCGGATTATCGCCGTAGGTGCGCTGATACGTCAGCACGCGCCAGACCAGCGGCAGGCCGCCGATCTTAAAGTAGTGCTTAAACGTATTGAGCTTGCCCGGCTTCTTAAAGTCAAAGCGCGAATCGATATAAGCACGGGGCGACTTGACCATCAGGCGCAAGTCGGTCTCGCCGCGCGGATCGAACAGCGACAGATCAAAGCGACCGGCATCCCAATCGGCCTTGAGCTCGGGCGAAGCCTTCTCCCAAAACTGCTCGCGCAGCTCATCGACCAGACGCTCGTCATTCCAGCGATACGTATCGACCTTCATGCGCATTAAAATACCCTGAAGCTGAGCCTTGAGCTCGGGGCGTTCGTTCAAAAAGCGCTGCATCTCGGCGTATTCGTCGCACACGCAAAACACCTTGTTGGGCGAATTAACGGAGCTCTTCTCGTTATCCTGGCGATAGCACAAAATGGGGTCCGCAATAAACGCGGCACGCTCGGCGCAAGCCCAAACCTTAAAGTTAAAGCCTGCGTCCTGATACGAGGCGCCCGGCGTGGGAAGGAACCGAATCTGATTGTCGTTGAGGAACTCGCGCCGATAGATGGCCGACCAAATGGAAGGTTTGCGGTAGAAGATGCCCGGGCGATCGACGGGGCGATACGCGGCGCCCGTCATATACTCGCCGATGATCCCAAACAGCTCACGGCGCTCGCTGGGCGTGGACCAATACAGATAAAAGTCGCCCTTTACCACATCGGCATGCTCAGCATCGGCCTTGGCGACCAGCTTTTGGAGCGAATCCTCAAACATAAAGTCGTCGGACTCAAGAATGCCCACGTACTCACCGCGCGCCATCTCCAGACCGCGGTTCATCGAGTCGCCGTAGCCGCTGTTAGCTTTGTCGATCATCTTTACACGCTCATCGCGCTCCATGTACTCACGGATGATATCTGGCGAGCTATCGGTGGAGCCGTCGTTGATACAGATGATCTCGATGTCCTCGAGCGTCTGCGCCACGGCGGAATCGAGGCACTCGCGCAGGTAGCGTTCGACATTGCAAATAGGAACAAGTAGCGAAACTTTAGGGGTATCAGAGTTCTGCAAGAGAACCTCCTGTTGAATAGCGTATAACAGGGTTATTTTAGCAGCCGAGTTGCGGCGGGCGGCAGCGCTTGGAATTAGATAAAGCGCTCCAGGCAGGCTTTGAGACCGCGAGTCGAAAGATAGAACAGCGTGGCGTCTGCCATCGAAACGCCCGACGTCGTCGCAACGAGCTTGTGGGCAACACGGCGAACGGCGCCCTTAGCAGGCATATCCGCCCACTCCGTTCCCAAAAACGTCGTGAGGTCCATATTGACGCGAGCCGCCACGCGATGGAAGTCATCGGCATCCAAGCGCGCCAGGTCGAACACAATTAGGTCCAAAAACCAAGTGATCAGCTCGCCGGGGCACAGGTCCAAAAGACCGTAGGCCGCCCAGTCCTCCAAGACCTCCTCGAGCATCCTCATGTGGGCGTCAAGCTTTTTGGCGCGAGCCTCGGCACTGTTGAACTCGTGCGTCGCCGATTCGCTCTCCATCACGTAGTGGTAGAACTTGTCCGGCATGACGACGGTCTTACGGGCAAGTGCATAAGCCGCAAATTGGAAGACGACGTCCTCGCCCAAAGCCAAACCGGGGGCGAAGCGAATGCCTTCGCGATTGAGCAGCTCGCGCGAAAAAGCCGCACGGCAGGCGTAGGGCTGCGCATTCGAATGGAACAGCAGTTGGGGGTCACGGGCGCCGAAGGTACCAGCTTTGGGGCTCATGAGTTGTTGGACGCGTTTGGGGGCAGCATCGGCAGGTTCACAGACGCCGCCAAAAACGGCGGCCTCGGCATCTACAGACTCAATGGCATGCAGCACGCGCTCGACCATCTGAGCATCGATGTAATCGTCGGCGTCCACAAAAAAGACGGTCTCGCCCACGGCGGCATCGATACCGGCATTTCGAGCACACGAGACGCCCGCGTTTTCATGGTCAATCACCAGTACGCGATCGTCGGACTGCGCGATCTGGCGTAACACGTTCAACGAATCATCAGTCGAACCGTCGTTGACGCAGACAACCTGAATCGAGCGCTCGGACTGGGCCAACAGCGAATCGAGGCATCGCTGAATGGAGCGCGCAGAGTTGTAAACGGGAACGACAATAGTCGCTTTGGGACACGAGGCCTCTCCCATGCCGACCTACCCCCTCAGCGATTCGATGAGGAAGGCAGCGACCACGCCTGACCCTCCAACCGAGGCGTAATACTTAGCACGCCCCAAGGCACCATCCGTCGCAAAACTCGGATGCTCGTCAACCCAGCCCTCAGGATCTTTGAGGATGGCAGCGAGATTTGCGCGCTTCCACGGCTTGAGATCGTCAAGCGAAAACTCCCCCGCGTCCAAGGCCGCTTGGAACTCCTTGGCCATTTGAACCAGGAACTCCTTATAGAACTCGGGCGCCAGGCGCACGTAGTTCCACATATACGAATCGTACTTAATGAGCTGATTGAACTTGAGCATGCGCGCAACGTCATCACTTGCGTGGTCACGGGCATAATCCTCTCGAATCCAACGCTCAATCTCGGCATACTCGGCATTGACACAAAAAACCTTAGCCGAAGAATTGACCGAGGAATTCTCGTTGTCCTGGCGATACGACAACACGGCATCATGCAGATAAACAGCCTTATCGGCGCACGCGATCACCTTAAAGGCGAATGACGTGTCCTGAAAGGATGCCCCCGGAGTCGGCAGGAACTTAATGCCGTTGCGCTCAAGAAAATCGCGACGGTACACGGCCGACCAAATCGACGGCTTTTGCTTAAAGAATTGCGTCGTATCGCTCGGGTGCACTGGCTTGCCACAGTCCTTGGCTTTAAACATCTCGTGCAGCGAACGGCGCTCCTCGGGCTTAGACCAGTAGAAATCAAAGTTCGCCTTCGCAAAGTCGGCATTATTGCTATCGGCGGCCGAAACAAGCTTTTCAAGTGCGTCGGGCGCAATAAAGTCATCGGACTCCAAGATGCCAACGTACTTGCCACGCGCCATCTCCAAGCCGTGGTTCATCGAGTCGCCGTAGCCGCTGTTGGCCTTGTCGATCATCTTGACGCGCCCATCGCGCTCCATATACTCGCGGATAATCGCCGGCGAGTTGTCGGTCGACCCGTCGTTAATGCAGATGATCTCAATGTCCTTGAGCGTCTGCGCCAGGGCGGAATCGAGACACTCGCGCAGGTAGCGCTGAACATTGTAAATGGGAATAAGCAGCGACAGAACAGGGCTGCCAGAGGCGTTAGTAGACAAATGTGCTCCTTAGGAAATACCTGTCGTTTCATGGTATCAAAGGGTCAGCGCGCCAGCGGGCGTTTATATAATCTATGGAGCTCGCAGAGGCAAACCGATACGAAAGGACGTCATGCAGCCCAAAGCCACACGCATCATACCCATCGAAGCGCTGCGTTTGGTCGCGGTCGCCGGCATCGCGGTGTTCCACACCTTTCAGTGGACCTTCCAGGCAACCTGTGCCGGTGCCGTGGAATATGCCCCACTTGCGATGTTCCCCTATTCCGACGTGCTCGGTTTTATTAACCTGCTGGGCTGCTGGGCCAACGAGGTCTTCTTTATGATCTCGGGCTATTTTCTCATCGCTTCGGCCGCGCGTGCTTGGGCCGGTGGAGCAACGTGGAAGTCGCAAATGCAACGGACGGCAAAGCGCCTCGGCAAGGTCATCTTGCCCACTGCGTTTTATTGCCTCGCGGCGCTCGCATGGTCCACGGTCGTCTCCCCCATTCCCGATGTTACCCTCAACACGCAATACTGGTACACGCTAGGCCTTGAGTTTATCTGGGTCTATGCCGCCACGGTCTTCATGGCGCCATGGTTTGGACTGGCTAAGAGTCGACTCTCCCAGAAAACCTACACGACGACGGTCATCGCCGTTGGCATCTTCGCATTTGTTGTTAACGGGTATTTAGCCGCCATGAGCGCGACAAGCGGCGGTGAGTTTTCTTGGCTGCAGAAGCTCATGAGCGCCGTCACGTACGCTATCGCATTTTTGATCGGCGGGCTGCTCCGCGACATTACCGATGTCATGGATTCGGACAGGGTGGGCGCCTTGGGCATGCGCTCGCTCGTAACGGTTTTGGTGCTCACCATCATCCTGGAAGGAGCACTCTCCTTCAGCGACAACCTCACGGCGATGGCAGTCCTCTCCTACAAATCAACCTCGTTGATCTCGTTTGCCCTCGCTGCCGCCTCCCTGCTCTTTGCGGCAACCCGACACAGCACCTCAGGCAATCCGCGGACTGCAAGTATCATCGTCACCTTATCGACCGCCACGCTCGGTTTCTATGTGATGCAGTCGCTCACCAGTAGCCTCTGGCGTCCCGTCTTCAATACGTTGCTCGCAAACATACTGGTCAGCCAAAACAGCCCGGCAGCCATATGTATCGTCACGGGTACCGTCATTAGCATCATCTTTGCTCTGGCACTTCTCATCATCGATGCAGCTAGAAGCCTTATCGCTCGCAAGCTCAAGCGGCAATAGACACGCTGCCGTCAGGCGCTAAAGCCGCTACACCCGTGGCAGGTTCCTGCGTTTTATTCAAAGCTTGCCGTCAAGGTGCGCCGAGCCTTTACAATAGGACAGTCCCAAGGACGTATTCGATAGCTTCCGTGCAGCGCATGCGCGCCGCGCGTGAAAGGATATATTGCCCCATGCCTTCAACCCTTCCCGCCCCCATCGACAAGCTCGCCATCGTCGTCGTTACGTACAAGCGCCAGGAACTCCTGGCCAACTTGTTCGACTCCATGACCGAGCTCACAGCAACGCCCTGGCGCATCGTGATCGTCGATAACGAGAATTCGCGCGAGACCGAGGCCATGTGCGCCGCATTTAACGAGCGCCTGGCCAACCTGTGGGGCATCGACACCGAGCAGCCCGACGCGCAGGGCGGCACCGACCGCGTCATCTACGCCCCGCAGCTCGAAAACGGCGGCGGTGCAGGTGGCTTCTCCGCCGGCACCAAATGCGCCTACGACCTGGGCGCCCAGTGGTTCTGGGTGATGGACGACGACGTGCTCGTCATCCCCGAAGGCATCGAGCGCTTGGCCAAGTGGACCGACCGCTACGATGTTATCCAGGGTTCGCGCCTGGACTTTGACGGCGGCGCCTTCTTTTGGCAATACCAACTCATCCTTTCGCTCGGCATTCCCAACCCTGTCGCCAAGTGGGACTTGGGCCCCGAGGGCTACCGCGCCATGAACCAGCTGTGCTTTGAGGGCGGCATGTTCTCGCGCCGCGTGGTCGACAAGATTGGCCTGCCCGATGCGCGATTCTTCATCTACGGCGACGATGCCTGCTATGGCTACGTGGCCAGCCAGCACTTCCCCGCCGCCGTTGTTGCCGACGTGGTGCTCAAGCGCGCCCGCGCCGTCTCTAACTGGGACATCGCCGGCAAGCGCCAGCTCAACTCTACGAGCGACACCAACCGCTACTACATCATGCGCAACCGCGGTTATCTGGCACGCTACATGCAGATCTACGGCGACTACCACCCAGTGCTGTTCCGTCTGGGCAACGCCGCGACCTTCTGCAAGGAATTCATTCGCCTGGCCGCCGTTGACAAGTGCTTTAAGACCGGTATTCCGGCGCTGCGCCGTGGCATGAAGGACGCCCGCAAGATCATCAAGGATCCCAACTGGAAGCCCATGCCGCCCATGAAGGACACCGAGTAACGGAAGCCGGAAACACCTCGGCGCTTAAAGCCGCTGGCACACCGTAGCCACATGCTGCCCATCAAAACCGAACCCCCAGCGCATGCGACCCACGCCGGGGCGTGGTACACGGATTTCGTCGATGCCATCGCGCTCTATGTCGAGTAGCGACTGCACGGCCAGCAATTCCAACCCCAGCGCATCCACATCGGGGTCATACATCATATTGATCGTTATAAGCGGGCGCTCGTCCAGCATGCCGATCGTGTCAGCTACGTCGAACACAGCACCCGTAGGGAAAACCTGGATGTCCCAGCGACCCGCGCCACACTTTCGCCTCGAAGCAGGATTGGCATAGCCCGGCAAGCCAAAGCAGAGCCCCTGCAAGAGCAGATGATATGGCAGTGGTGTATCTGGGTCGGTCTCACCGATTCCCGCATCCCCCAGGATGCGGCTTAGCGCCCGCCTCACGGTATCCTCGTTCCCACGGCACAGCCCGTCGCGAAACGCATCGGCGTCTCGAATGTCTTCGGCAGCGCACTCAAACCACTCAACAATCACTAGACGCAAGGCCTGGCGAAGCTCTTTATTGGGCAATCGCAAAGCACGGAGGCGATCGCCATGCTCTGGCTCCTCACTCATATCCGTCGTGAGAAAACCGGACAGATATAGCGCTGTCCACATGCCATCGTCAGGCGAGACATCTGGCTCTGCAGTGCCCAAACAAAGCGGGACCTCAGCGCACCCATGGGCCTCGAGCAAATCGAACAAGACCGAAAGACGCTCGAGATTCCACCCGGCAACTACCCTACTCAGGCAATCGGCATATCCATACAGATCGGCACGCACGGGCGCCGTGCAGCCTCGGTCCAGAAAACCGATCACGCGCGCCGGACTCGAGCAATAGGCCCTGCCAAACCGATACCCCTCGAGCCATTCACGCGCATCATCAAGATATTCCTCGCGCCCAGCATAATTCAACAGAGCCTGGACCTCGGCATCCGAAAAGCCGAACCAACGGTCACACCAGGTCGAAAGCGGCGTCGTCAGACAATACGAGCAGCCATGCAAAGAAAGCGCCGCTTCGGCAGGGCCGGGACACTCCCCCATCAGACACGTCAGCCGCAACGAATCGCGCGCAGTGGCAATGGCGTCAAACAGCACACGGTCAAGTAGTTCTGCCGGATCGGCACCGGAAGCGCCCCTCGCGCTCGCACGGCGAGACCACGCCGCGTCGTACCCATCAACGAGCAATACAACCTGCTCATCGCAGGCCATCTCCAGCAGCTCAATGAGCACGCCAAGCACCGAGGTGACCTCGTCCTCGCTCGCCACGCCACGCGCAACGCGTTCGATGTGACGCACCTTGTCTCGAGCTAAATCCGGAGCCTCCAAAAGCGCCAGCAGACGGGCGCACTCGCCCGAAAGAGCATCGCGCACGACGCCGGCAATAGCGGCGCCACGCCTCGCAGCGCCAGAAAAGTCCAGCGATATCACCGGATAGCAAGCGTACTCATCCCGATAGCGCCCGCCGTCTGCATCCCAAATCTGAGCATCGGCAAACAAACGCTGACCAGCGCGACCGACCGCTGGACGCTCCAGAAAAGCCCTGAGCATCGACAAGTTCATGCTCTTGCCAAAACCCACGGGTCGACAGCACACCACAACGGACGCGTCGCAGTCCAACACATCGGCAATAAACATGGTCTTGTCGACCAGCGTGCAGCAACCAAGAGTCTCCGCATAGTCGTGTATGCCAATGGGCAAAACCACATCGTCGGCACAGCCGATCAAGCGCACGCCAAAGCCAGCAGCACAATCAACATTTGCCTGTTCAGACACCAAAACGTTCCCCCTAAATCGCAACACGATGCCAATTGTAATGACCGCCTCGCGCGTACCGACGACGCCGCGCGAACATATCGGGCAACGGTAGCAACAAGAGGTATGAGGGGGCATAACTAATCGTTGCACAACAAAACGGGGCCCAATGTATTCGCACCGGACCCCGTCCCAACTCTTTAGTTATCTAGCAACCAAGAGGCTACTCCTCCGAGCCGTCCTCCCCAGAAGCTTTCTTCTGCTGATCGAGCTTATGCTTACCACTTACGATAGACGTAGCGCCCAGTGTGGCCAAGCTCGCGCTGGCAAGGCTCGCCATCACAATCAGATCGCCCGTCTTGGGCATGTTGCCGCCCGAGGACTTGGTAGTTGTAGTCGTCGTGGTCGTGGTGGTCACCGTTTTGGAGTCATTTTGCTCCTGGACCTGGTTGTCAGCACCGCTCTTGTCATCGTCTTCGGACTGTTTCTTTTCGCCCTCGGTCTTGCTCTCGTCCTTCTTCTGAGCGGACTTGTCGTCCTTCTCCTCAGAGCTAGAACCCTTATCAGATTCGGTCTTCTCAGAAGCCTTGTCCTTGGAGTCGCCCTTTGCGGCCTCGGTCTTTTCCGTGGAAACCTGATCAGAGTTGTCCTTGTTCTGGGTCGAGCCGTTATTGACGCCAGCCATCAGCGAAGAACCCAGCGTAGAACCAAGCTGCACGGAGAAAGAAGGCTTCTTGTCCGGGGAAGCAACGGGAGCGTCCGGCGCCTTATTCGAGTCGTCCTTGGAAGCATCGGAATCAGGGGTTGCGTCAGAGCCGGAGCCGTTGTTAGAGCCGGTGTCAACGGACGAATCGCTCGAGCCGGTGGACGAGTTAGAAGTGCCAGCGTCGGTCGAACCAGAAGTGTCGCTGTCCGTATTGCCGGCAGAGCTTGAAGACGAATCGCCCGCAGCAGAGCCGTTCGAAGTAGAGCCGTCGTTGGTAGTGCCACCAGCAGAGCCATTACCGTCAGCATCGGTCGAGGGCGCATCCATCCTGTCATCGTTGACATCGTCATTCGAGTCGTCATTCGAATCAGGTGTCGGCGAGGGCGCCGGCGTAGGCTCGGGCTGCACGGGCGTCGCGGCGGCAGCCTCGTCCTCAGCAATATAAACCAAGCAGTCCTTTAGCTCATTGCGGTAGCGGTTCTTCCAGCCCTCATGATACTGGGGCTGACTCGAAAACTTGGTGGCAACATTGTTGACCACGCTATTGGAGAGCGCCGTCACAAACTCGCGGTCGGACATATCGTTGGAAAGATTCGCCCAGCGGAAAAAGTCCCTGCAGCCACCAGTGCCGCACATGTTGGTAATGCTCCACACCATGCCCTTGACGCAATCGGCGCGGCCGGAGATGTCAATGCCAAGAGCGCTCTTAAGCCACGCCTCGGTCACCGCATAGTACGAGTTGTACGCATACGCATCCTGCAGAGCCGAAAACTCAGCAGGATCGGTGTTATAAGCACCTTGGAAGGCATCCTGCGCGATATGGCCCAGCTCGGTGAGCTGGCCGTTCTCGTACATGGCATTGCTCGTGTTGGAAATCTCGCTGCCGCGATCAATCGCATCCTTGAGCATGCTGTATTTTTCGGGGTTGTAGTTGTAGACCTGCTTCATAAACGGAATGAGCGACCAACGACGGTCGAACTGGTAATAGCCCAGTGCGTTGTAGCCGTCACCATACGAAAAGCCCTGGTTATAGTTGCCATGGCTCTCATATTTGGTGAAGTACTTCATCTCGGGAGTCACGTTAACAAACGAAACGCCCTGGACCGACCTTAGCACGCCCGAGAAGGACTGTTGGGTGTAAAGGCCCTTATCGATATCGGTGGCATCCGAGGCAACGCCCGGCGTGGGCTCCTCGGCAGCGGCGGGTGCCGGCGCGGAAACGGCGCCAAACGAAAGCGCCAGCGTCAGGCCCGCGACAATAGCAGAATGCTTGGGCTGCATAAGATCCTCCCTGCATTGGTGTAGTTAAAGTTCAGTTTGCAAAGATAAAAATAAGTATTGCAGCTCGCCCGTTGTTGCACAACAACCCCTCGGTAAACGGCAACAACCCTCCGCGAAATCTTAAGGAATTGCGCTCAACCTACAGCTTAATGTCAAAGTTGATCTCGGGAACGGCGGCCAGGTCGGCCAACGTCACGCCGTCGACGTACTTTTCGATCACGTCATCCAGACCGCGCCAGAACTTGACGGTCGAGCACAAATCGCTACGGGTGCAGCTGTTGTCGATGCCATCGCACGCCACCGGAGCCGTGCTGCCCTCAACGGCACGCAGGATGTCGCCGGCACGCACCTCGGCCGGGTCCTTGGCCATCATGTAGCCGCCGCCCTTGCCGCGCACGCTCTTAAGCAGGCCCGCCTTCATAAGCGGACGAACCAGCTGCTCCAGATACTTTTGCGAGATATGCTCGCGGTCGGCAACCTCGCGCAAGGCAATCTTGCCCTCGGCGTCGCCCAGCGCCGCGATATAGATCATTAACCGGAGGGCATAGCGGCCCTTGGAAGAAATGAGCATACCTACCCTCCCGTTGTTCCTGGGACAAAATCAGGCCTATTTGTCCCAAATCCTATGCACGCGGGGCAAACAAACCTGATTATTATGTCCCACATCTAAAAAGTCGAGTGGATTAGTCGGGTTTTCCCTTGACTAACGCCGAACCCATAGTAACTTTATTCCGAGAAGATTCCTAGGGTTTAGTACACCTATGAGTACACCATATACAGAGAGGGACAGCATGAGCGCAAATCCGCTGCTTTCCATCGAAGGTCTGACCGCCTCCGTGGACGAGAAGACCATCCTCCACAACGTCAACCTCAACGTCGCCGCCGGCGAGACCCACGTGCTGATGGGACCCAATGGCGCCGGCAAGTCCACCCTCGGCCACCTGGTCATGGGCGACCCCGTTTACACGGTCAACGACGGCCGCATCGTCTTTGACGGCCAGGACATCACTGAGCTCACCACCGACAAGCGCTCGCGCGCCGGCCTGTTCCTGAGCTTCCAGGCCCCGGTCGAGATTCCGGGCGTGCCGCTGTCGAGCTTTTTGCGCGCCAGCATCGCCGGCCGCCCCGGCCTGGAGATGAAGGGCAAGGAGTTCCGCCGTCGCGTCAAGGAGCTCGCGGCAGAGCTCAACATGGATACCGCCTACCTCAACCGCGAGCTGGGCGTGGGCTTCTCGGGCGGCGAGAAGAAGAAGGTCGAGATGCTCCAGCTCCTGTTGCTGCAGCCCAAGCTCGCCATCCTCGACGAGACCGACTCGGGCCTAGACGTCGACGCCCTGTCCACCGTCAGCCACGGCATGGACGCCTACCGCAAGAGCTGCGACGGCTCCATGCTCATTATCACGCACAACACGCGCATCCTGGAGCACTTGGATGTCGACCGCGTCCACGTTATGGTCAAGGGTCACATCGTGCGCGAGGACGACGCCTCGCTCATCCCCTGGATCGACAAGAACGGCTTTGAGACCTTCGAGCGCGAGGCCGCCGAGCAGCGCGCCCAGGCCGAGGCCGCCGCTGCCGAGCAGCAGGCGTAAAGGGGCGACGCAATGACCAAGAACCGCACCGAGGTCGCGGACATCGACCGCAGCCTCTACGACTTCACCTATGGCGAGGAGGGATTCGAGCGCCTCGACGCCGGCATCACGCCCGACATCGTGCGCGAGATCAGCGCCAAGAAGGACGAGCCGCAGTGGATGCTCGACCTGCGCCTCAAGTCCCTCGAGATCTTCAACCGCTTCCCGGATCCGACGTGGGGCCCCTCCATCGAGGGCCTGGACATGGACAACATCGTCACCTACGTCAAGCCCAACACCGACCAAAAGCACGACTGGGAGTCGGTGCCCGACGACATCAAGAACACCTTTGAGCGCCTGGGCATCCCCGAGGCCGAGCGCAGCTACCTGGCGGGCGTCGGCGCGCAGTACGACTCCGAGCTCGTCTACCACAACATGCAGGACACGGCGTCCAAGATGGGCATCGTCTACTCCGGCATCGAGGAGGCCCTGCACGACCCGCAGTGGGAGCCGCTCATCCACGAGAAGTTTATGACGCTCATCCCGCCCACCGACCACAAGTTTGCGGCCCTGCACGGAGCCGTATGGTCGGGCGGCTCGTTTGTCTACGTACCCAAGGGCACCAAGTTGGACTTCCCGCTGCAGAGCTACTTCCGCCTTAACGCCAAGGGCGCCGGCCAGTTTGAGCACACGCTCATCATCGTCGAGGACGATGCCGACCTGCACTTCATTGAGGGTTGCTCCGCGCCCAAGTACAACGTGGCCAACCTCCACGCCGGCGCTGTGGAGCTTTTTGTGGGCAAACGCGCACACCTGCGCTACTCGACCATCGAGAACTGGTCCAAGAACATGTACAACCTCAACACCAAGCGTGCGCGCGTGGACGAGGACGGCGACATCGAGTGGATCAGCGGCTCCTTCGGCAGCCACGTGGGCTACCTCTACCCCATGAGCGTGCTCAACGGCCGCCACGCTCGCTCGAGCTTTACCGGCATCACCTTTGCCGGCGCCGGTCAGAACCTCGATACCGGCTGCAAGGTCGTGCTCAACGCGCCTGAGACCTCGGCAACCGTCGAGACCAAGGGTATCTCCAAGAGCGGCGGCATCCAGACGTTCCGCAGTTCCATCGTGGCCACGCCCAAGGCCGAGGGCTCCAAGGCAACCGTGAGCTGCCAGTCGCTGATGCTCGACGACCAGAGCCGCTCCGACACCATCCCCGCCATGGACATCCGCGCCAAGAACGTCGACATCGGCCACGAGGCCACCATCGGTCGCATCGGCGACGATAAGGTGTTCTACCTGATGAGCCGCGGTATCTCGGAGGAAGAAGCCCGTACCATGATCGTCAACGGCTTTGCCAACCCGGTCTCCAAGGAGCTGCCGCTGGAGTACGCCGTCGAGATGAACAACCTGATCAAGCTCGAGATGGAAGGAGCGATCGGATAATGAATCAGACCACGAACACCGCTGCTACCACCCTTGAGCAGGTCAACGCGATGCCGGCAGCCACTTGGGGTTGGCTCAAGATGAACCAGACCAAGCTCGAGCTCTCTGACGAGCTTGCCGCCGCTCCCACCGAGGCCGTTGAGGTCGAGGGCTTGGACGAGCAGTTTACTGGCGTGGTAGACGCATTCGAAGCCGCCATGGACGCCATGGCCGAGCGCTTCCCCGAGCGCCGCGCCTCCGCCCCCGGCGACGCTGCCGACCGCGCCCGCATCACGCCCGAGACCGAGCTCGACGTGCCCGCCACCTCCGTCTACCAGGCCGGCGCCATCAAGCTCGAGGAGGAGCTCTCTCCTGCCGAGGCCTTCGAGACCGGCATGGGCGAGGCTGCCTACGCCTACTTGGCCGAGCACGCCACCAAGCGCATCGTCATCGATGTGCCCGCATATAAGCACGCCACGGTTACCGTGCGCGTGAGTGGCGTCGACACTGCCGCGGCCATCGCCGCCATCGATGTCGTCGCCCGTCCGCAGGCAACGCTCGATCTGCTTATTGCCCTGGACTCCCCCGTTGCCGGCCAAGGCGTCGTGGGCTCCGTGCTACGCGTGTGCGCCCACGAGTACGCCACCGTCAACGTAACCTGCACACAGACGCTCGACGATAGCTGGATCGCGCTCGACGACACCGGCCTGTTCCTGGACGAGGGCGCGCGCGTCAACGTGCAGCACACCGTCCTGGGTGCCGGCGCCAGCGCCACCGGCCTTGCCGGCGACCTGCTGGGCGATACCGCCAAGGTCACTATCGATACTGACTATCTGGGCGCCCGCGAGCAGGTGCGCGACTTTAACTACGAGCTGCGCCACCGCGGTCGCAAGACCGAGTGCGAGATCGACGCCAACGGCGTGCTGACCGGCACGTCCAAGAAGGTCTACCGCGGCACCATCGACCTCGTGCACGGCTGCAAGGGTGCAACCGGCACCGAGCGCGAAACCGTGCTGCTCGCCAACAAGGGCGTCGACAACAAGACCGTCCCCGTCATCCTCTGCGACGAGGACGACGTCGCCGGCAACCACGGCGCCACCATCGGTCACGTCCGCGACGAGCAGCTGTTCTATCTCGCCTGCCGCGGCCTTGACCAAAACGCCGCCGAGGACCTGTTCATCCGCGCCAAGCTGGAGGACGCCGCACTTTCCGCCACCGACGAGCGCACTCGCGCAGCCGTCGTCCGCCTGGGCAACAACCTGATCGACAACTTTGAAGAGGAGCTCGCATGATCGACACCGAGCACGTTAAATGCGATACCTGTACCGCACCGGAGCCTATGGAGCTCGACGCCAGCGACGAGGCCTCGCGCGGCTGGCCTACCGTCGACATCGAGACCAATCCCTACAAGGCACAGTTCCCGCTGTTCCAGCAGCACCCCGAGATCGCCTTCCTCGATAGTGCCGCCACCGCGCAGCGCCCTGCCTGCGTGCTCGACGCCGAGCGCGACTTCTATCAGCGCATGAATGCCAACCCCCTGCGTGGCCTGTACTCGCTGTCCGTCGAGGCCACCGAGGCCATCGCGAAGGTCCGCCAGCAGATCGCCGACCTCATCGGCGCTCCCCAGGCCAACGAGGTCGTCTTCACCCGCAACACGAGCGAGTCGCTCAACCTGGTCGCCAAGAGCTTTGCACCCACGGTGCTCGAGCCCGGTGACGAGGTCGTCATCACCATCATGGAGCACCACTCCAACCTAATCCCGTGGCAGCAGGTCTGCCGCAAGACCGGCGCCAAGCTCGTCTACCTCTACCCCACCAAGACCGGCCAGCTCACCACCGAGGAGGTTCTTGCCAAGGTGGGTCCCAAGACCAAGATCCTGGCCGTGGGACAGGTCTCCAACGTGTTGGGCGTCGAGAACCCAGTCAAGAACCTCGGCAAGCTCGTGCACAAGTACGGCGGCTACCTGGTCGTCGACGGTGCGCAGTCGCTGCCGCACATGCCGGTCGATGTGGCCGACCTGGGCGCCGACTTCTTTGCCTTTAGCGCGCACAAGGCCATGGGCCCCATGGGCATCGGCGTGCTGTGGGGCAAGATGGACCTGCTCAACGCCATGCCGCCAGTGCTTACCGGCGGTGAGATGATCGATTCGGTCACCGAGCAGGACGCCGTCTGGGCGCCCGTTCCCGAGAAATTCGAGGCCGGCACGCAGGACGCCGCCGGCATCTTCGCCACGGGTGCGGCACTCGACTACCTGGTCAACACCGTGGGTTACGAGAACATCCAGGCCCGCGAGCAGGCACTCGTCCACTATCTGATGGGCGAGCTCATGCAGCTCGACTTTGTCCAGATCATCGGCTCCATCTATTGGGACAACCACCACGGCGTTGTGAGCTTTAACGTCAAGGGCATCCACCCGCACGACGTCGCGAGCATCATGGACATGGACGGCGTCTGCATACGCGCCGGCCACCACTGCGCGCAGCCGCTGCTCACCTGGCTGGGCGTCGAGAACCTTGCCTGCTGCCGCGCCAGCGTGGCCTTCTACAACGACAAGGCCGACATCGACAAGTTCATCGCCGGCCTGCATCACGTTTGGAGCACGTTCAATGGGTAATCTGTACACCTCCACCACATTTATGGAGCACAACTCGCACCCCGACTATAAGTATGAGATGGATGCCCCCACGCACGAGCACGACGGCATCAACCCCAGCTGCGGCGACGAGCTCACCTTGCAGCTGCGCGTCGAGAACGGCGTAATCGAGGAGGCCTCCTTTACCGGCCACGGCTGCGCCATCAGTCAGGCCAGCGCCGACATCATGGCCGACCTCATCACCGGCGAGACCGTCGAGGAAGCTCGCCGCCTAGCAGAGCTCTTCCTTGCCATGATCCGCGGCGAGAAGCTCTCCGAGGAGGGCCTGGAAGACCTGGACGAAGCCGCCCAGCTCCAGGACATCTCGCACATGCCCGCCCGCGTCAAATGCGCCGAGCTCGCCTGGCGCACCCTCGACGGCATGCTCGAGGGGCAAGCTAACCAGTAGTTTATGCCCCGAATCCAAGGTTTTTGATTGCCGAGCCGCCCGATACGGGCGGCTCTGTTTTTACCTAATGAGCGCGAACGCACAAAGTCCGCGCGTCCGGCGCCCCGTCTGACATTTGCCACACAGCCAGACGCGAGCACGGGCGTTTTCCACAGCACCAAAGGCCTGCGGCAGGGCCCCGGGCCCGCCAAGCAATGCGCCAAGCCCCGTTCTGCGAAGCTCCGACTCGCTTCGCGCCTGCCGCAGACGGGTCCCATAGGGAGCGGCGTGCATTTTTGCGAGTATTCAGCACGCCAAGCTGTGTGTATACGCATCGAAAGCGTTAATCAACGTCTTTAGGCGCATATATATTGTGTTTTAGAACAAGCATCGCGGTCTGACGGGACGCAGGCACGCGCTTCGGGGGCGCAACGGCGGAAATCAATAGCTTCGGGACCCGTATGTTGCAAGATTGCGGCGGTGCCGACAGCAACACGATGCTGAAAACTCCGTTTTTTGCACGGCGCAGACGGGGGTAGGCACGGGCAAACCCGGACCGAGCCGTTATTTTATGCAAGATGGCGATTTTTCTATGCATATTAAGAAGTGCAGTTACCGTACCAAGCTTTTAGAACAATGGTTGTGGCATATGGGCGACCCCAGCTGCGGTGCACAGGCAGTCCTACGCCACGTTTCGGCCAGTCTGCACCGCCGTTCGTGCACAGGCACGCACGATACGAGAAACGGTACTTTTGCCAATCCCCGTATATCGCTCAATCTGACGCACCGTAAAACCGGCATCGTGCAATCCAAGAATGACGATATTGCGCTGCGCCGACGGCGCGGCTTTAACCCCGTGGAGCGGAACCCCGAGGCTCTTCGCCATCTTGCCGGCAAAGGCGTGGCGTTCCCACTCTGTCTCTTTCATATCGCACAGCGCTGGCTCACTGCCCGCGGGCGTCGAAAGCGAATAGGCAATAAAGCCCTCGGCAGAACCAAAAAGCTCAAGCACGCAAGAAGGATCAGAAAATCCCCTCGCGACATCGGCCGCGTCACCGTCGTAAGCGCACAAATGCTCCGCAAAGCTGCTCCAGGGATAACGCTCAATGAGACTGATGCCCACCTCCTGCGGATCGGCGTGTACGGAGCGAATAGTCTCCATCACCTGCCAATCGGTATCGAGCGAACGCCGGTCAAAACGGTTCTGGAACAGATGGCCTGTGCGCCCCGTGCGTTTATTGAACCGCCGCGCGTACGTCAAAAGCAGACGGTGCATCGCCGCGCTCATCCTGTCCTCGTAATCTGCAAGCACCAAATGCACGTGATTGCCCATAAGGCACCAGGCGATAACCGTCACGCCCTCCTCGCGGCAGCACTTGCGCATCAGCTCCAAAAACTCCCACCGGTCGTCATCGCCCTCAAAGATGAGCCGCTTGCCCGTACCGCGGGCACAGACATGGTAAAAGCCGGTAACCGTTCTCCAAACGCGCTGCATGGCGCTCCCTTCGCCGGGATCTGCTTGCCATCCAATACAGCACGATTGAAGCGTGCCATCAAAACATTCACGCAAAACAATACACTCGCGCGGCCAAAGGCAGTAATCAGGCGGCGAACGGCACCGTTGCAACAGGTCAACCCCCGCAATGCTTACAAGAGCTGACCAATAGCTTGCCCAAGACGGACCCCCTCTACGGAAGTTCGCGACCACAGAACATAGAGTTAAACCGTTTCAATTAAAACTTCCGGACTTCTCGCTACGAAAACTGAGCCGTTCGCCGAATATTCCGTGCATTTCGCGGTATTATAAGGGCTGCATGTCATGTCCCTTTCGAAGGGTCGCCCGGCAATCGCCAGCCACGGCCCCCAGACGGGACGCCAACACGATAGAGAGGAGAGGCATGCAGTACTCACAGGAAGTGGAGAACATGTGCCCCGTTGCCAAGGGTGCATACCACGGCCCCGCACCCATCCCCGAGGAGGGCAAGTGGGTCCAGGCTAAGGAGATTTCCGACATCTCCGGTCTTACGCACGGTGTGGGTTGGTGCGCACCTCAGCAAGGCGCCTGCAAGCTCACACTGAACGTCAAGGACGGCATCATCGAGGAGGCCCTCGTTGAGACCATCGGCTGCTCGGGCATGACCCACTCTGCCGCCATGGCTTCCGAGATCCTTCCCGGTAAGACCATCCTCGAGGCCCTCAACACCGACCTTGTCTGCGACGCCATCAACGTTGCTATGCGCGAGATCTTCCTGCAGATCGTTTACGGCCGCAGCCAGACCGCGTTCTCCGAGGGCGGCCTGCCCGTGGGCGCCTCCCTCGACGACCTCGGCAAGGGCCTTCGCTCTCAGGTCGGCACCATGTTCGGCACCAAGGCCAAGGGCGCTCGTTACCTCGAGCTCGCTCAGGGCTACGTCACCCGCATGGCTCTCAACGACAAGAACGAGATCATCGCGTTCGAGTTCCTGAACCTCGGCAAGTTCACCGACGCTGTCAAGGCCGGCAAGACCCCCGAGGAGGCCATCGCTGGCGCTATGGGCCACTATGGTCAGTGGGAGAACGCTGCCAAGTACATCGACCCGCGCACCGACGAGGAGACTCACTCCGTCGCCAGCGTGTTCCCGGTTCACGAGTAGAAAGGGAGGGAAATAACTATGACTGTTACGTTCGAAGGTTACGAGCGCCGCGCTGACAAGATCAACAAGTGCCTCGCCGACAACGGCATCGCCTCCCTCGAGGAAGCTCTGCAGATCTGCACCGACAAGGGCTTCAACCCGCGTGAGATCGTCAACAACACCCAGTCCATCGCCTTCCAGAACGCCGAGTGGGCCTACACCCTCGGTTGCGCTCTCGCTGTCAAGCGTGGCGCCAAGTCCGCTTCTGAGGCTGCCGCCATCATCGGCGAGGGCATCCAGGCCTTCACCGTTCCCGGCTCCGTCGCCGAGGACCGCAAGGTCGGTCTGGGCCACGGCAACCTGGGCGCTATGCTGCTCTCCGACGACACCGAGTGCTTCGCCTTCCTGGCCGGTCACGAGTCCTTCGCTGCCGCTGAGGGTGCTATCGGCCTGGCTCTGAACGCCAACAAGGCTCGCAAGAAGCCGCTGCGCGTCATCCTCAACGGTCTGGGCAAGGACGCTGCTCAGATCATCGCCCGCATCAACGGCTTCACCTACGTGAAGACCCAGTTCGACTACTTCACGGGCGAGCTCAAGGTCGTCGAGACCATCCCCTACTCCGATGGTCCCCGCGCCGCCGTCAACTGCTACGGCGCCGACGACGTCCGCGAGGGCGTTGCCATCATGTGGCACGAGAACGTCGACATCTCGATCACCGGTAACTCCACCAACCCCACGCGCTTCCAGCACCCCGTCGCTGGCACCTACAAGAAGGAGCGCCTCGAGGCTGGCAAGAAGTACTTCTCCGTCGCTTCTGGTGGCGGCACTGGCCGTACCCTGCACCCGGACAACATGGGCGCCGGCCCTGCCTCTTACGGCATGACCGACACCATGGGCCGTATGCACTCCGACGCCCAGTTCGCCGGTTCTTCCTCCGTGCCTGCGCACGTCGACATGATGGGTCTCATCGGCATGGGCAACAACCCCATGGTCGGTGCCACCGTCGCCTGCGCCGTCGCCGTCGAGGAGGCCCTCAAGGCCTAATCGCGCCCGCGCGATGCTCATATAGTTGAGCTTGGAGCCGCTACCTTTCGAGGTAGCGGCTCTTTTTGTTTACACCGACGCAGGATAGCTAATGCCGATATGTCAGTTGCGGCGAAATACGAGATGTGATGAGATGGAGCGTCAGAGCGTCCATGACGCCCACCTGCCATATTTGCCCTTTACCGATTTGCCGAGTCTTTGCGACCCCATTGCCGATCACCCGTGCGACAATGCGCCGGACGAGAAAGGAAGCCAATGGAATCGACTGATGTACTGGTAATTGGATCTGGCATTGCGGGCCTTTGTGCCGCCATCGAAGCGGCACGCACGGGCGCAACCGTCGCTGTGGCAAGCGCCGGCAAGACTATGAGCGGATCGAGCTTCTTCCCCGGAACCTGGGGCCTGGGGCTTATCGGACCCGTTAACGAAGACGACGAACAAGACCTCATCGACACCATCCAGACCGTCGGCGGCGGTGTCGCCGACCCCGAGCTTGTCCAGACGTTTGTCCACGGCATTCCCCAGGCAATTGAATGGCTCGAGCAAGACCTGGGCGTTGAGCTCAAGCGTCCGCAAAACGCTGAGAGCGCTCAGCAAAAGCAGTTTATCCCCTGCTTTGACCACAAAACGCGCATGTGGCGCGGCCTCACCCGCAAGCCCCTTGAGGACGCTCTGACAGCCCGGATCGAGTCGCTCGGCATTCGCCTGCTCCCCCGCCATGAGCTTATCGACCTTGTTGAGGACACGAACGGCAGAATAACCGGAACCGTGCTCTACGACCGCGCAAACGAGCATCTCGTGTCTATAGCAGCCAAGGCCACTATCATCGCTGCGGGCGGCACGGGTGGCCTGTTCGAGCGAAGCCTCACTTCCGCTGACGTGCTCAGCTCATCACAGGCCATCGCGCTGGCGCACGGTGCGTCCCTTACTAATATAGAGTTCATGCAGATGATGCCCGGCTTCATCGAGCCCAAGCGCAACCTTGTCTTTAACGAGAAGACCTGGCGCTACGTCACATTTGACCAACCGGTCGATATTGCCGACGAAAAGCTGGACGATCTGCTTGAGCAGCGATCCGGATATGGCCCCTTCACGTCGCGCTTGGTCTCCCGCGCCATCGATCTTGCCATCGATCAGGCAGGTGCCGAAGGCTTGGCGCTCCACTACGACTTCCCTCGCGAGGACGTCCCCGAGTTTGTGCAGACCTTTGCCACCTGGCTACAAGACGAGCACGGCATCGTGCCGACCGACGAGATGCGCGTGGCGATGTATGCCCACGCCGCCAACGGCGGTATCAAGATCGACAAGACCGCGCACACGGGCGTTGAGGGCCTCTACGCCTGTGGCGAGGCAACAGGCGGTATGCACGGCGCCGACCGCATTGGTGGCTTGTCAAGCGCCAACGGCATCGTATTCGGACGCATCGCAGGCGCATCGGCAGCCCTTGCAGCGCAGAAAGAGCCTGAGACAGCCCTGAAGGCGGATATCGCCCTCCCCCAGCATGGCATAGCTACAGCAGATGCCGAACGCCTGACACACAGCCTTAAGCACACGATGAGCACCTATTGCATGATCAACCGCACCGAGACGGGCCTATCCGAGGCGCTACACGAGCTTGAGGGCTTGAAGACGGAGGCAACGACCTTGAGCACACAGAAAGCTCAGGACAGCGAGATCGCAGCCCTCGCCCGCCTACAGTCGCAGATTCGACTAGCACAGGAAATGGTCAAAGCCATGCGCAAGCGAACTGAAAGCTTAGGTTCGCACTATCGAGCAGACTAAATCGATTCTCACTTTGAGTTTGATCACAACTTCTCAACATGCATCGAGCCCCGTAAGCATGATTCCCCTAAGGAGAACACGCCTACGGGGCTTTAGCCGTGTTTCCCTAAGGGAATCACGGTGCAGATTACTCAGCTCCGCGCCCCGACGGGTTCGACCCCATGCGAGGTTAACAAAAAAGCGACCAGCCTAAGCCAGTCGCTTTAACATGCTTTGGGTGGGCCGTCAGGGGGTCAGCCTGCTGCGCAGGCGGCCGCTGCGGCGCTTCGTGCCTTGCGCGCTGCGCTGGCAAATGCTTACGCATTTCCTCAGCTCCGCGCCCCGACGGGTTCGACCCCATGCGAGGTTAACAAAAAAGACGGTCAACTTTTGCTGACCGTCTTAACATGCTTTGGTGGGCCGTCAGGGGGTCGAACCCTGGACCTTGGGATTAAGAGTCCCCTGCTCTACCAACTGAGCTAACGACCCAAAGCTAAAGTCCGTTATAGCGGACTTTAGAAGAGATATCGTGTGGTGGGCCGTCAGGGGGTCGAACCCTGGACCTTGGGATTAAGAGTCCCCTGCTCTACCAACTGAGCTAACGACCCGATATCAACACGAAGCAAGAACTGGGGTGGGTAAAGGGACTCGAACCCTCGACCTACGGGACCACAACCCGTCGCTCTAGCCAACTGAGCTACACCCACCGTGTCCTGTGCGCTTCGCGCTCGACTATTATTGCAAGGAACGCCACGCGATGCAAGCCCCAATTTTCAAGAATTTTGAAAAGAGTTTTTTAGATCCATTTCGGGCAAATCCTACCGGTTCCATAGGAGTAAACTTGCCCCACTGCAAATGCTCGAAAGGACCGGCATGAAAGAACTCTCCAACCGTACGGCAACGTTTACCGATTCCGTCATCCGCCGTATGACGCGCATCTCCAACAAGTATGGCGCCGTCAACCTGTCGCAGGGCTTCCCTGACTTCGATCCCCCAGCGCAGTTGCTCGATAGCCTCAGCACCATCGCCAGCGACCCCAAGCCGCTCTATCACCAGTACTCCATCACCTGGGGCTCCCAGGCCATGCGCGAGGCGCTCGCCGCCAAACAGGAGCACTTTATGGGCATGCCGGTGAACCCCAACGAGAATATCGTAGTCACCTGCGGCTCCACCGAGGCCATGATGGCCGCCATGATGACGGTCACGAACCCCGGCGACAAGGTCGTCATCTTCTCGCCGTTCTACGAGAACTACGGCGCCGACACGATCCTTTCGGGTGCCGAGCCCATCTACGTGCCGCTCAACCCGCCCACATTCGACTTTGACCGCGAGGTGCTCGAGGCGGCCTTCCGCGACAACGATCCCAAGGCCATCGTCCTGTGCAACCCTTCCAACCCCTGTGGCAAGGTCTTTACGCGCGAGGAGCTCACCTTTATCGCCGACCTCTGCAAAAAGTACGACGCCTACTGCATCACCGACGAGGTATACGAGCACATCGTCTACGCGCCCCACGAGCACGTCTATATGGCCACGCTGCCCGGCATGTTCGAGCGCACCATCAGCTGCAGTTCGCTGTCTAAGACGTACTCCATCACCGGCTGGCGTCTGGGCTACACCATTGCCCCGGCCCTGATCACCGAGCGCATCAAGAAGGTCCACGACTTCCTCACCGTGGGTGCCGCCGCTCCCCTGCAGGAAGCTGTCGTCACCGCCCTCAACTTCGGCGACAGCTATTACCAGGAGGTCCTCGACCTCTACACCACCAAGCGCGACCTGTTCTGCCAGGGACTCGACAGCATCGGTCTTGAGCATAACGTGCCGCAGGGCGCCTACTACGTCATGATGGACATCTCTGAGTTTGGCTATGACAGCGACCTCGAGTTCTGTGAAGACCTCGCGTCTAAAGTGGGTGTGGGCGCCGTGCCCGGCTCGAGCTTCTTCCGCGAGCCCGTCAACCATCTGATTCGTTTCCACTTTGCCAAGCGAGACGAGACGCTTAACGCGGCGCTGGAGAACCTCAAGTCGCTACGTGATAAAATCAAGCCGCGCGGGTAAGGACGGCCCGGCAACTAAAGCAACCAAAGAAGCCCCGCACCGCCCGCCGCGTTGCGAGGCTTCTTTCTATAGCGCTTTCTTAAATGGTTTAGAGCTCTATACTTTAGTCACGGAGCAACTCGTCCCAGAGAGAGGAATACTATGGCAGAGCAGCAGCTTATCGGAGCGCTCGAGGCCGGTGGCACCAAGATGGTCTGCGCCACGGGCTATGCGGACGGTACGGTCCTAGAGCGCGAGCAAATCGCGACCACGACCCCGCAGGAGACCGTCGAGGCCGTCAACGCGTGGTTTGCCGACAAGGGCATCGCCGCGCTGGGCATCGGCGCATTTGGCCCCACCGCAGTCAACCCCACTTCGCCCCAATACGGCAAGATCCTGGAGACGCCCAAAACGGCATGGCGCTACTTTGACCTGCTGGGCACTATCCAAAACGAGCTCAATATCCCCTGCGGCTACGACACCGACGTCAACGTTGCCTGCTTGGGCGAGGTCACCTTTGGTTGCGCCAAGGGCCTTACCGATGTGGTCTACCTGACCATCGGCACCGGCGTGGGCGCCGGCGTGCTCTCGGGCGGTAAGCTCGTACACGGCATGATGCATCCCGAGGCCGGTCACATCCTGGTCACGCGCGACCCGCGCGACACCATCGGCGAGCATAGCGCCTGCCCCTTCCACGACAACTGCCTCGAGGGCCTCATCGCCGGCCCCGGCGTTAAAAAGCGCTGGGATGGCAAGAGCGCCGGAGACATGGCCGATGACCCGGAGGCCATGGACCTGCTCGCCGGCTATCTGGCACAGGCGCTCATGACCTACACGCTGTGCTACGCGCCGCAAAAGATCATCATCGGCGGCGGCGTGGCCGACCACACCCCCATCGTGCCGCTCGCGCGCAAGAAGTGCGCCGAAATGCTCAACGGCTATATCGTCACGCCCGAGGTCAACGACATCGATAACTACATCGTCAACAACAGCCTCGAGGGCAAGCAGGGAATCATGGGCTGTCTGGCCCTGGGCGCACAGGCGCTTCAGTAGCAGACGCACCCACAGGGCGTGGCGCGCTCGGCAAATCCAACCTACGGAACGACGCCACCACGCCCCATATAAGCCCTCAAATAAAAAAGGCCGCCTAGGACCAAACAATACGTCCTAGGCGGCTTTTTTGGCGTGCATCAGCGACCGTAAGAGATATCGGAGCACAACGCCCGTTGCCGCTCCACAGCAGTCGATCATCACATCGGTGATCATGCCGGCGCGTCCCGGCACAAAGAGCTGAATCGTCTCGTCGATCGAGGGAATCAGCAGCAGGAACACCGCCGTGGGCAGCAGCACGTCAAAGGTGCGCCGGCCCTCAAGATCAAAGGCGTGCGTTGCCAGGATGCCGAGCACCATATACTCGGTAAAATGCGCGCACTTGCGAACAACAAAGTTGGTCACCCATTCATATGGAAGTCCCACGCCGTGCAGGAAACCGCGGATAGCTTCCATGACCGTTAGGCTCAGCGAGCCCGACCCCGAGCCGGGAACCAGCGAATTGCCCCAGATCAAGAGCGCCATCAGGCAGGTCACGACCGCCCATTTTCGATTGATCTTAACCATGCAGAAGTTATGCCTCCGCGCGGAGCGGCGCGAAGCTGGCGGTACCGCCCTCGATTACGCTCAGATAGGCACGACCCGTACGCTTGGCGATAGAGGACTGCAGGCGCTCGATCTCTTCCTCGAGGATCTGATTGACGCGCTCGTGACGACGGTTTTCCATAATGCCGGCGGCAATAGCCTCGGCCCGCTCGATGCTCTCGCGCGAGATACGGGCAGTATCCTCGGGGAACACAGCACTGTGACGGCCGACATAGGCGGGGGCAGCAGGCTGAGGGGCAGCGACGGGAGCGGGGGCTGCAACAGGAGCAGGCTCGTCAATCTCATCCAGAATCGCGGTGGCGGCGGCCCACATGTCCTCGTGGCCCGAGTAATCGGCCATGGGAACATCAACCTCGAGCGAGGCGTCCGGAAGGTCGCCGGTGTCGATGCGATCTTGGGCATCAATCGATGCGGTGATGGCTGCAGGCTCATCGAGGTCATCGAGATCGATGTCCGCGACACCGGAGATGATAGGCATGCTGGCGAGGTTTGCGTTGTACGGCGCAGCCTCAGCCGCCTGCTGCTGGGCAGGAGCGCCCCAAAGCGAGCTTTCGGCGGCACGGCGGGCGGCAACGGCCTCCTCGTCCGCGGTCATGGCTTCATCAACGTACGAATTGTCGGCAGAAGCGTTCGCGTCCGCCGAGGTAGCGCTGTAGGCGTTATTGGCTGCCGCGTTGGCGACGAGTGCCACGAAAGCCGCCGTGCTGCCCGCAGGGGCGGCCTGGGAGCCAGACACGGCGCGTGCCGCGGCGGCGATGTCGTCGCGATTGAAGGAGCCGGTCTGCCCGCCGTTGGTGAGCTCGTCGATGGCGACTTGATAGACGTCGCGCGAGTGTGCAGGGTCGCAGCTCACCGGCGAATCGTCGTCGAGCATACTGTCGATCATGGACCAAGCCTCGTCCTCGTCCATAGCATCTGCGGCTCGAGCGATGGTAGGGACACCATCATCGGCATGACGGCGCTGGAACGCACCAGTCAGGCCGGAAAGGAATGCCGAGGTAGACTGCTCCGACTGAGCCTGAGAAGCAGAAACAGCAGCATAAGGAGTCGCATCCTGCTGCTGAGCTGGAATCGAGGCAGTCTTGAACTCGCTTTGATGCTGATTGAGATTGGCGGCACCGCCCATGGCATCAGGCTGGAACAGACGCTCTTCACGCTGCGCACGATACTCGGAGATACCCAGCGAGGCGGCATAGATACCCACGCCCGCCACCGCGCCCACGGCGAAGGGAACCGCACCCGCCACGACCGTCTCGTTCACAGACGAAAACGGTAGCGTCGCGGCATACATAACCACGGGAGCGGCAAGGCCGATCCCGCACGAAAGTCCAGCAAGGACTGCTCGTTGTGTTGCATCAGAAGAAGCCATGAGCTCTCCCCATCTTCCAGCACCCAAATCGCATCATTCAGTTGGCTGCGCGAGAGAAGATGAAGCGGGGCTATGCCCCAAAGCAACGGTATATGGTTCGTTTCATCTGCGTTTTCCGTCGCGAAGCTTAAAAGCTATTATGCGAAACCGCCCTGTCGATTGCAAGCGACGATGTCGGATTGAAACGGGAAACCTGCTGCTTGCCAGTCTTATGGTCAAAAATAAGCGCGGAGCGGCGATATGGAAAAGGGCCGAGGCTTTGAGCCTCGGCCCTTTATCGCATTGATGACTATCGCTGCGTGTGGATGACAGCCTAGAACGTCTGCTCGTAGTCACTATGCTTTTTGGCCGAACGCACCAGGAACTCCTGGTTGGTGTTGGTGCCCTTAAGACCCTTGATAAACGACGCCGCCGCGCGCTCGGTGTTGTTCATGCCGGCGAGGATGCGACGCAGGCCAAACACAAACGGGCGCATCTGCTCGTCGACCAGCAGGTCCTCGTTGCGCGTACCGGAGGCAACGGGGTCGATGGCCGGGAAGATGCGACGGTCGGCGAGGTCGCGATCGAGTTTGAGCTCCATGTTGCCGGTACCCTTGAACTCCTCAAAGATGACCTCGTCCATCTTGGAGCCGGTGTCGATAAGGGCGGAGGCGAGGATGGTGAGCGAGCCACCGTTCTCGATATTGCGGGCTGCACCCAGGAAACGCTTGGGCGGGTAGAGGGCTGCCGAATCGACACCGCCCGAAAGGATGCGGCCCGAGGCGGGTGCCGCCAAGTTGTAGGCGCGGGCAAGGCGCGTGATGGAGTCGAGCACCACCACGACATCGCCACCCAGCTCCACAATGCGTTTGGCGCGCTCGATAACAAGCTCGGCCACGCGGGTGTGGTTGTCGGCAGGCATATCGAAGGTCGAGGCCACGACCTCGCCCTTGATGGAGCGTTGCATATCGGTGACCTCTTCGGGGCGCTCGTCGACGAGCAGGCAGATGAGGTGCACCTCGGGGTTGTTGATCGAGATAGACTGGCAGATCTTCTTGAGGATCGTGGTCTTGCCGGCCTTGGGCGGGGACACGATCAGGCCACGCTGACCCTTGCCGATCGGCGACACGATGTCGATGGCGCGACCGGTAATGGAGTCCTTGCCGTGCTCCATGCGCAGCGGCTCGTTGGGATAGACCGGGGTGAGGTCACCAAACTTGGGGCGGTTGCGAATCTGCTCAGGGTCCAGACCGTTGACGGTCGTGATTTTGGCGAGGCCGGCGCGCTTGTCGCCGCCGCGCGAAGGACGAAGCGAGCCCTCGATGACGTCGCCCGTGCGCAGACGCGCGGAGCGGATGAGGTAGGCGGGCACGAAGGCGTCGTCGTTGGACTTCATGTAGCCATGGGCGTGGATGATGCCGGAGCTGTCCGGGCGAATCTGCAGAATGCCCTTGATGTCGCGGAAGCCCTCGGCCTTCGCGGCGGTGACGTAGATCTCCTCGACGAGCTCGGCTTTCTTCTTGCCGGTCGTCTCGATCTCGAACTCCTTGGCCTTCTCGCGCAGTTCGGCGACCTTCATGGCAGCGAGCTCCTCACGCGAAAGCGTGGGCTCGGTGGGGGCGGCGTTGCGCTCCTTGTTGCGCTGTTTGCGATCGCGCTGACGGTTGCGACGATCGTTATTGCGGTCGTCCTTGCGCTCATTGCGCTCCTCGTTGCGCTTGTGCTGGCGGCGGTTGGGGCGAGCGCCGTCTTCGGCCTCGGCGGGCGCGGCACCATCGGTTGCGGCGGCGTCGGCATTGGCCGCAGCGGCTTCATTGGCCTCGGCGCCAGAATCGACCTGCGCTTCGGCATCAGCCTGATGCTCGGACGCCTTGGCCTTAGTGGACTTCTTACGACCGCGCTTGGGCTTCTCAGACGCAGGCTGTTCGACGTCCTGGGGCTCAGCGGCATCAGTCGATGCATCGGCGGTCGTCTCGGCGGAATCCTCGGACACACCCTTCTTGGCAGCCTTGGCCTTGGACGTGCGCTTAGCAGCAGTACGACGGCTGCGACCGGGACGGACGTCGGCGGGCTCGGCATCGGCAGAAACGACCTCGGAAGTCGTAGCATCCTGGACGGGCGCGTCGGCAGAGGTTGCAGACTCGGCGGTCGCCGCAGCATCCCGAGCGGCGGCGGCTGCGGCTGCGGCCTTCTCGGCCTCGACGAAGGCCTTGGGCTTGCGACCGCGACGGTGCGGGCGCAAAGCCGGATCGACAACGGGAACTTCGCTGGCCTCGACAGACGCAGCGGGCTCAGCAGGCGATGTGCCCTCCCCTGCCGCGGAACGGACCGAAGCCTCAGCGAGCTCGGGGGTTACCTGATCGGCAACCTGCCCGGCCTTAGCAGCCGTGCGACGGCGTGTGCGCGGTACCGGCTTCTCGGTCGGCTGGACGGCGACAGGGGTCTCGGTGGCGGCAGGCGTCTCGGGCACAGACGGAGCTGCAAGCTCGGTCAGAGCCGCGGCCTCGCGCTCGGCAGCACGACGGCGGGCGCGCACCACCTGAGCCTCGCTAATCTGCGCCAACGCACGTGCCTGCGCGACCTCATCGGAAATCGGCGCCGAGGAGTCAGCTGCAACGGTGCGCTTGGCGCGCGTCGTGCGCGTGGTACGGCGCTTGGGCTTGGTGACCTCCTCGCCGTCAGCAGCAGGCTTGGCCGTGCGGCGCGTACGCTTGGGCTTTGCCGGAGCAGCCTCCTCACCAGTTGCAGGCACGGCCTTCTCAGCCGTTGCAGGCGTAGGCGTCAAAGCAGCCTTAGGCGTCTCAGGAGCCGAGGCTTGCGCGGGCGCCGCGACCTGGTCCGACGCAACCGGTGCAGCGGGAGCGGCTTGCGTCGTCGTTATTTCGTTTTCTTGCTGTTGATCAGACACAGTGTTTGCTCAACTTTCTTTTCAAGCCCTGTGATCACATGCTCCCTGCATAAACCTTCAGGGCGGCTAAACAGTCTAGTTCCGTTCAAAACGACGGACATCATTGATCTGTATCGAGATATTTGCGTCATATACGCAGCGTAAGTGTAACACAACCGCCGCCACCTGCAACTTAGTCATTGGGGACGTTCTTAAACGACTAGTCAAAAGGGACACTCTTTGGTTTAACACCCACAAATCTGACTGCCTCCGCCAAAACTATGGCGGTTTACTACGGTGAATCGCTCAACCGCGACCACTCCGGGTAGCGCGCACAGTCGTGGTGTAAGAAGCAAGGGAGGGCC
>UMLL01055627.1_pt1 | contig 41927 bp, 35 predicted proteins | sample 1966591 | NCBI WGS metagenome assembly UMLL01 (sample SAMEA4836200, study PRJEB28245) | human gut metagenome | biome: gut microbiome; material: fecal sample | place: Denmark | collected 2008 | reverse complement strand
GGTTGGCAGATAGAGCCATCGGACCCGCTGCGGCTGACCGTCAGGGCCCCAGCCGGGATGACCGGCGGGCAGTTGGCGAACCGTTTGCGGGAGAACGGCGTGGAATGTGAATACGCCGATCCGGACTTTCTGGTGCTGATGCTGACGCCGGAGAATCGTGCGGCGGATATCGAGCGGCTTGTGTATGCCATAGGAACAAACGACGCCGTTTATGCGCCGCAGCCGTCGCTGCCGTTGGCTCGTGGAGAACGGGTATGTTCCGCGCGAGAGGCACTGTTTGCCCCACGGGAGACCATACCGGCGGCGCAGTCGTTGGGGCGGGTCTGCGGCGCCCCTACCGTGGGGTGTCCGCCTGCGATCCCCATTGCGGTATCCGGTGAGCGAATTGGTCCGGAAGCGCTGGAGCTGTTCCGGCGGTACGGCGTGGAGCGGGTGGAAGTCTTGCGCTGAAAACGGTTTTGAAAAAAGTGAGACCGGCAAATCTGAACACAGACAAACCGCAGGACCGGCAAATGCTGGGCCTGCGGTTTTTACCATATCTGCTGGCCGATGACGCGCCCAGTGCCCCGCTTCGTTTAGGGTGTGGTATGGGTGTAGGAGCGAAGGGTGGATCCATCCGAATAGTGGCCCGGCACCCCCAAATAACGGTTTTACGTCCACCTCCTGTTTTTCAGGGACAGTGCGGCGAAGGCATACCGCAGATCGTGGAACTGAATGTGCTCCGCGCCAATGACCTTCGGAATTTTATCGTGCGTCCAGAGCGACATCGCCCACCAGTTTAGTAATTCCCGTTTGTGCGATAGCACCGACAATACCTGAAAATGCGTTACTACTCCCAGTAGCCGTATCCTCTATTTTGGAGATTGCCTTCTCTGTATCCCCGGCGCCCTTGGTGACGGGCTTCAAATTCCGGACCATGTTATCATAGTCCGCCTGGGCCGTTTCCAGCTTCAGCTTGTCCGCTTCGCTGCGGGTTTTCGCAAACTGCTTTTCCGCATCCTGCAAGGTGCTTTCGCCTGCTTCACATCAACCCTGATGGTTGCTTTGTTTTTGCTCAGGAGCGTCAGGACGTCCTCCGTTTTGCCAAGGTTCTTCCCGAAGCTCTTCGTAGTCTCGCCCTTGCGCTCGACTGTCTCCGAGTATCGGTCTGTGGCCTTGATGACGATGGCGGATTCTTCACGCCGGCGTTCGGCGTTGACTTCTTTGACGCGTTCCACCACCTCAAAGATGCGAGCTCTACCGGGTATCCCGTAGGCTTTCAGGGCTGGCGAAACCGCAAGGCATATCGTTTTCTCGGTACGGCTGATATCCGCCACCACAAGGTTTGTTGTCATAGGGTCAAGACCGCGCTCCATGCACTCGACGGACGCATAGTACGACTTTAAGAAAAGCCGAATTCGGCTTTTCTTGAATAATGCCGAGGAAAAAGAAATGTGTCTCCACTTTTTATTTAAGTAAGTTTTTCACAAGCTCAAGCATAAATCTTTGTCCGGGTTCACGAATAGCTTTCCCGACTACGTTAGAGATGAAAGGAAGATGAGTCATGCAATATTCTTTTGATGAGATATTAAAAGACTTGAATATAGGCAGGGAGATTGAATTTGAGTATCAGAATCGACAATATGCCATTGTGAACGGAAATGGAAAATGGCTTTTCTGTGAGGGAACAAAATGCGAAGACTTGTGTTGCTTTGAGGAAAAAGATACTTTGATTGAAAAGATTAAGAACTTAAAGGCGGGTGGCTCTTCGCTGAAGGAGATATTTGACAACCACCTATATGCTCCAGGTTCGCTTTACATTTTATAAGTTTTTGGAATCTTGGAGGTGTAGGCTTGAAAATTTTCTTTGGAAATGTCAAGAAATGTGCAGTCGGGAAACACCCAAAATCTGAAAAGCATGGTATGCCATTGTGTTGACGCGGACTACGCCCAAAACAAAAAACAGGAGGAAACAAACATGACGATTGATAGCGCAAAGGATCTTCAAATGAACATCGCAAAAGAGGGGCTGGCACTGCTGATGCTCCATCCCAGCCTCGATGTGCAACTCCATCGGGAGTGCATCTTCCTCATTGGCACAGCGTGGGACATCCCCGTGGGTGACACGCAGGAGGTCATCTCGCTTCTGGATCGTGAGCTGGATGCGATCCGCGCCGCAGGCGAAGGTGGCACGGTAGCGCATGTGTTGCCGGAGGATGAACTCTCGATGAATGCCATCGGCTTGGAAACGCTGGACAACATCTGGGACCTGTTCGAAACGAGTCTGCGCATGGACAGTATGCAAGCCAGAACAAAGATGTTCGAAATGGCAAAGTGGTTGGAGGAAAGCCAAAACCTTCTGGACTGAATCGCGCAGGCACCGAAGGAAAAGCAGGCATGGATGGAGCCGACAAACTAAGCGCTCCCTATAACAGAGCCGCCCCGCGGTGGGCAGCTCCACCCTTCCCCACCGTGTTCGCCCCTGTGAGCCGCCGTGTGCGCTTTTTACAGGCACCCCAAGGTAACCACCCCAACACAGGGATTTGAGCGGGTGTTGAGCCACTTGTGGGGAAATTAACATCCGGTAAAAAAAGCAGAAAAAAGGCTCGTAAAATTGGTCCATTGGAATTGACGTTTTATGTATTTTCACGTATACTTAATTTACAGATTCACGCACACATTTGTAGATCATTCATCTGTCATCACAAGATGCTGGGGGTTCGAATTGCAAAACGGCAAATCGGGCCTCAAAAGCCTGCAAACCCTTGCGGCGCAAGGCTTTGCTCCTGCATCTTTTTTGTCAACACACTCCATTTCCCAAATTTCAGAGCGCATCGCTCCGCGATGCGCTCGTTTTGGTATTCCGGCACTTTGGTCTAACATTTTTAGTTTTAAATCAGCTCTTCACAAAGGAGGTGCGCCATGCAGAAGGTCACGCTCGGCATTCTCGCCCACGTCGACTCGGGAAAAACGACCCTGTCCGAGGGGCTTTTATACGCCTCCGGCGCACTGCGGAAGCTCGGCCGCGTCGACCACGGCGACGCCTTCCTCGACACCGACGCGCTCGAGCGCGAGCGCGGCATCACGATCTTTTCCAAGCAGGCAATGCTGTTTGCGGGCGATAAGGAGTTCACGCTGCTTGACACGCCGGGCCACGTCGATTTCTCCGCCGAGATGGAGCGCACACTGTCGGTGCTCGACTACGCAGTGCTCGTCATCAGCGGCAGCGACGGCGTGCAGAGCCACACGCGAACGCTCTGGCGCCTGCTCACGCGCTACGAGGTGCCGACGTTTCTTTTCATCAACAAGATGGACTTGGCGGGCGCGGACAAGGACGCGCTTCTGCGCCAGCTCACGGCGACACTGAGCGCGGAATGCGTCGATTTCTCCGCATCGCAGGAAACGCGCGACGAAGCGCTCGCCCTCTGCGACGAGGCGGCGCTCGAGCAGCTTTTGGAGCGTGGAAAAATCGACGACGCTCTGATTTCTGAGATGGTCAAAAACCGCAAGGTCTTCCCCTGCTTTTTCGGTTCGGCGCTCAAGCTGGACGGCGTGGAGGACTTTCTCACCGCGCTCGCGTGCTTCACGCGCGAGCCGGTCTATCCGAAGGAATTCGGCGCAAAGGTCTTCAAGATCTCGCGCGACGCGCAGGGCGCGCGGCTCACGTGGCTCAAGGTCACAGGCGGCGCGCTGCGCGTGAAGGCACCTCTCACCTATCGCGCGCAGAATCAGGACTACAATGAAAAGGCCGATCAGCTGCGGCTTTACTCCGGCGTCAAATTCCGCGCGCTCGAAGAGGCGGGCGCGGGCAGCGTCGTCGCCGTCACGGGCCTCAGCCACAGCTATGTTGGTCTCGGCCTCGGCGCGGAGGCGGAGGCGTCCGCCCCGCTTTTGCAGCCGGTTTTGACCTATCAGCTCATCCTACCCGACGGCGCGGACGCGCACAGCGCGCTTATAAAGCTCCGCGAGCTTGAAGAAGAGGACCCGATGCTGCGCATCGTCTTGGACGAGCGCTACGGGCAGATCCACGTGCAGCTCATGGGCAAAATTCAGCTCGAAATTCTGCGCCGCCGCATCCTCGACCGCTTCGGCCTCGACGTGACCTTCGGCGAGGGCAGCATCGTCTATCGCGAGACGATCGCCGCCCCCGTCCTCGGCATGGGACATTTCGAGCCCCTGCGCCACTATGCGGAAGTACAGCTTCTAATAGAGCCGCTTCCGCGCGGGGCGGGCATCCAGCTTGCGTCAAACGTGCCGACGGACGCACTCGATCTCAACTGGCAGCGGCTGATTTTCACTCATCTTTTAGAGCGCGAGCACGCGGGCGTGCTGACCGGCTCACCGTTGACGGATGTGAAGTTCACACTTGTCGCGGGCCGCGCGCATCTGAAGCACACCGAGGGCGGCGACTTCCGTCAAGCGACGTACCGTGCCGTGCGGCAGGGCTTGATGCAGGCGGAAAATGTGCTGCTCGAGCCGTATTACGACTTCCGTCTCGAGGTGCCCGCCGAGTGCGTCGGCCGCGCGATGACCGACCTCCAGAACATGGGCGGCACCGTCGAACCGCCGCAGAACGAGGGGGAAAACGCCGTACTCACGGGCTATGCGCCGGTGCGTACGCTGCGCGACTACTTCGCCGACGTCGCGGCCTACACCCGCGGCCGCGGACAGCTCTCCTGTACCGTGCGCGGGTATGAGGCCTGCCAAAATCAGGACGAGATCGTCGCGTCCCTTGGCTACGACGCCGAGCGCGACACGGATAATCCCGCGTCCTCCGTCTTCTGCGACCACGGCGGCAGCATCACGATCCCGTGGAATGAAGTTCCCGCGCATGTTCACTGCGACAGCGGCATCCGCCTTGGTGAAGAGTCCATTGAAGAAGCCCCCGCTCCGCTCCCCCGCCGCGGCATCGGTGCAGGCGGCGCATATGCCGAGGACAAGGAATTGCAGGACATTTTCGAGCGCACATACGGCAAGGTCGAGCGCCGCGCGTTCGAACCGAGCAAAAAGCCCGCGCGCACCTCGCTCGCCGATCACTATGACGTCACGATCCACTCAGAGGACACGGAATATCTGCTCGTCGACGGCTACAACATCATCTTCGCGTGGGACGAGCTCCATCGGCTCGCCGCGCAGGATGTCGCCGCGGCGCGCGGCGCGCTGATCGGCATTCTCGCCAACTATCAGGGCTTTCGCAAGTGCCGCGTCATCGTCGTGTTCGACGCCTATAAGGTCAAGGGCAACCCCGGCAGTGTGCAGACGGTGCACGGTGTCAAGGTCGTCTACACCAAGGAGGCCGAGACTGCCGACACCTACATCGAGCGCGCGACCTACGAGCTGCGCCGCGAGCGGCGCGTGCGCGTCGCGACGTCGGACGGTCCCGAGCAGATCATCATCCTCGGCCATGGGGCGCTGCGCGTCTCCGCCCGCGCGTTTCATGCCGAGGTCGAGGCCGCCGAGGGGCAGATCAGCGCCGTGCTGCAAAGCCTGACGAACCGTCCGCGCAGCGAACGCACCATCAGAAACAACGTAAAGCTCAAGCAATAACAGAAGGCCCGCGCCGTCTTTTCCGGCGCGGGCCTTGCTCGTGATTCTGGCTCATTTTTGGCCTTCATTTTTGTCAAAGTGCCAGATTTTTTGTGGAATTCAAATTTTTCTTGCCATTTTCCTGTCTTTATGCCATGCTGTTGATGTAAGCATTCCCGTCAGCGATCAAAAATCAGCATAGGAGGACGATACCATGAAACGGCTCCCTTCCCTGTTGTTGTCACTGGTCCTTTCGCTTGCGCTGCTCGTCCCCGTTTTTGCGGCGGACGCCTGCAAGGAGATCCGCTACACCGACTTTACCTGCGGCAAGGAAATGCACTTCACGGAGCATTATTGCCGCAACGGCGACAAAACCATCCGCGTCGAAAGCGCGGACGCATGCGCCGTCAGCCATCTGGACGCGTCTGCGCAGATCCTCACGGTCGAAAGCACCGTAGATGGCAAGACGAGCACTGTCTCGTTCCCCTTTTCACCTCCTGAGGGATCCAAACCACCCTCTTATTACAAACTTATCGCTGAGGGCGCCAAACCGACCTCTTACAGACTTATCGCGCGGCATTCCTCATTCATATTTTCCTAAAACGGCAGTGAAAAGCTGCCGTTTTTTTGCGCCCTTTTTTGCGCATTTTCCTCTTGCAATTCGTTTTTAATTGTTGTATTCTAAGCACTGTCAATTCAAAGTGATAGTCAATTCAGGTTGACTATCTAAGTATTTTCAAGAAAGGAGAACCACATGCAGACCAACGAGATCCAGGAGCTGCTGCTCGACACGATCCCCGCGTGGCACTACTGGTTCGCCCGTCCGTTCAAGCGCATGCTCAACGACGGCGTCAGCCTTGACATGTACTACTGCATCCAGTCGATGCGCCGCAGCGGCCGCACGATGACGATGACAGAGCTTGCAAACTTTGCCCGCATGCCCAAGCAGCAGATGAGCAAGCTCGTCGACAAGCTGGTCGAGGGCGGCTTTGCCGAGCGGCTGAGCGACCCCGACGACCGCCGCGTCATCCGCCTGCGGGCGACTGAGAAGGCCGACGAATACGTGGCGAGCTTTTTAGAGAAGGATGCGGCGGAGTTCCGCGCGTTTTTCGACCAGCTCGAAGGCGAGGAGCGCGAGACCTTCTGCACGGCGCTTCGCACCATCCACGACACCTTTGAGGCCAAACGCAAGCGCATGATCGAGCAGGGCAAGCTGCCCAACTGTCCCCCACAAACTAAGAAAGGAGGCCACTGCCGATGAATATGATCCATCGCTTCATGGGCTGCATCCGCGAGTATAAAAAGCCCACGATCCTGACGCTCTTGTGCATGGTCGGCGAGGTCGCGATTGAAGTGCTGATCCCGTTTTTCACCGCCAATCTTGTCAACGAAATCAAGGGCGGCGCGGAGCTCAGCGGCGTTGTGCGCGTGGGCCTTGGGCTCATCCTGATGTCGCTCGTGTCGCTCGGCTGCGGCGCGCTCGGCGGGCTTTACGGCTCGCGCGCGAGCGCCGGCTTTGCCAAAAACGTCCGCCACGATGTTTTCACCCGCGTGCAGAGCTTCGCGTTTGAAAATATCGACAAATTCTCCTCCGCCTCGCTCGTCACGCGCATGACGACCGATATCAACAATGTGCAGATGTCCTTTATGATGTGCATCCGCATCGCGGTACGCGCACCGCTGATGTTCCTCTTCGCCATCATCATGGCCTATATCATGGGCGGCGCGCTGGCGACGACATTCCTCATTATCATTCCCGTGCTGGTAATCGGACTTCTTCTGATCGCACGTAAGGCAATGCCCGCGTTCCGCGCGGTGTTCCGCAAGTACGATAAGCTCAATGAATCGGTCGAGGAAAATGTGCGCGCGATGCGCGTGGTCAAGGGCTTTGCCCGCGAAGGGTATGAAAAGCAGAAGTTCGCCGCGGCCTCGCACGATATCGCCAAGGACTTCACCTTCGCCGAGCGCGTCGTCGCGCTCAACGCGCCGCTGATGCAGTTCTGCGTATACTTCAACATGATCTTCGTGCTATTTGTCGGCTCGCGGATCATCATCACGAACGGCGGCACGACCATCGACGTTGGCCAGCTCTCGGCCATGCTGACCTACGGCATGCAGATCTTAATGTCGCTGATGATGATCTCGATGATCTACGTGATGATGACGATGTCGTATGAGTCCTTCGTCCGTATCTGCGAGGTACTCGAGGAAGAGCCCGCGCTCACCGATCCCGCATCTCCCGCGATGGACGTGAAGGACGGCTCCATCGACTTTGAAAACGTCAGCTTCAAGTACTCCGCACAGGCGAAGAAATTCGCGCTGCAGGACATCAACCTGCACATCGACTCGGGCATGACCGTCGGCATCCTCGGCGGTACGGGCTCGAGCAAGTCGACCCTCGTGCAGCTCATCCCGCGCCTTTACGATGTGAGCGAGGGCTGCGTCAGAGTCGGCGGGCGCGATGTGCGCGAATACGACCTTGAGGCGCTGCGCGGCGCGGTCAGCGTCGTGCTGCAAAAGAATGTGCTGTTTTCCGGCACGGTCAAGGATAACCTGCGCTGGGGCAACGAAAACGCCACCGACGACGAGATGGTCGAGGCGTGCAGGCTCGCGCAGGCGGACGAATTCGTCCGCTCCTTCCCCGACGGGTATGACACCTATATCGAGCAGGGCGGCTCGAACGTCTCCGGCGGACAGAAGCAGCGTCTCTGCATCGCCCGGGCGCTTCTCAAAAAGCCGAAGATTCTGATCCTCGACGACTCGACCTCCGCGGTCGACACGCGCACCGACGCGCTGATCCGCGAGGGCTTCCGCACCTATATCCCCGAGACGACGAAGATCATCATTGCCCAGCGCGTCGCGTCCGTGCAGGATGCCGACCTCATTCTCGTGATGGACAACGGCCATATTGCGGACATGGGCACGCACGAGGAGCTCCTCGCTTCGAGTGAAATTTACCGCGAGGTCTACGAATCCCAGACGAACGGAGGTGAGCAGGATGAAGCGTGATCCCAAGAATTCCCGCCGCCCAAACGACGGCGCGGCGAACCTCGCCATGCTTAAGCGCACGGTGAAAAAGCTCTTTTCCTACTATCCTGTGCTCGCGCCCGTCACGTTCGCGTGCATCCTGTTCTCGGCCATCGTCACGTCGATCCCGTCGCTTTTCGTGCAGAATGTCATTCAGGTCATCGAAAAGTGGTACGTCTCGCGCGACTGGGTCTCCGCCAAAGCAGAGCTCATCCCCATCCTGTCGCTGCTCATCTCGCTCTATGTGCTCTCGATCATCGCGATCCTGGTCTACAAGCAGCTCATGGCCTATATGACGCAGGGCTTTCTCGACAAGCTCCGTCAGGAGATGTTCGGCGGCATGCAGGATCTTCCCATCCGCTACTTCGACACCCACCAGCACGGCGATATCATGAGCTTCTACACCAACGATATCGACACGCTGCGCCAGCTCGTGTCCGAAGCCATCCCCGCCTTCATCCAGTCTGGCGCGATCGTGCTGGCCGTGTTCGGCATTATGCTCTATTTCAGCATCTGGCTGACGCTCATTTCGGTGCTCGGCGTGATTCTGATGATCGTCGTCACCAAGCGCGTCGGCGGCGGCAGCGCCAAATTCTTCCTGCGCCAGCAGCAGGCCGTCGCCAAAACCGAGGGCTATATTCAGGAGACGATGACCGGCCAGAAGGTCGTCAAGGTCTTCTGCCACGAGCAGCGCTCCATTGAGGAGTTCGACAAGATCAACGACGCCCTCTTTGAAGACAGCTACCGCGCCCACGCCTATGCCAGCGTGCTCGGCCCCATCATCGGCAACATCGGCAACTTCCTCTATGTGGCTCTGGCGCTCGTGGGCGGCGTGCTGCTGCTTATCGGCGTTCCGAACCTGAGCCTTTCCGGCAAGGCGCTGGATATCTCCATTCTCGTCCCGTTCCTCAACATGACCAAGCAGTTCACGGGCAATATCAACCAGCTCTCCCAGCAGATCAATTCCATCGTCATGGCGGGCGCAGGCGCGCAGCGTGTCTTCTCCCTCATCGATGAAAAGGCCGAGACGGACGACGGCTTCGTCACGCTCGTCGACGCGGACATCGCCCCCGACGGCACGATCACCGAGAGTGACCATCACACCGGCCACTGGGCGTGGAAGAACCCGAACGACAACGGCAAGGCCTCTTACCGCGAGCTGCGCGGCGACGTGCGCCTCATCGACGTGGACTTCGGCTACGAGCCGAATAAAGAGGTCCTGCACGACGTCTCCGTCTACGCAGAGCCCGGCCAGAAGGTCGCCTTTGTCGGCGCGACCGGCGCGGGCAAGACGACCATCACGAACCTCATCAACCGCTTTTACGACATTGCCGACGGCCAGATTCTCTACGACGGCATCGACGTCAGCAAGATCAAAAAGGCCGACCTGCGCCGCTCGCTCGGCATCGTCCTGCAGGACGTCAACCTCTTCACCGGCACGGTGATGGACAACATCCGTTATGGTAAACTCAACGCGACGGATGAAGAGTGCATCGCCGCGGCAAAGCTCGCCGGCGCGGACGATTTCATTACGCGCCTTCCGCAGGGCTACGCGACAGAGCTCGCCAACAACGGCGCAAACCTCTCGCAGGGTCAGCGCCAGCTCATCTCCATCGCCCGCGCGGCGGTCGCCGACCCGCCGGTCATGATCCTCGACGAGGCGACCTCGTCCATCGACACACGCACCGAGGCCATCGTCCAGCGCGGCATGGATCAGCTGATGGAGGGCCGCACGGTGTTTGTCATCGCGCACCGCCTGTCCACCGTCAAGAATTCCGATGTCATCATGGTCCTCGACCACGGCCGCATCATCGAACGCGGCAGCCACGAAAAGCTGATTGCGGAAAAAGGAACCTATTACCAACTCTACACCGGCGCATTCGAGCTTGAATAACTCAAAAAAAAGACACATCCGTACGGATGTGTCCTTTTTTGATTTCGCATATCGTCCAAGTCCTCCCGCTATATTGTGTTGAACGCAATTTTTAAGGGAGGAATTCTATGTCTCGTTCCTTTTTCCGCACCTACGGCTTTCTGAGCGCGATGCTGCTCGCCATCGTACTCGGATGCGTGCTGGGCGCGCTGTGGCCGGGGGCGACGTGTCTCGCCCCGCTCGGCACGATCTTCATTAACCTGATGTTCTGCATCGTCGTGCCGCTCGTGTTCTGCTCGCTGAGTAGCTCCATCGCCTGCATGAAAAGCCCGAAGCGCGCGGGGAAGATCATGGGCACGACGCTTTTGGTCTTCATCGTCACGGGCCTTATCGCCGCAGTCATCATGCTCTTTGCGATGCGCCTCTATCCCCCGGTCCTCGAGCCGTGGGCGGACGCGGCGGCGGGCGCGGTCGATGAGCAGGCGAGCGTCGCACAGCTGCTCGTCAACTTCTTCACGGTCGAGGATTTCGCGGCGCTGCTGTCCCGCCGCGCGATGCTGCCGCTCATCGTCTTCTCCATCCTCATCGGCTTTGGCGTCAATCTGAGCGGCGGCGCGGACTGCCTGACGGCAAAAGTCCTGCAGGACATGACGAACTGCCTTTTGAAGGTCGTCTCGCTCATCTCCTACTACGCGCCCGTCGCGTTTTTCGGTTTTTTCGCCTCACTCGTCGCGACCTACGGTGCACAGATCACCGCGGCCTATGGCCGCGCGATGCTCGTCTACTATCCGCTCTGCTTTGTCTACGCGCTCGTCGCGTTTCCGCTCTACGCCTATCTCGGCGGCGGAAAGGAGGGCGTGCGCGTCATGCGGCGGCATATCCTGCGCCCCGCGGTCACGGCGCTCGGCACCTGCTCGTCCGTCGCGACGATCCCGACAAATTTAGAGGCCGCGGAAGACAGCGGCGTGCCGCGTGACATCTCCGACCTCGTCCTGCCGCTGGGCGCGACGATGCACATGGACGGCTCGTGCTTCAGCTGCGTGCTGAAGATCGCGTTCCTCTTCGGCGTGTTCGGCATCCCGTTTGAGGGCGCGGGGCTCATCGTCAAAATTCTGCTTGTCGCCGTGTTCAGCTCGGTCGCGATGAGCGGCATCCCCGGCGGCGGGTACATCGGCGAGTACATCATCTGTACGCTCTTCTTCCCCGCGCAGATGGCCATTGCCTACCCCATCGCTGTGACGATCGGCAACCTTGTCGACCCGCCCGCGACGATGATCAATTCCGCTGGCGACTACGTCGTGTCATTCCTTGTTGCACGCTTCACCGAGGGAAAAGACTGGCTTGAGCGTGCGCAGAGGGAAAAGGCTGCACACTAAATTTTCCGTGCGCTTTCCGCGCAGGCATGCTATAATGCTGTTCGTTAACGAAAGAAGAAAGATTCGCCCGCTGCGCGCGGGCAGAAAGAGGTTTTTATCATGGAAGTTGATCTTTCCATCGCGCAGATGCAGCGCGGTATGGACGTGGAAGGCTTTTATCTGCTCAAGGCCGCCTTTGCCAAGGTGACAGCCAGCGGCAAGCCGTTTTTGAGCGCAGTGCTCGCTGACACGAGCGGCACGATTGAAGCAAAGGTCTGGGACTACAGCGGCCCCATCGGCGAGCGCGACGTAGGCAAGGTGCTCAAGGTGCGTGGGAGCGTATCGGACTACCGCGGCATGCCCCAGCTCACAGTCGACAAGCTGCGCCTCGCCGAAGACAATGACCGCGTCGACGTCTCGAAGCTCGTGAGCGTCGCGCCCATCGACCGCGAGGCCGGCTATGACGAGGTCAAGGCACTCGTTTCGACCATCGAGGACGCAGACTACCGTGCCGTGTGCGAGGAAATGCTGCGCCGCCATGAGGCGGCCTTCCGCACCATTCCCGCCGCCAAGAGCGTTCACCACGGCTTTTTGTCCGGCCTTCTGATGCACACGCTCAACATGCTGCGCCTTGCCGATTTTCTGTCTGCGCAGTACGCGGACACTGTGAATCGCAGCCTGCTTCTCACCGGCACGCTGCTGCACGACTTCGCCAAGGAGCAGGAGTTCACGTTCTCCGAGCTCGGCCTTGTGACGGATTACTCGACGAAGGGCCAGCTGCTCGGTCACCTCGTCATGGGCGCGCAGGAGGTCGCGGCGATTGCCGCCGAGCTCGACCTGCCCGAGGAAAAGGCGACGCTTTTGGAGCACCTGATTCTCTCGCATCACGGCCAACCGGAATTCGGCGCGGCGGTGCTGCCCCAGTGCGCGGAGGCAGAGCTTTTGTCGCTCGTCGACCAGATCGACAGCCGCATGGAGATCTACCGCGAGGTGCTCGCGCCGCTCAAAGCGGGTGAATTCAGCCAGCGTGTCTTCGCGCTCGACAACCGCCGCGTTTATAAGCATAAATAAGGATGGCAGCGCCAGCGGCGCTGCACGGGGCAAAGGGGGAGATTCTCTTTCAAAAGAGAACCTCCCCCTTTGGAACCCCCAAGAGAAAGGCAGGGGGCGTTTCGATTTCGCCCCCTGCACCCCCTAACGACCAAAAGGGAGGGGCCTCGCCCCTCCTTTTTGGATTATCCTCCCCGCTCTTCTGACGTCGCGGCATTGCTTCGCTCGCCGCTCAGGGCTGCTTCTATTTCAGTTCTGTGCTGTGATATACATTTCTTCTGCTTTTTGCTGGGCGGCGATGAGTGTGGATTTTGCGTCGCCGTAATTTTGGTTCTCAATTTGAGCGAGTGCATCGGTGATGGCGTTGAACAGGGTCGAGTACATCTTCTGATAGTTTTCCATCGTCTTTTCCTTTCCGCAACAAAAATTTTATTTTGCACTGATATAGTGCAATTATAACGAACTTTGCGGATAAACTCAATACCGAAATGTGCTAAATCAGTGCAGGAGGTGTTGGGCTTGGACTACGAATACTCAAAGCGTCTCGGCGCACATCTTGCGAAAATCAGAAAAGACAATCACTTGACACAGGAACAGCTCTCCGCCAAGCTCCAAGTGCTCGGCTGCGACCTGACGCGAAGTGCCCTCGCTAAAATCGAAGTCGGTCAACGCCACATTTATCCTGACGAAATGAAAGCCCTGCACCAAGCCCTCGGAAAACCATACGATGACTTATTCATATAAAAACGACCGCTGACACGGTCGTTTTTCCTATTAGAGATGCGGCGAGCGCAGCAATGCCGCCCTGGCAGGCACCAACAAGTCTGCCAAAATCCAAAGTAGGCGGAGATTGCGTAAGGATAACAAATCGCGGGCAAAGCGACAGCGAAGATAGGAGATAGTCAAGTCGTTTAGATACAAAAAATAGCAGGCACCCGATTCCGCAGGCTGCGCAGCTCTTCAAGCCCAAATCTCGCAATGGCGGGGTCAAGGGGCAGCGCCCCTTGCGTTCTCTTGGGGGTGTAAGGGGGCCATTCTCTCACGTGAGAGAATGGCCTCCTTTCCCGCGTCCCCACACGGTGTGGGGACCTTATCTTCTTCCCTGCGCCTTGGCGCTCAAATACAGCACCGCTTCGACCACTCCCCCGCCGACGGCGAGGGCCTTGTCCGAGATCGTTGTGCAGTATTCCGGCTTGCAGCGCGGGTCGACATCGCCGGACTTCATCCCCTTCTTAACGGGCACGCCGTCGTCCAGCACGCCGCGCAGCACACCGCTGATGGTGCACTTCATCCGCTGACCCTCGACAAAGCCGATGGTCTCGCCCTCCTCGACCGTGTCGCCGATGCGGTGGACGGCAGTAAAAATGCCGTCGCACGGCGCGCGCAGCACGCGCTCGCCCGCAAAGCCGCCGATGAGGCCGGGAATGTTCGTGTTCGGCAGTGCGCTGCCGGAGTAGATGACGCGCCCGAGCGTGTGGCCGCGCATCGTCTCGACGACCGCGTGGCAGTCCTCCCCCGCCGTGAAGCCGGGGCCGACGCCCACGACGATCGGCGCGTCGTCGATCTTCGTGCCGAGATTGCGCTTGGCAAGAATCGCGTCCACGAGCGCGTCCGGCGCGAGCTCCTCGCGGCAGGCGCACTCAGGGTCGGCCAAAACAGGCAGCGAACCCTCGCGCAGCAGTTTCTTCGCCTCCGCGGCATTCTCCGCGCGCACGGCGCGCAGGCCCTCGACCGTCGTTTCCCCGTGGACGATGGCATCGGAAAACGCCACCGTGCGGCGGATGGCCGTCGGGCGGGCGAGGTCGGTCATCACCACGTCGATCCCGCAGCGCCACAATCTCATGGCCGCGCCGCTCGCGATGTCTCCCGCGCCGCGAATCAATGCAAGCATACATATACCCCCTGATGCAGACTGCCCGCGATGACCGGGCAGGAAAATTCATTTGCCATGGCCTGCGCCGCTTCATAATCGGCGGCAGACTCCACCTTGTTGATATAAACGCGGTCGCCGTAACCCTCGGCGTTGATGACGCGCGCGGCAAGCTGCGGCGTGACGACCGTCTCCTCATCCACGCCCGCGAGCTGCGCGTAGAGCGCGCTGCGGTGGCAGGTCTCGCGGATGGTTTTGCCGACGCCGTCGATGCCGATGACCATGATGACACGCTGCGCCTCCTCCGGGATCACCGGCTCATGGGAAGCGTGCGCCTTGAGCGGCAGGCGCTTGGCACCGTCCGCCTCGACAAGCACAAAATCCGCAAGCTGCGCCAGCGTGCCCATTGAGAGCCACGGCGCGCAGAGCTTGCCGCTCTCCGCCTGCGAGGCAACACAGACGATGCCCGACCGCTCCAATGCCGCCGAAACGGCGGCCTCGTCCGCATCCAGCAGCGTTTCATACTGCTCCGGGCGGTAGATGTGCGTCGTGGTCGTGATAATGACCTTTCCCTTTTTCGAAAGCTCCCCGGCGAGCGTTTCCATCAGCGTCGTCTTTCCGCCGCCGCCGATGATGGCCGTCACGCCGCGGCCAACGTGCAAAAGCGGTGCGATCTGCATATACGCACCCTCAGTGCCGCTGTCCGGCGAGGCGCGCGCGGTGCTCGATCATCTCCGCCGCGATGCTGATGGCGATCTCCTCCGGCGTCTCAGCCAGAATCGGAAGGCCGATGGGCGCGTGGACGCGCGCGATGTCCTCTTCGGTATAGCCGTCACACTTGAGGCGCTCACGCGTCTTGGCGACCTTTGTGCGGCTGCCGATGCAGCCGATATAGGTCGCATCGCTCCCCAGCACCTGGGAGAGGATTTCATAGTCCGCCTGATGGCCCGGCGTCATCACGACGGCATAGTCGTTCGCCGTGAGCGCCACCTTGCCGGAAATATCGGAAAAGCTGCCGAAGATGACCTCGCTCGCCATGGGATAGTTTTCTTTCTTCGCAAGCTCCTCGCGGTTGTCGTACATCACCACGCGGAAGCCCACCGTCGCCAGCACCGGCACGAGCGCGCGGCCCACATGGCCGCCGCCGAAAATATACACGCTGCCCGCGTGGCACAGCGGCTCGACATAAATGCCGTCTTTCCACACAGCCTTGGCGGAGAAATAGTCTACCTTGTCCTGCGGGATCTCCTCACGCGTGACAACGTGGAACTCGTTCACGCCGTCGCCGTCAAGAGACAGCAGCAGCCAGAGGTCGACGTCTTTGTCGAGCATTTCGCGCCAGCGCTTGAGCACCGCGACATCCGCCGCCTGCTCGGGCGCGAAAAACTGGAAGTAGACCGTCACCGCGCCGCCGCAGATCATGCCCGTGCTGGCCACTTCACTCGGGTGCAGGTTGTAGGACTTGAGCTCGTTGCTGCCGCCGTTTTTGAGCGCGTCCTGCGCGCGCTGGATGCTCAGCCGCTCCACCGCGCCGCCGCCGATCGTGCCGAGCACGCGGCCATCTTCAAAGACGGCCATCTTCGCGCCCGCGCCGCGCGGCACAGAGCCCGAAGACGCCAGAATGCTGCTCAGCACCACACGCTCGCCGCGCGAAAGGGCCGCGAGCATTTCATCAAGAATCGCTTTCATATTTTCATGCTCCTTTGCAGAGAATCACGCTGCTATTATGCACTGCATTATAGCAAAGCGCCGCGGCAAACGCAAGCCGCGGCGCACAAAAGTCGCATTGATCGTTATTTTCCATTAAATCAGGGGCGCGCATATCTGGCGCGGCTCACTTGCTGCGCTCGATGCGCTTGAGCTCGCCGAAATACTTGTCGTGCGCCTCCTGATAGGCGCGGTTGAAGACCGGGTCTTTGCCCTGGTGCAGCGCCTGAATATAGTCGTGGTGGTTGTTCATGATGTGCTCGTCGAACATCGAGAGCGTGAAAACGCCGACATTCGAGCACTGGTCGGCGATGCGCTCCACATTGACGAGGATATCGAGAAACGTGAGGCCCGCGTACACCGTGCACTGCCCGTCGCGCACGCGGCGGATGTGATTGGCGCGCAGCGTGGCGACAAGGTCGTCCACGACCTCCTCGACCGGCTCGATATGGCGCGCGGCCTCGTAGTCCGTGGCGGCAAAGGCCTTATAGGTGTAATCTAAAATCTCGCCGAGCACCTCGCGCAGCACCATGAGCTCCTGATGTGCCGTGGGCGACAGGCTCGCGCTGCGGTCAAGGAACTCCTGCGCATTTTCCGTCAGGTTCACGGCGTGGTCGCCGATACGCTCAAACTCGCCGAAGCACTGGATATAGTAGTTGAGCATGTCGCTTCCGTGTCCGCTCGGCATGTGCGGCGACAGGCGGATGAGGTAGTTGTCCACATGGTCGGCGAGCTTGTCGATGTGCTCCTCGTTCTCGTTGATGACCTCGATCGTGTGGGCGTCGTACTGCTCGAGCACGTTCATCGCGCTCATCACGCCTGTGCGCGCAAGGCGCGCCATGGTGGTGATGGCCTCACCCGCGCCCGAGAGCGCGATGGCGGGAGAGGTGAAGAACTTTTCATCGAGCAGCGAAAGCTCGTGGTCGACATTTTCACCAAGGCGCACATCGTCCTTGACGAGCTTGCGCGAGAGCTTTTCAAACTGGCCGCACACCGGCAGCAGCACGATGGCCGAAACAAGACGGAACACCGTGTGCACATTCGCGATGCCGCCGGAGGAAAGCGCCTCGTCCCACAGGGCATCGAGCACACCGAACGAGTGCAGCAGCATCAGCCCCACGATCACGAGGATCGAACCGGCGATGTTGAAGAGGATATGGATCACGCCCGTGCGCTTGGCATCGGCCTTCGAGCCGATGGAGCAGACGATGGCCGTCGTCACACAGTCGCCGATGTTGACGCCGATGATGATGGCGTAAACCGACGAGAACGTCAGCGCGCCGGTCGTGGCAATGGCCTGCAAAATACCGATGGTCGCCGACGAACTCTGCAGCAGGAACGCAACGCCCGCGCCGAGCAGGAATCCGAGCACCGGCTTTCCCGAGAGCTGGTAGAACATGTTGGCAAACGTCTCAGATTCCGACAGCGGGCTCACCGCCGCGGTCATGCTGAGAAGGCCGGTGAAGAGGATGCCGAAGCCCATCGCGATCGAGCCGATGGTATCGGACTGGCGGGTCTTGACCGCCATTAGAAAGAGGATGCCGATAATCGCCGCAAGGGGCGCGAGCGTCGAGGGCTTGAAGAAATTGAGCAGCGATGTCTCCGATGCGTTCACGTCGAGAAGGCGAATGATCTGGCCCGTGATCGTCGTACCGACATTCGCGCCCAGAATGACGCCGATCGACTGGTGCAGCGACATCACGCCTGCGCCGACAAGGCCCGACGTCAGCACGATCGTCGCCGTAGAGCTCTGGATGACCGCCGTGACCACAAGGCCCAGCAGAAAGCCGACGAGCGGATTGTTCGTCACCTTTTCCATCGCGCGCTTGAAGGCATCGGACGAACCTTTTTTCAGTCCGTCGCCCATCAGGCGCATGCCGTACAGGAACAGCGCCAGACCGCCAAAGAGGGTGATCAAGTTGAAAATCGTCATAAGCGTTTCAAACCTCTTCTTCTGTATTATGCCGCCGCGCGGCGCAGGTTTCGGGCTGTAAAATACCCAACTCTCACCAGATACTATTTTATCAGGTGAGGGCAAAATTGCAATCCTTTTCCCAAGATTTGTTACAAACAGCAAAAATGATTTATCCCTTGCATTTTTGTGTGCGCGTGGTACAATATTTATAGACAAAAAAAGGAGGCTTTCAACCATGTTGAACGCAGGCAACCCCATCGGCGTGATGGACAGCGGCATCGGCGGTCTCACCGTCGTGCGCGAATTACAGCGCATCCTTCCCGGCGAAGATATCATCTATTTTGGCGACAGTGCCAACTGCCCCTACGGCAACAAGACCTCTGACCAGATCTTCGAGTTGAGCAGCCACATGCTCCAGTTCCTCGGCGACAACGGCGTCAAGTGCACTGCCATCGCCTGCAACACCATCTCCACCATGGCCGACCGCCTGCGCCCCTGCTTCGACTACAAGATCGTCAGCATCGTGGAAGAAGCTGCCAAATACGTCCTGCGTGAGCATCTCAAGAGCGTCGGCCTCATCGCGACGGAGTTCACTGTTGCCTCCGGCAAGTACGCCGAGCTCATCCATGAGGGTGATCCCGAGTGCAAGGTCGTCGGCAAGGGCTCTCCCCTGCTCGCGGCACTCGTTGACCGCGGCGACTTCAACCAGCACGACATCAACACCGAGATCCGTACGCAGGTCGACAACATTCTCGCGCGCGAAAAGGTCGAAAACCTGATCCTCGGCTGCACGCACTATCCCATCGTGGAAGAGAACTTCCACGAGTGCTATCCCGAAATGCACCTCATCAACCCCGCGCTCGAGCAGGCAAACGCCGTCAAGGCATACCTCACCGAGCAGAACGCGCTCAACCCGCAGAAAAAGGGCAAATTCGTCATCTGCACGAGCGGCGACCCGCAGGTATATGTCAACGTCGGCAAGCGCCTCGGTCTCTTCGAGGCGAGTGAGCTGAAGGTCGTCCACATCTAAGTTAGTCCAAATTGAAATGAAAAGCGGAAAGTCACAGGACTTTCCGCTTTTTTGTGCTGTCTGATGGACTTTTTGCATACCTTGTGGCGAGGTGGTCTGTTTTGAATACATTTGAGGCCGCGATTTTGCGCGATTTCGGCGAGCGGGAGGACTTTGAGCGCGTGCTCACACATGCGCTGCGCCGCGGCTGCGGCGGTCGCGTCCTGCTCTCGCTGATGGCGGACGGCTCACTCCGGCTCACCGGCACGAAGGACCCCGACATCTCGTTCGGCGCGGTGTTGCTCGACCTGACCGCGCCGGTGGTGCCGTGCAGCGAGGAGTCCCTCGCCCTGCGTGTGCAGGTGATCGACTGGCGGCGCTGCGCGAGATGCTATGACGAAGCGCTCGCGCAGCGATCTCGCCATCCCCTGCCGTAGCTGCCGCCATCGCGCAAAAACTGCCCGCCGCAAATTGCGGCGGGATGTTTTTGTCCTTTATTTCAGGCAATCCAAAATTGCCTGCACGGTATCCTCCACTGTGCCGTTGTTGTCGACGATGTGGTCGGCAAATCTTTCATAGCAGGCCTTGCGCCTGTCGTACATCGCCGCAAGGTCGCCCGCCGAAAGAGGCCTCCCCTCGCGCGGCAGCTGGTCGATATCACGCTTCAACCAGAAAATGATGCCGTTCTGGTGCAGAAGATCGTAGTTTTCCTCTCTCGTCACGCAGCCGCCGCCCGTAGCGATGACCGCGCCGGAGCGCTTGCCGAGTTCGGCAATGGCCTCGCTCTCGAGCTCTCGGAATTCCGCCTCGCCGTGCTTTTCGATGAGCTGGGCACAGCTCATACCGTTTTTCTCTTCGATCTCGGCGTCGCTGTCAAGCGCGATGCGGTCAAGCTTCTCAGCAAGGCGCGCGGCAACGGTGCTCTTGCCGCTGCCGGGCATGCCGACGAGCACGATGTTCTGCATCTCAAGGCTCAGCTTTTTCCAGATGCGCTCGGTCTCGCTGTCGGGGATGTCCCTGTTTTCAAAGACCTCCGCCGTGCGCTTAGCCTGCGCGACGAGCATGTAGAGCCCGCTCATATAAGGAATGTCGAGCTTTTCCGCCTGCAAGACAAACGCTGTACGCGCGGGGTTGTAGACGATATCGAGCACACCCTCGAGCTTCGGGAAGAGCGACAGGTCGACGGGCGACACGCCGCAGTTCGGGTACATGCCGACGGGCGTGGTGTTCACGATGACCTCCGCGTCCGCGTGACGATCCAGATTGTTGTAGTTGTCCTCCCCCTTGCGGGAGATGATGGTCACGCTGCGCGCGCCCATCTCCTCGAGCACGGCACAGACCGTCGAGGAGGCGCCGCCGGAGCCGAGCACGAGCGTCTTTTTGCCATCGATCTGAACGCCGCTCGCCCTGACCATACCGGCAAAGCCGTAGGCATCGGCGTTGTCGCCGTACAGCGTGCCATCCTCGCGCCTGACCAGCACGTTCACACTCTGGAGTTTTTGCGCAATGGGTGAAAGCTCTGCGCAGTACGGGATGACGGCCTTTTTATAGGGAATGGTGACGTTCATGCCGTCAAAGCCGCCGCCCGTCAGAAATTCGCCGAGCTTTTCGGGCGCGACCTCATAGAGCCGGTATTCATAGTCCGCCAGCTCCGCGTGGATAGCGGGCGAATAGCTGTGGCCGAGCTTTTCACCGAGTAATCCGCAGCGCTTCATTCAAACCACCTCACTGTAAGAGCCAAGATACGTGAACTCCTCGCACAGCTCGGGCAGCTCGCCCATGAGCTGGGTGAACTGCGGGGCATAGACCGAGGTTTCAAGGTCGAAGTAAAACATGAACTCGAAGTTGCGGTCCGGCATCGGGCGGCTCTCGAGCTTGTTCATGTTGACGCCGAGCGCATTGAAACGCGAGAGCACCTTGTAGAGCGAACCGGGGTGGTGCGGCAGCACCATCATCAGGCTCGTGCGGTCTGCACCGGGGTAAATTTCGAGGTTTTTCGCAATGCAGATGAAGCGCGTGAAGTTATTGCCCTGATCCTGCACAGAGGCGGCGAGGCAGTCAAGGCCGTAGAGCTCTCTGCATGCGCGGGACGACAGCGCCGCCACATCGTCGCGGCCGGACTCGGCCACCATGCGCGCCGCCACCGCGGTATTTTCGCAGCGGATGACCTTCACATTGGGAAGCCCCTGTAAAAAGTGTGCGCACTGGCTGATGGCCTGTTCATGTGAGTAGATCTCACGGATGTTTTCAAGCTTCGCGCCGGGATTGGCGAGAAGATTATGGTCAACCTTGATGCGAACCGAGCGCACGATGCGGAAGTTGTGCTGCGTCATCAAGTCGTAGACCGCGTTCACGCTGCCCGCCGTGCTGTTTTCCAGCGGCAGCACGCCGTAGAGGCAGAGGCCCTTTTCAATGGCGGAGAACACCGCCTCGAAGGAACTGAAAAAGAACGTGCTCGGGCGCTTGAAGAGCCTTTCGCACGCCTGCTCGGAATACGCGCCCTCCACGCCCTGACAGGCGACGGCGGCGTCCTCGGGAAAGAGCTGCGGCGTCTTTTCGATGGCCTCGGCAATTTTCGCGGGCAGATCACCCTTCGTGCCGAGAAGACAGCTCTGGCGGCTGCGGCTCAGCTCGAAAATGAGGGAGTAGAGCGAGGAGACGTATTCGCGCAGGTCGTCCGGCGTTTTGTCCAGAATCTCGCGCATTTTCTCCTTCTCGCGGCGCGCATCGAGCACGCGCAGGCCGTTGGCCTTTTTATATTCCGCGATCTTTTCAGCGGTCTCCATGCGCTGGGCAAAGAGCGCGATGAGCTGATCGTCGATGCTGTCGATCTCTTTTCGATAGTCGTTTAAGTCCATGTTCCCTTACCTCATTTCCCTTTTGCGCGATAGATACGCATCATAGACCGCGATGGCGGCCGCCGCCTCCACACAGGGCACGGCGCGCGGCACGATGCACGGGTCGTGGCGGCCCGTGACGGCCATCTTCTCCGGCACCATCGTCTGCAAATTGACACTCTGCTGCTCGCGCGCGATGGATGGCGTCGGCTTGAACGCCGCGCGGAACACGATGGGCATGCCGTTCGTGATACCGCCAAGAATGCCGCCGCAGTGGTTCGTCTCGGTGACGATCTTGCCGTTTTCGACCGTAAAGGCGTCGTTATCCTCGCTGCCGCGAAGGCTCGCCACGCCAAAGCCCGCGCCGAACTCGATGCCCTTGACCGCGGGAATGCCGAAAACCGCCGAGGCAATGCGATTTTCCATGCCGCCGAACATCGGGTCGCCAAGGCCCGCGGGCGCGCCGAAAATTGCGCATTCGATGACGCCGCCGACGCTGTCACCAGCCTCGCGCGCCTGTGCGATGGCTTCGCGCATCTCCTCGCCGCGCGCATCGCTGACGATGGGGAACTCCTTGCCTGCAAGCGAGCCTGTCAGCTCACCTTCGTCAGTAATGCCCGCGATGGAAGCGATGCGGCTCACAAGCGTGATGCCCTCGCGCGCGAGAATTTGCAGGCAGATGCCGCCCACGATACACAGCGGCGCGGTCAAGCGGCCTGAAAAGTGTCCGCCGCCCGCGCGGTCCTGATAGCCGCCGTATTTGACCTCGGCGGTGTAGTCCGCGTGACCGGGGCGCGGCGTGACAGCAAGATTCGCGTAATCCTGCGAGCGGGTGTTCGTATTGCGGATGATGGCCGTGAGCGGCGCGCCGCAGGTATAGCCGTTCACAAGGCCGGAGAGGATCTCCGGCGCGTCGGCCTCCTTGCGCGGCGTCGACCAGACGTTTTTGCCCGGCGCGCGGCGATTCAGAAAGCGCTGGAGCTCGTCCAGATCAACTTTCTCGCCCGCAGGGATGCCTTCGACCGTCACGCCGATGGCAGGGGAATGCGACTGGCCGAAGATGGTCAAATGCAGATTTTCGCCGTAGGTGCTGCTCATAAACCTTCTCCTTTCAAGCTGCTAAAATCCTCCCAAAAGCGGGGATAGGACTTTGCCACGCAGCCGTCGTTGTCGACTGTGATCTCGCCCGTCGCGGCGCAGGCCGCCGTGGCGGCAGACATCGCGAGGCGATGGTCGTTCTGCGTTTCGACCGCGCCGCCGTGCAGCGCGGGAACGCCCGTGATGACAAGGCCGTCTTCTTTCTCTTCGACTTGTCCGCCGAGCGCGCGCAGGAGATTCGCCGTGCTCTTGAGGCGGTCGGACTCCTTGAGCCGCAGCCGGTAGGCGTTTTCGACCCGCGTCTCCCCCTCTGCGACCGACGCAACGACACTCAGCACGGGGATGAGGTCGGGGATGGGTGCGGCGTCGATCATCACGCCATGCAGTGCGCCGCGCCTGACCGTCACGGCGTCTCCGTGCTCGGTGACCTCCGCGCCGAACCGGCGCAAAACGTCCAGCACGCCGCGGTCACCCTGCGAGGACTGCAAATTCAGCCCCTCGACGGTCACGCCCTCTTTCGACAGCGCACCCATGCAGAGGAAGAACGCCGTGTTCGACCAGTCGCCCTCGACGACCGTGCGCTTCGGCAGATGACATCTCTGCTGACCGGGAATCGCCCACATCGCCCCCATTTTGGGGATGGTCAGCTTGGAAAGCTGAAGTGCATCCTCCGTCATGGCGACGTAAGCCGCGGATTCCAGCGGGCCGGACACCATAAGAAGACTGTCTCTGATCAGCAGCGGCAGCGCCATGAGAAGGCCCGAAATATATTGAGAGGACACATTGCCTGCGATCGTATAGTTTCCCCCGATCAGCTGTCCACTGCAATACAGCAGGTCGCCGTCCTCGCGGAGCGTCATGCCATGCTCTTTTAAAACGCTATCCAGCGGGGCGAGCGGGCGCTGGGGCAGCCGCCCCTCGCGGTGGAATACCGCCTGCGCGCCGAGCGCGCCGGCGATGGGCAGCAGGAAGCGCAGCGTCGACCCGCTCTCGCCGCAGTAGAGGTCGCAGCGCCCCTCGGGCACTTTTTTGATCGGAGAGACGAGAAAGCCCGTCTCCATTTCTTCAATTTTCGCGCCGAGCGCGCTCAGGCACTTCGCCGTGGCCGCGATATCGGCGGAAATGCCGTCGCAGACGACCTCGGTCTTCTCCTCGCCGAGCGCCGCGCAGATCAGCAGCCGGTGCGCCTGCGATTTGGATGCCGGGATGCGCACACGTCCCGTGCGCGCGCCGGGTATGATGGTTCTCTTCATCGGATGCCACCATCCTGCATCCAGTCGCGCAGGGCTTCGACGGGGATCGTCTCCATGCGCACCTGACCGATCTTTTCCGGCACGATGAGGTGCATCTTGCCGCCGGAAATCTTCTTGTCGACGAGCTCGGCCTCATAGAGCTTGTCGAGTTCGTAGCCCGTCTCGGTCGGCAGACCATAGCGGTGCAGAATGTCGAGCAGGCGCGCCAGCGTCTCTTCGCCGCAAATGCCGCGCTTGACTGCCGCGCGCGTGACCGTCGCCATGCCGATGGCGACCGCCTCGCCGTGCAGAAGAGAAAAATCGCTGCACTGCTCCACCGCGTGACCAAACGTGTGGCCCAAGTTCAGCGTGCGGCGGCGGCCGAGGTCGTACTCGTCCGCGCCGACGATGTCGCGCTTCATCTGCACGCAGACCTCGATGACGTGCTCGTACTGCTCACGCACGGGCGTTTTGTAGAGTTCTTCAAAGAACGCTGCATTGCCGAGCATCGAATACTTGATGATCTCGGCGCAGCCGCAGCGGTACTGCTCCTCGGGCAGCGTTTCGAGCGTGTTGGGATCGCAGATCACGATGCAGGGCTGATAGAAGCTGCCCGCCTGATTCTTGCCCGTGGGCAGGTCGACGGCGGTCTTGCCGCCGACGGACGAATCGACCGCGGCCAGCAGCGTCGTCGGGATCTGGGCAAAGCCCATGCCGCGCTGATACGTCGCCGCGGCAAAGCCCGCGAGGTCGCCCACCACGCCGCCGCCGAGCGCAACGACCACGTCGCTGCGGCTGAAGCGGTGCTCACCGAGGAAGTGCAGCACATCGGCGTAGGTCGAGAGGTTCTTGCTCCCCTCGCCCGCGGGGAATGTGAAAGAGTGCACACGGTAGCCCGCCTTTTCAAGGGCCTTGACCGTGCGCTCGCCGTAGAGCGCGTAGACCGTGTTGTCCGACACGATGGCGGCCATGCTGGGGGCGCTGACCTCCCGGAGAAGCTCGCCCACGCGGTCGAGTAAGCCGCGCTCGACCAGCACGTCGTATTCGCGCGAGGCCTTGATATGGATGCTTCGCATCAGCCGTCCACCTCTTCCTTTCTCTTCTTGCCCTCGTCCAGAAGTCGGATAAGGGTCTCTTCGTCATCATGTTCCATGGCGGTCTTGTATTCGCTCAGGTGCTCGATGTAGCAGTCGATCTCCTTGAGCAGGAACTCCTTGTTTTCCATGAAGAGCTCCGCCCACATGTGCGGCGCGAGCCAGGCAACGCGCGTCATATCCTTGTAGCTGCCGGCGGAAAAGCCCTTGTGCTTCTTTGCCGTGGGACTTTTGATATAAGCGTTCGAGGCCACGTGCGCAAGCTGCGAGGTGAAGGCGATCATCTCGTCGTGCTGCTCGGCAGTCGTAACGGAGTAGCTCCCAAAACCCGCGGGCGAGAGCAGGTCTTTCACATGGCTGAGTAATTCAATGTCGTCAAAGCGCGGCGGCACGAGCACCATCGGCGCGCCCACGAAGAGATTCGCCTTGGCGTACTTGAAGCCCGAGAACTGCGTGCCCGCCATCGGGTGACCGCCAAGGTACGTAATGCCGTACTGCTCGGCGATTGGGAAGCACGCCGCGCATACCTTGCGCTTGGTGCCACAGCAGTCGATGACGACCGTGTGCTTGTCGATCTTTGCCGCGTGATTTTTGAGCCATTCGACCGCCGCCGCGGGTCGGACGGCCAGCAGGATGACATCGCACTCTGCCATCGTCTCGTCCGTCAGCGCCTCGTCCACCGCGCCGCTGATGACGGCGAACGACAAGACATCGCGGTCGATGTCGTGGGCGAGCACACGCTCGCCCGCCTCGTGGTATGCCTTGGCGAGCGAGCCGCCGATCAGGCCGAGGCCGACGATGCCGGCGGTCATTCTGCCACCGCCTCTCTCACGCGGCGCACAGCCTTGGCGAGGTCATCGTACTGCTCGGGGCGCAGGGATTGCGCGCCGTCGCACAGCGCATGAATGGGGTCGTTGTGCACCTCGATGATGAGGCCGTCAGAGCCGCAGGCGGCAGCAGCCAGCGCCATCGGGCGCACGAGGCGCGCAATGCCGGTCGCGTGGCTGGGGTCGACGATGACCGGCAGGTGCGTGAGCTCCTTGAGCATCGGCACAGCCGCAAGGTCCAGCGTGTTTCTCATGTAGTCGTCGTAGGTGCGAATGCCGCGCTCGCAGAGGATGACCTGCTCGTTGCCGCCGGCCATGATGTACTCCGCGCTCATTAAAAGCTCCTTGAGCGTGCTGGCGAGGCCGCGCTTTAAGAGGATGGGCTTTCTCAGCTTGCCGAGCTCGCGCAGCAGGTCGAAGTTCTGCATATTGCGCGCGCCGACCTGAATGACGTCCACATCCTCAAAAAGCGGCAGGTAATTCGTGCCCATGATCTCGGTGACGATGGGAAGGCCGGTCTCCTGACGGGCGATCTTCAGCAGCTCGATACCCTCGGCCTTGAGGCCCTGGAAATCATAAGGAGAAGTGCGGGGCTTGAATGCGCCGCCGCGCAGCATGTTCGCGCCCGAGGCTTTCACGGCCTTGGCGACCGCGACGATCTGCTCTTCGGATTCGACCGAGCACGGGCCCGCGATCATGCAGAAGTTTCCGCCGCCGACCTTGACGTCGCCCACCTGCACGATCATGTCGTCGGGATGGAACTTGCGGTTGCAGCACTTGAAGGGCTCTGTCACGCGCTTGACGGAGTCGACGATGCTCAAACTCTCGATCAGGTCCATGTCGACGCGCGCCGTGTCGCCGATCAGGCCCAGCACGGTCTGGTACTCGCCCTCGGAGATGTGCACGCCAAGGCCCTGATTTTTGAGCCAGTTGATAAGCTGCTCGCGCTTGTCCTGTTCTGCGCCACGCTTGAGTACGACGATCATAATAATTTCCTCCTTATTGACCGTGAAATATCGCCACAACGAAAAAATGCGGCACAGGTCTAACCTGTGCCGCATCAAGCAATCTCTTTTCAGAGCCTTTTTGCATCTTTGCATCACAAATTAGCCTTACTACGAATCCATAGTAAAGTAATAATAGTATGCAAAAACGAAAATGCTCTTCATCTTGTGTTGTTTCTCCGTTCGTGGAACTTTGTTGGTCTCAGTATAGGATCCTTAACCGAAAATGTCAACCGACAAATTATACAAAACGGATGGGTTTTGCTTTACTCCGCTCAAGTGTTTTGACAACTTTCGCCATTCACACGTCCGCGCCCTCGGCCTTGTCGGTCTCGCGGCGCTCTTCGATGGCCTCTTTCAGGATGATGTCCTTGACCTTCATCAGTCGGATCGTGTTGGCACGCTCGTTTTCATCGAGCTTCATCGTGATATACTTGATGTTTTGCTGCATCTGCGGAATTTTGACGTATTCGAGCGCGTTGACGCGCCGTCTCGTGCGCTCGATCTCGGCGGCGAGCAGCTGCGTGGCCTTCTCGACCTCGGCAAGGCGGAGCAGGTCGGGCAGAATGTCGCCGAGCTCGCGCACCGCGTCGTCGAGCTCGCCGCTCGTCTGGGCGAAGCCGTACGGATAAATATTCCCGCCGTCCTCGCTCGCGAGCTTGAACTCATAGCGCGGCACCTCGACGCTCATCACGTTCTCCGTGCCCGTTTCGAGCGAAACGCTCTGCTTGGGGCACAATAGCGCCTGCTCAAGCATTTCCGGCGACATCAGCGCGCTCGCCACGGTGAACGAGCCGTAGGCGCGCGCAAGCGACTGCTCCACCTTCTGCCGCAGCGCTAAGTCCTCGCGCACGACCTCCATGAACTGCTTCATCAACTCGTCGCGCTTGTCCTTGAGAAGTTTGTGCCCACGCTGGGCGGTGCGCAGCCGCCCCTTGAGGCGCGTGAGCTCCATGCGGGTGGGATTAACAGTGGTCGTAGGCACTTTTCTCCCCCCTTACTCTTCCTTTTTGAGATACTTGTCGATATACTCCGGTTTGATGCGCTTGAGCTCGCTGCGCGGCAGAAGGGATAAAAGCTCCCAGCCGAGGTCGAGCGTCTGCTCAATGGAGCGGTTCTCGTCCGTGCCCTGCGCGACATAGCGCTTTTCAAACTCGTCGGCAAACTTGGCGTAGAGTAAATCAGTCGGGCTCAGCGCCGCCTCGCCGAGGATCGACATGAGCTCCTTGTTCTCTTTACCGGTGGCATAGGCCGCGAAGAGCTGGTTCATCGTGCCGGAATGGTCCTCGCGCGTCTTGCCCGCGCCGATGCCCTTGTCCTTGAGTCGGGAAAGGCTCGGCAGCACGTCGACCGGCGGATTGATACCGCGGCGGTACAGCTCGCGCGAAAGGATGATCTGCCCCTCGGTGATATAGCCCGTCAGGTCGGGGATGGGGTGGGTCTTGTCGTCTTCGGGCATCGTCAGGATGGGGATCATCGTGATCGAGCCGTCCTTGCCCACCTGACGGCCCGCGCGCTCGTACATCGTCGCAAGGTCGGTGTAGAGGTAGCCGGGATAGCCGCGGCGGCCGGGGACCTCCTTTTTCGCCGCGCTGATCTCGCGCAGGGCTTCTGCGTAGTTCGTGATATCCGTCAGAATGACGAGCACGTGCATACCGCAGTCGAAGGCGAGATATTCTGCGGCGGTCAGCGCCATGCGCGGCGTCGCGATACGCTCGACCGCGGGGTCGTTGGCAAGGTTCGTGAACAGCACCGTGCGGTCGATGGCGCCGGTGCGCTTGAATTCGTTGACGAAGAACTCAGATTCTTCAAATGTGATGCCGATGGCGGCAAAGACAACAGCAAAGTTGCTCTCGCCGTCCAGCACCTTCGCCTGTCGCGCGATCTGCGCGGCCAGCTGCGCGTGCGGCAGGCCCGAGCCGGAGAAGATCGGCAGCTTTTGTCCGCGGACAAGGGTATTGAGGCCGTCGATGCTTGAAATGCCGGTCTGGATGAACTCGTTGGGGTAGTTGCGCGCCGCGGGGTTCATCGCAAGGCCATTGATGTCGCGGTGCTCGTCGGCGATGATCTCGGGGCCGCCGTCGATGGGCTGACCCATACCGTTGAAGACGCGGCCCAGCATGTCGCGCGACACGGCGAGCTGGAGCGGATGGCCCAAAAAGCGGATGCGCGAATCGGCGAGGTTGATGCCCGCCGACGCTTCAAACAGCTGCACGACCGCGCGGTCGCCGTTGACCTCGAGCACCTTGCAGCGGCGCGTGCTGCCGTCGGAGAGGACGATCTCTGCCAGCTCGTCATACGTGACGCCCTGCACATGGTCCACGACCATCAGAGGGCCGGAAATTTCGCGGATCGTCTTATATTCACGGATCATTCTTCTTTCTCTCCTTTCTCAGCGATCGCGGCGATCTGCTCTTCCATCTCGACGAGCAGGTTCGCGTAGGCGTCCTTATACTGGTCGGCAGGCACGCCCTTGGCGCGGCCGATCTTCTCGCGCGCGGGGATGGCGAAGAGCTCGCTTAAATTCCCGCCGCGCTCGGCGGCGCTCAGGCATTGCGTGTCGTACTGGCGGATCATCGCCAGCATGCGCGCCTGACGGTCGTACTCAGAATAGGCGTCGTTGTCGGCAAACGAGTTCTGCTGCAAAAAGTCCTCGCGGATCATACGCGCGACCTCAAGCGTGATCTGGTCCTTCGCGCTGAGCGAATCCTTGCCGACGAGCTGCACGATCTCGTTGAGGTTCGATTCCTCCTGCAGCATCGCCATGGCCCACTCGCGGTTTTCGAGGAATTCGTGTCCCAGGTGCTCGCTGTACCACGGGCGCAGGGAATCGAGATAGAGCGAATAGGAATTCAGCCAGTTGATGGCCGGGAAGTGGCGTCGGTAGGCAAGTGACGAATCCAGTGCCCAGAAGACCTTGACGATGCGCATCGTCGCCTGCGAGACAGGCTCGGAGAGGTCGCCGCCCGGAGGCGAAACCGCGCCGACGGCGGTGAGGCTGCCCTGCCGCTCGTCGCTGCCGAGGCATTCGACCACGCCCGCGCGCTCATAGAACTGCGCGAGGCGCGAGGACAGATACGCAGGATAGCCCTCTTCACCGGGCATCTCCTCGAGACGGCCCGACATTTCGCGCAGGGCCTCCGCCCAGCGGGAGGTCGAGTCCGCGATGACTGCGACGGCGTAGCCCATGTCACGGAAGTATTCGGCGATGGTGATACCGGTGTAGATGCTCGCTTCGCGCGCCGCGACCGGCATATCCGAGGTGTTGGCGATGAGCACCGTGCGTTTCATCAGACTCTCGCCCGTGCGCGGGTCGACGAGCTCGGGGAATTCGCGCAGAACGTCGGTCATCTCGTTGCCGCGCTCGCCGCAGCCGATGTAAACGACGAGATCCACGTCCGCCCACTTGGCAAGCGCATGCTGCATGACGGTCTTGCCGCTGCCGAACGGGCCCGGGATCGCCGCCGTGCCGCCCTTGGCTACGGGAAAGAACGTATCCACAATGCGCTGGCCGGACTGGAGCGGCGTGACGGGCGGGTACTTCTTCGTGTAGGGACGGCCCACACGAACAGGCCACTTCTGGATCATCGTAAGTTCCTTCGTCTCGCCCTTGTCGGTCTCAATAACAGCGACGACGTCCTCCACAGTGAAGCTGCCGGACTTGATCTCCTTCACAGTGCCGCTCATCTTGGGCGGCATCATGATCTTGTGCAGGATCGACGGCGTCTCCTGCACCGTGCCGAGCACGTCGCCGCCGATCAGGTGGTCTCCCACCTTGGCGACAGCGGTGAAGTCCCACTTCTTCTCGCGGTCGAGCGCGGGGACCTCCTCGCCGCGCGGCAGGAAGTTGCCGCCCGTCTTCTGGCGGATGACCTCCAGCGGGCGCTGGATGCCGTCGTAAATATTCTCGATCAAACCGGGGCCGAGCTCAACAGACAGCGGCGCGCCGGTCGTCACGACCTCTGCCCCCGGGCCGAGGCCCGAGGTCTCTTCATACACCTGAATGGCGGCAGAATCGCCGCTCATCGTCAGAATTTCGCCGATGAGATGCTGCTCGCCCACGCGGACGACATCCGCCATATTCGCTTCCGAAAGTCCCGACGCCACGACCAGCGGGCCGGAGACCTTAACGATCTTTCCCATAAGGCTTTTGCTCCTTTTTTACAAAATGTCCGCGCCGACGGCCTTTTCCGCAGCCGCGTGCACGCCCGCTGTGCCGATGCCGAGGCTCCCCTCCCTGCCCGGGATGAGGATGACGGCGGGCGAAACATCCTCGCGCCGACGCTCGATCTCCGCGGGGATCTGCGCGGCGAGGTGTTCGGTGATATAGATGATGGCGTAGTTCTCCTTCGCCATGCGGTGGAGGGCGGCTTTCGCCTGCTCGCCGTTTTCCGCGATGCAGGTGTCGAGCCCGAGGGCGCGGAAGCCCAAAACGCTGTCGCGCCCGCCGATAACTCCGATCTTATTCATGCTGCCGCCTCCCTTAGAGATAACTCATGCGCAGCCGCGCGCGGATGTCCTCCGCCGCGATGCCCGCGATCTTGCCGGATAAAATGGTGCGCACGGCGGTGAACTCCGCCTCTTTCGCGCCAAGATAGCCCGCCACGACCTCTGGGCCGAACGGCGTGCGCCGCGCCCGCTGCAAATAGGACATGAGCGCATCGTCGCACGCGCGCTCAAATTCCGTCAGGCCCCCGCCGCTGTCAAGCAGTTTGGCCGCGAGCTCGCCCGCGCTGTCAAGCGGCGTGCCGTGTGTGAGCGACGATAAATGATCGCCGCGCGCACCTTTGAGCTGACCCGCCGGAATGTGTCCGCCCGGCAGCATCGCCGCAGCAAGCACATCGTCCTCGCAGCCCATGCGCCGTGCGCGCACGAGCGTACGCAGGTTGACCGCGTCGATCTGCAAGGCGACATAGTCCTTCAAAAACGTGCTGCCCGTCTCGCTTGCGAGCGCGCTCATCTCCTCGTAGCAGGCGCGATCGAGCAGCAGCTCCGCCATGCGGAGATCGCCGCTGTGGCCCGCTTCGCTCTCCGCCTGCGCCATCGCGCGGCTCATCGCCGCGGAAACCGCGCTCGTCTCGCCGCGAAGCACCTTCTGCGCGTCGAAGCGGCCGCAGTCCATCGCAAGGCGGGAGACGTCCTCGCCGGTGCGCTTGCTCTTGAGTGCGAGCTTTGCGTTGTGATAGTCGTACTTGACCTGAAAAAGCTCGATGATGCGCTTGTCCGGTGCCAGCACGCTCACCTCGTGGTAGAGCTCTCTGCGCACCTTGGAGAGCGCGTGTTCCACATTTTCGAGCGTGCATCGCTCAAGCGGCGCGTAGCCGCATTCCAAAAGCGTCTTGTAGCTCTCTTCCGGCGTGGCGGCGTCGATCATCCGCTCGGCCATCGCCTGCGTCAGGAGCTTCGCCTCGCGCGCATGCAGCGCCGCGGAGACCGCTGCGTAGTCCGTATCCCGATACTGCTGCATCCGATCCCCTCCTTATTCCGCGAAGAGGAGCTTTGCCGCGCCGCGCTCGGTCTTCTCGCGCGAAAGGGCGAGAAGCGTTTCAAACGAGCAGTTCACGTCGCATTCTTTACTTATAAGCACGAGGCCCGCGCGGATATCTGCCGCTTCGCCCGCAAGCGTATAGTGCGCGTTCAGCTCCTTGTTCGCTCGCTCGACGAGCGTTTCGCCGATCTCATCGCGGTCCTTTGCGCTCAGGGCGATTTTCTCGTCGCCCTTGCCGCCCGCCGCTTTCAGCAGGCGAACCAGCAGCGAAAGGTACTCCTCGCGCGGCATGGAGCAGAGGATCTCCAGCGCGCGGTCATAGGTCTCGGCGAGCACTTTCTGCTTGGCGCTGAGCGTCAGCTTGCGTGTCTCCATCTCCGCCGCGGAGCAGAGGCGCTCATAGCGCTCCTGCGCGGCGAGATGCGCGCGCCCGCCCGCCGTCTCGCGCTCTTTTTCCGCGCGTGCGGCACTCTCCTCGCGGATGCGCCGGAGCTCCTGCTCGGTCTGCGCATTCAGCTCGCTCAGCGAGCGCGCCGCATCCTCTTTCATGCGCGCGGTGATCTTTTCCATTCCGTTCATTGCGTTTCCGCCTTTCCGTGGGCGCATCAGCCGATGTTGAGCAGCATCATGATCGACGCCAGCAGCGAAAGGATCGCGTAGAACTCGACCACGATGCACAGCACCATGCCCTTCGACCAGTGTTCAGGCTGGCGCGCCAAGATGTTGATCGATCCCGCGGCGACGCGGCCCTGCGCAACTGCCGAAATGCCGCCGCCGATGGCGATGGGCATGCAGGCCGCGAAGTAACGAAGGCCCTCCTGAAGCGACATATCGACATACGTGCCGTTCAGGACGCCCATACGCATCAGGCAGAGGAAGCCGATGACCAGACCGTAAAGGCCCTGCGTGCCGGGGATGACCTGCAGGATCATCACTTTACCGAATTTGCTCGGATCCTCGCAGAGAAGACCCGTGCCGGCCTCGCCGACAAGACCCGTGCCGCGTGCGCTGCCCGCGCCCGCGAGGCAAACAGCAAGACCCGCGCCCAGCATACCGATGGCGCCGCCCGTCGTCAGTTCAAAGATACCCATTTTTTATCCTCCTTACGGTTTTTCCGTTTTTTCTGCAATTTACTGTAAATCGACATATTCCGTGTCCAGCGTCATGGGGCGGAAGGGCTTTCCGCCGTCGACGTAGAACTTGTTGAAAAATTCCAAGCACTGCAATCTCAGATCGTGCACGTAGCAGCCGAGGAGATTGAGTCCGAAGTTCATCGCGTTGCCGAGCATCGAGATGATGATGAACGCGATCACGTTCCCCGGCATCGCCGCGAGCATGTTGAACACCTGCGCGATCACGCTGCCCGCAAGCATCAGCGCCATCAGTCGCGTGTAGGACAAAATGTCGCCGAAGTAGCCTGTCACGTGGTTATAGAGTGAGCCGAACACGCCCGTGAGCTTGCCCCAGCCTTTGCCCTGCACGATGGGGCCGAGCAGCACCAGCGCGCATCCGACATACAGCACCGCCGCACCCTTGCCGAGCGCTAAAAGCGCGATGCCGATAAACACGATCCACCACGTGATCTCCTCGAAAAAGGCGTCGAGGAACTTTTTCCGCTTGCACTTTTCGATCAAACTGATGGCCATGCCGGTGACGATCTGCACCATGCCGAGCGCCATCGAGCCGATCAGGATCATCGTCAGATCGTCGAGCGGGTCGAAGAGCTTCGGCAGCGCGAAGACCGTGCCGGGGCTGACGATGGCGACGAGCTGCGTGAGGAAATCGCCGAAAAATCCGCCTGTCAGCGCGCCCATGATGAACGTGCTGATGCCGCAGAGGCCGAGCAGTCTGAACAGCTCGCCGCTCGTGCCCTTGGGCCGGTATTTTTTGCTGATGATGACCGAGGCGATCATCATGAGTAAGCCGTAGCCCATATCCGCCATCATAATGCCGTAGAACAAAATGAAAAACGGCGCCATCAGCGGGTTCGGGTCAAGCGTGCCGTAGGCCGGGAGCGAATACATCTCCGTGACCATATTGAGCGGCCGCGTCAGCTTGTTGTTTTTGAGCTGCACCGGCACCTGCGGGTACTCGTCCTCTGTCGGCTCGCGCGTTTCGATCGCGCAGGTAAACGGCTTGAGCGTTTTCTCGATCTCCGCGCAGCGGTCGGCGGGCAGCCAGCCCTCCAATAAAAAGACCTTGTCAGTGCCGACAAGTCGGCTCTTCGCCTCCTCGCGCCGCAGCGCGATGGCCGCGCGGTCGCTCGCTTCCAAGAGCGCCTCCCGCTTGCCTCCAAGGCCCGCAATGCGCTGTTCGATCTCCTGCCGCTCTTTTTCGAGCGCAGCGAGATTTTCCGCAAGCGCCTTGTCGTTTTCCTTCGCCGTGCCGGTCATGCCGCGAAAGCTCACGGTCGAAAACCCGAGGTCGCGCAGCGCGCTCAGCGCCCGCTCCTTCACGCTCCCGTGACACATCACGAGAAGATATCGCAGTGACCTGTCGCTCGAGGCCTGCTGCCAGGTGAGAAGCCCGTCCAGCGAATCGGCCAGCGCTTTGAGCGCATCGTCCGTCACATTCAGGCCCACCGTGCCAAAGAACACCGCAAGCGCGCCGTCCGCGCCGCCGAGCGGCGCATCGACCGTCAGCCACGGGGCAAGAGTCGCTCGCAGCGCCTCATTTTTCGTGCGCTCGCTCTCGATTTCGCCGAGGCGGCGTGTGTCCTTGTTGATCGTCTCCGCCGCGGTGCGGGCATTTTCCTCGCTCTCGGCGCTGAAAAACGCCGCGCGGGAAACGCCCTGCCGCTTGCGGAACATGCCTTTTTTCTCCGGCGCAAAGCGGTCGAGCGAGGCAAGCGCCGTGCGGTACGCACGCGACGCTTCCTGCGCGCTCATCAGCGCCTTGTCGTCGGGCTTGGCAAAGCCTGATTTCAGTGCCTCTTCGCTTCCGTCGATACTTGAGATCTCCACGCACTCCATGTCCTGCATGGCCTTGAGCAGCGCCTCGCGCTCGCTCTCCATGCCGAGGAGGCGGAGATGCTTCATTGCTACGATTGCCATTTGTCGTTCACAACCTCTTCCGCGATCCACTGCGCCGCACGCTCAAGGTTTGCGCGCGCCGCGCTCTGCATCTTTTCGCATTCCGTGCGCGCCTTGGCGAGGATCTTTTCCGTCTCCTCACCGGCGCGCTGCTCGGCCTCCGCCATCAGCTGCCGCGCCTCCACGTCGGCGTTGCGGCGGCTGTCCTCGATCTCTCGGGCAGCGGCGCGCTGCTCAACGGCGATGCGGCGCTTGGCGTCCGCCTGCGCGGCGGCATACTGCGCTGCAAGCTCTTTTTCGAGCTCCTGCACCTGCTGTAATTCTTCCATTGCCATGTTGTCGTTCACCTCTTTTAGCACTGCGGCGGGAAAATGTTTCCCGCTCAGTTTTTCCATATTATAGATTGTTTCAATAAATAAATCAATATTTATTCTTCAAATATGTTATGCAATTTAGTGATCGTCTTGTGCATTTTTCTATACAGCTTCTTTATAGCACACTTCGATACCCGAATCCATGGACACTCGCTACCTTTTGTATAGGAACGTACACCCTTTACAATTTGTTCACTTACTGGTATTCTGCCCGCTTTTGCCAAGGCAACGCGCGCCACCGCACATTTTTTCAGGTGAAAAAAAAGCGAGAGAGATGGCTCGTCCATCTCTCCCGCTCAGGGATCATTCTCAATTTCTGCCCGCTTACAGGTCGATCGCGCCATCCTCCGCGGCGGCGTCGCGCAAAAGCGGCGCGCACTCGTCGAGGAAGCGCAGCACTTGCTGCTCGCAGCGGCCGATGTAGAGCTTGGGCTCCATGACCTGATCGAGCTCCTCGCGCGTCATGCCGAACGCGGGGTCGCCCGCGAGGCGGTCTAAGAGATCGCACGGCTCGCCCTCTTTCATGCGGGCGGTCGCGGCCATGGAGTGCTGGCGGATCTTCTCGTGCAGTTCCTGACGGTCGCCGCCGCGCTTGACGGCCTCCATCATGATGTTCTCGGTCGCAAGGAACGGCAGATACTCGCGCAGCGTGCGCTCGACGATCTTTTCGTTCACATGCAGGCCGTTCGTCACGCTCTGGCACAGGCGCAGCACCGCGTCGGCGCAGAGGAAGCCCTCCGGCAGCGAGATGCGGCGGTTGGCCGAGTCGTCGAGCGTGCGCTCGAGCCACTGGGTCGAGGCCGTCATCGGCGCGTTGGCCGCATCGGCCATCAGGTAGCGGCTGAGCGAGCAGATGCGCTCGGAGCGCATGGGGTTTCGCTTATAGGGCATCGCGGACGAGCCGATCTGGTTCTTTTCAAACGGCTCTTCGACCTGGCGGTCGTGCTGGAGCAGGCGAATGTCGTTCGCCATGCGGTAGGCGCTCTGTGCGATGGAAGAGAGCACATTCAGAATGCGGCTGTCGGCCTTTCTCGGATAGGTCTGGCCGCTGACAGAGAAGCACTTTTCAAAGCCGAACTCCGCGGCGATGCGGCGGTTCATCTCGTCGACCTTGTCACCGTCGCCCTCGAAGAGGTCGACAAAGCTCGCCTCCGTGCCCGTCGTGCCGCGGCAGCCGAGGAAGCGCATCGAGCCGATGACAAAATCAAGCTCTTCAAGGTCCGAGCGGAAGTCCTGCATCCACAGCGTCGCGCGCTTGCCGATCGTCACGGGCTGCGCGGGCTGATAATGCGTATAGCCGAGCGTCGGCGTGGCGGCGTATTCGCGGGCAAATGCCGCAAGATTCACCATCACGCTGAGAAGCTGCCCTCTCAGGTATTTGAGGCCGTCGCGATACAGCACCAAATCGGCGTTGTCCGTCACATAGCAGCTCGTCGCGCCGAGGTGGATGATGCCGGCAGCGGAGGGTGCCGCCTTGCCGTAGGCGTACACATGTGCCATCACATCGTGGCGCACCTCGTGCTCGCGCTTTTCGGCGACCTCGTAGTCGATGTCGGTGATGTGCGCAGCGAGCTCGTCGACCTGCTCCTGCGTGATCGGCAGGCCCAGCTCGTGCTCGGCGCGGGCAAGCGCCACCCACAGTCTGCGCCACGTCTGGAAGCGCATATCGGGGGAAAAGAGGTGCAGCATGTATTCGGACGCATAGCGGGACGAAAGCGGGGACTCGTAAATATCCTTGCGCATAGGGTTCTCCTTTTCTTTCTCAGCGGTCGCTGTTCGTATTTTATATAGAATGAAGCAAAGTTGCAATAGAAAAGTAAAGAGGGGGCCTTCGTCCCCTCTTTACTTTGGTGTGTCAGCGGATGATCAGGCTCTCGCGCTCCGCGCCGACGGAGACGAAGCCGATGTGGCAGCCGATGGCCTTTTCAACGTATTCGACGTAGCTGCGGGCGGCTTCGGGCAGATCCTCCCACTTGCGCGCGCCGGAGATGTCGCACTGCCAGCCGGGCAGATACTCGACGACGGGCTTGGCGTCCTGCAGCAGCACGGGGAACGGGAAATCGTCGGTCTGCTCGCCGTTTAATTCATAGTGTGCGCAGACAGGGATCTTGTCCATGTAGCTCAGGACATCGAGCTTCGTCAGGGCGATGTTCGTCGCGCCCTGCGTCTCCACGCCGTAGCGCGTCGCAACCAGATCGATGGGGCCGACGCGGCGGGGTCTGCCGGTCTTCGCGCCGTACTCCGCGCCCGCGTCGCGCAGCTGCTGCGCCCCTTCGCCGAACCACTCGCAGACGAACGGGCCCTCGCCCACGCAGGAAGAGTACGCCTTCACCACGCCCACGACCTCGTCGAGCTTCGCCGTGGGAAGGCCCGAGCCGACGGGCGCATACGCCGCAACGGCGTTCGAAGAGGTGGTGTAGGGATAGATGCCGTAGTCTAGGTCGCGCAGCGCGCCGAGCTGGGCTTCAAAGAGGATGGACTTGCCCTCCCTCTGCGCGTTTCTCAGGAAACGGCCGGTGTCGGTGATGTAGGGCTTGATGGCACCGCAGTAGGTGTCGACCCACGCCATGAGCTCGTCCATCGTGTAGCCCTTTGCGCCGTAGATCTTCTGGAGCATCAGGTTCTTCCACTCAAGAAGGTCGGCAAGGTGCTCCTTTAAGTGCTCGGGGTGCAGGAGCTCGCCCGCCTGCACGGTCTTTTTCTGGTACTTGTCGCCATAGAACGGCGCGATGCCTTGCTTGGTCGAGCCGTACTTCTTGTCGGCAAGGCGCGCTTCCTCGAGCGCGTCGAGCTCGCGGTGCCAGGGCAGCAGCAGCGACGCGCGGTCGCTGACCTTCAGATTCTCCGGCGTGATGATAACGCCCGCGGCGCGCAGCGTCTCCATCTCCTTGAGCAGGTTTTCGCAGTCCAGCGCCACGCCGTTGCCCAGAATGTTGACAACGCCGTCGCGGAAAATGCCGCTCGGCAGCAGGTGCAGGGCAAACTTGCCCTTTTCATTCACCACAGTGTGGCCCGCGTTGCCGCCGCCCTGATAGCGGACGACCACGTCATAATGGTCCGTGAGGTAGTCGACCATGCGGCCCTTGCCTTCATCGCCCCAGTTGATACCTACGATCGCGCAATTTGCCATTGTATTGATCCTCCGATCCGGAGCGGGCCCGCTCTGCGAGTCCTGCTCAAATTTTTCAACCGAGTTATTATAGTCACATTTTCCGCCCATGAAAAGAGTTAATTTTGCATAGCTATCATTAGCATTACTTATGTCTTGTTGATTTTTACATCAAATTGAAATAATGCGCTATTCCGCTTCATTCAAGGTGTTTCGTCAATAGTGTCCAAAGTTGGGGCTCTGATATTGTTTCCTTTTTCAGCACTTAAGACTTGCAATGTTGAGTCTCATGTGCAATAATTAGTTTGCTGTTATGAAGGTCACCACAAGATATAGTGTTATGTAAAGGACATACCAAAAGAAGAGGAGACGGGAATACATGAGAGTTATCAAGCGCAACGGCGCAGAAGTAGAATTTGATATCGTCAAGATCATCGCCGCAGTGACTAAGGCTAACGACGTTGTGGATGAGGAGGCTCGCATGACGCCCGTCCAGATCCAGCGCATCGCCGAGAGCGTGGAGTTCTCCTGCCAGAGTCTGGGCCGCGCACCCACGGTCGAGGAGATCCAGGACTTTGTCGAGCACCAGATCATGGCGCACGGCGCGTTCGAGGTCGCTAAGCGCTACATCACTTATCGCTACAACCGCTCGCTCGTGCGCAAGAGCAACACGACGGATGACAAAATTCTCTCCCTCATCGAGTGCAACAACGAAGAGGCCAAGCAGGAGAATTCCAACAAGAACCCCGTCGTCAACTCCACCCAGCGCGACTATATGGCCGGCGAGGTGAGCCGCGATCTGACGAACCGTCTGCTCTTGCCCGAGGATATCGTCAAGGCGCATGAAGAGGGCATCATCCACTTCCACGACACGGACTACTACGCCCAGCACATGCACAACTGCGACCTTGTGAACCTGGAGGACATGCTGCAAAACGGCACCGTCATCACGGGAACCCTCATTGAGCGCCCGCATTCGTTTGCGACCGCGTGCAACATCGCGACGCAAATCGTCGCGCAGGTCGCCTCGAACCAGTACGGCGGCCAGTCCATCTCGCTGACGCACCTTGCCCCCTTTGTCGACGTATCGCGCCAGAAGATCAGAAAGCAGGTGCTCGCCGAGGTCGAGGCCCTCGGCGTCGACCCCACGGAGGACAAGATCACCGAAATCGTCGAAAAGCGTCTGCGCGAGGAGATTCGCCGCGGCGTGCAGACCATCCAGTATCAGGTCGTGACGCTTCTGACCACGAACGGTCAGGCGCCGTTCATCACCGTTTTCATGTACCTCAACGAGGCGAGAAGCGAGCAGGAAAAGCGCGACCTTGCCGTCATCATCGAGGAAATGCTCGAGCAGCGCTATCAGGGCGTCAAAAACGAGCAGGGCGTGTGGGTCACGCCCGCCTTCCCCAAGCTCATCTACGTGCTCGAAGAGGACAACATTCACGACGACTCGCCGTATTATTACCTCACACAGCTCGCCGCCAAGTGCACGGCGCGCCGCATGGTGCCCGATTACATCAGCGAAAAGAAGATGCTCGAGCTCAAGGGCGATGTGTATCCCTGCATGGGCTGCCGCAGCTTCCTGACACCCGACCGCTTCACCGACGCGGGCGTCGGCAACATCGCGAATGCCGGCAACTATGTTCCCGGCAAGCACAAGTACTACGGCCGCTTCAATCAGGGCGTCGTCACGATCAACCTGCCCGACGTGGCACTCTCCTCCGGCGGCAACATTGAAAAGTTCTGGACGATCTTTGAAGAGCGTCTTGAGCTCTGCCACCGCGCGCTGCGCTGCCGTCACGACCGCCTGAAGGGCACGCTCTCCGACGCGGCGCCCATTCTCTGGCAGTACGGCGCGTGCGCAAGACTCAAAAAGGGTGAGCCCATCGACAAGCTCCTCTACGACGGCTATTCCACGATCTCGCTCGGCTACGCGGGACTTTACGAGTGCGTGAAGTACATGACCGGCAAGAGCCACACCGACCCCAGCGCCACGCCGTTCGCCCTCTCCATCATGCAGAAGATGAACGACAAGTGCAAGGAGTGGAAAACCGCCGAAAACATCGACTACTCCCTCTACGGAACGCCGCTCGAGTCCACGACCTACAAGTTCGCCAAGTGCCTGCAAAAGCGCTTCGGCGTGATCGAGGGCGTGACGGACAAGGGCTATATCACGAACTCCTACCACGTCCACGTGACGGAAAAGATCGACGCGTTCACCAAGCTCAAGTTCGAGGCGCAGTTCCAGCACCTCTCCCCCGGCGGCGCGATCAGCTATGTCGAAGTGCCCAACATGCAGCAGAACCTTGAAGCGGTTTTGCAGGTGATGAAGTTCATCTACGACAACATCATCTACGCCGAGCTCAACACGAAGTCCGACTACTGCCAGGTCTGCGGCTGGGACGGTGAGATCGACATCGTCGAGGAGGGCGGCAAGCTCATCTGGCGCTGCCCGAAGTGCGGCAACACCGACCAGGACAAGATGAACGTCGCCCGCCGCACCTGCGGCTACATCGGCACC
>UMLL01058347.1_pt1 | contig 43334 bp, 55 predicted proteins | sample 1966591 | NCBI WGS metagenome assembly UMLL01 (sample SAMEA4836200, study PRJEB28245) | human gut metagenome | biome: gut microbiome; material: fecal sample | place: Denmark | collected 2008 | reverse complement strand
TAAAAAAATCCGGGGGCAAAAATCCATTTCTCGAATTCCAGCAACCAAGGAGGTGATTCCATGAGCAGGGAAAAGAGCGTTATGCAGAATAATGCCGAACAAGAACTGATAGCGATGGCGCAGAAGAAGGCTCGCGAGTTGCTCGCGTCAGATAACCCTCCGCCGTCCCTTGTTCTGTATTATTGCAAAAAAGGCGATACAATGGAAGAGCTCGAGAAGGAGAGACTCATCACGAACAACGAATTGAACCGTCGTAGAGCAGATGCTATTCAGGCGGCGAATGATTCGAAGAACGTTGCGGAAGCGGCTCTTGAGGCGATGTCGAGGTATAGACGATGAAATCCTATACAGATTTATTGTCTATGAAGACGTATAAGGAAAGACTCGAATATTTGAAACTTTCTGATATTTTACCCGGGGCTCCCGGGAAGAGATTCCATATGCGGAATCGAAAACTATGGGATAGGGTCAGAGAAAAAGTCATAGCAAGAGACCTTGGATTTGACCTTGGCGTCCCGGGAAAAGAGATTATCGGAAGTATTATTGTTCACCATATTAATCCGGTTACCGATGAAATGTATGGTACGAACAGTCCAATGCTTTATGATCCAGATAATCTCATAACTGTCTCAAGAGAAACACACGACTATATTCATTACGGGACCATTCCTCAGGAACCACTTGGTCCAAGAAGTCCCGGAGATACAAAACTTTGGTAAGGAGGAATCAAAATGGCAACATACATGGATCAAGTTCTATCCGGTAGTGATGGAAGCTGGGATAAACTCCTTGCCGATATCACAGTCACAAGACCCGGAAAAGATTTGAGAGCGAAGCTTTCCATAGCTATCGATGCACTTGGAAAAGCTGCGAACAATCTGAAATACAGAGAGGCGACTGGTGCTGGTTACATTGTAACATTCGACGAAGTCACGGGTCGTCTTAGCGTGAGGTGATAGTATGCCAGTAAACGTTACTATAAATGGCACCGAATATAAAGAAGTAAAAGAACTCGAGATGTTCGGCGTTGTTTGGCGTCCTGCAGCGGATGTTATAGACAAGCCGACAGAGACACTTGAAATAATGGCTAACGGTGACTACGACGTTACCAGATATGCTAAAGTAAAGGCTCGATTCTTGGCTGCTCAATATTCGAATCTGGAAGTGACTCTTTCTTCTCAAAAGATTGTCATAGGTTCTACCGTCGAAGATATTAGGAATCTTATATCTTCTGCGACTGTTACCCAGACCGCTGCTGGTGTGGCATCTACAATCTCAATCGAGAACATGAATCTCATAAACATCGCTGGGTTGATCGGCGGTGTGATTATTCCCGGTTCGAATACTGTCACATTCTATTATCAGCAAGCGAGTACATCGGTTATTTTGACGGGATTTGAAGGGACGGCGACTGTTAAGAGCGCGACAACCGGAGCGGAGATTGTCGGAATTGGATCCAACAATTCTATGGAAATTGTAGAGAATGATCTATCGTTTACTCTCAGAGCGCAATCCGGATATCAGTTCTTTTCTTCCTACGTGACAATAAAGGAGAAATTGACGAGCGGCTCTCAGTCTATTGATATTACAAACACAAGATGTACGGTCAGCTTTCTCGATCCCGAGAATATCAGCATCAAAATCTCGGATGCTCAAAATGGTGCCGAGTACACGGTGAGCGCCGTAGCCACAGCTCTTAGCGAGTGTGCGACAATCAAGATTACTTGTAATCATTGCCGTCTTGCCGCACCAGATGGTTCGAAGATCAAAGAGTATACCGATATTGTTCCAGCTTCTGGATCTCCGTCTTATTCTTTCGAGCCTGATCCCGGATATCTGTTCAATTCGAATTCGACATATTATGTCGTTCCAAGCTCTGGGACCACCGATGTAACATTCGTTCCGAATCAGACAGGTGCCGTACTTCGATTCAATAGCCTGACAAATGAGATAACCTACAATGCTGGTGTTACGGCAGCCCCAGTCGCCTCAGTATATTTGAGCGGAACCAACGTTGATAAGTGTTCGATCGAGGGGATTATCGGAACAAGTGGCAAGTTGCCGATTGATTCTCAAGGAAACGTTTCGATAAAGCTAAAAGTCGAATCTGGATATACGGCTATGATTTCGATCTACAAAAATAATGCTGTATATTCGAATTGGAGCCAGAATTTCACAGAGACCGGATACGATATCACGGTTAAGTATATCAGTCCGGGAGATCAGATTTCTGTTGTTGTCTCGGTGACGAAACTCGGTGTCTAAGGTGAATCAAAATGGATAACACTGAACTGAGTCGGATGGATAAAGTATCAGGAGGACTCGGAAAGTGGGGGTCACGAAAAAGCGATGTCGCTACGACAATCTATGCGAATGAGGTACAAGAATCTTTAAAGACTTGTCTATATTTGCTTGGAAAAGCTTTTGACGATGTAACCATCAATCCGAATCCCCCGAGCCATGGAACAACCGCCAAACTTGGAACTGCAAGACTTGGCAGTATGAAATTGGGTCAAGAGTAACTTTATGACAAAGGAGAGTTAATATGGGATACGTGAAGCAGGGCTTCAATGACGGGGATGTTCTTAACGCATCTCAATTGATTAAGATAGAGCAAGGAATTCAGGACAACGAGACAGCGATAGCTAAGAAAGCAGAACACGTTGTTTTTACAATGCATGCAACAGCCGGTGGAAATGGTATGTATGCTTTGGAGTTCGATGACAGCAAAACGTATAGTGACGTTTCGGCAGCATTACTCGCAAAAAAAGAAGTCAGTCTTCAAATCAACGGAAATAGCGTTTTTATGGATGGCGCGACCTTAATTCTCCCGTTTGCTGGTATTGCTCAAAATGGAGCTCTTGGCTTTTCATACTCTATCGCCTATGGAGATAAAATAGAGGTAATTTCTGTGGCATTGTTTGCAAGTGACTCGATACTCTTAGAAATGAGTCCGATTACTTCGATTGATGATGGAACGGAGGTGAAATACTGATGGCGAAGAAGCTTTATCCCGAAGAGTCTGTAAGTGACATTGCTGCTGCCATTCGAGAAAAGAATGGACTAAGCACAACTTATAATGTCTCCGAAATGGGTGACGCTGTCAGAGCGATTCCCACGAACGACACGTTTTGGACTCAGGAGAATCGAAATAGTTTAGCAACCGTTCTCGAAAACGTTCCGATCGTAGCCGAAAATGCGGATGCAGCTGCTTCGATAAACGCAATTCGAAATTCCTTCATTTCAGCATTGAGGGGAGGCGTAACTCCTGCAGAACCAGTGCTTGTTTCTATTTCGGTGACGCCGACATCCATTACAGTTCCTTCTGGAACCACCGCTTCTCAGGTGAAAGATTACCTGACGAGCATGACTGGACATTATGAAACCGCAGGCATTAGCGGACAGACAACGAGAGATTTGACATCCGAATTAAGCTCTGCGACGGTCAGCGGGACAATGCCCACCCCCGGAAACACGTCGACTATGACTATAAGTTACGGCGGAAAGAGCACGACCGTATCTGTAACAATGGAGGCGGCAGCTCCTACGCTAACCGGGTTGACAGCGACTTATACAGGTGGCGCAGTAGCAGCCGGCACAACTTTAGACCAACTAAACGAAGTCGTCAAAGCAACATACTCTGATGGATCTACATCCGCAGCTCTAACCAAAGACACTGATTATACACTGTCCGGCACGCTAACTCCCGGTCAAGCCAACATTATCACAGTAACTGGCAAGAGCACATACGCAGGCTTTACAACCACCTTCTCGGTAACAGTGGAGGAGGCGGCTCCTACGCTGACTGGTTTGACAGCAACCTATACCGGCGGAACAGTCGCGGCTGGAACGACGCTTTCGCAGCTGACTGAGGTAGTTAAGGCGACATACTCCGACGGCACCACGTCAGCTGCACTGACCAAGGGAACGGACTATACGCTATCCGGAACGCTAACGGCGGGACAGACAAATACAATTACAGTAACTGGTAAGGGAACCTATGCAGGATTCACAACGAGCTTCTTGGTAACAGTAGACGCAGCTATTACTTTAAGCCATTTGAAAGTTACTTATGACAATAGTACAGCGATTGCAGCCGGTACAACCTTAGCACAATTAAACGAGGTAGTCCGGGCTGTTTATTCTGATAACTCTGAATCCGACGTCTTAGTTGAAAATACAGATTATACCTTGTCTGGCACATTGACGCCCGGTCAGACAAATACCGTGACGGTCACGGGCAAAGGCGCATATGCAGGATTGGCGGCAGTAACATTTGAAGTGACGGTGCAAGCCGCAGTTACTACCAGTCATACTATCACTTACGACAGTACAGTAGACGGCGCGCAGACTGTAACGTTTACTCCTATGCCGACAGAAGTCGATGACGGCGCAAGCACTACTATAAACATGGAAGCAAAAGCACTGACAGCAAGCTATTATGCCAAAGCTACAGGAATAGCAATCAATGAAGTCCGTAAATCGTCTGTGAAAGTTGGTACAACAAAGACGGAAGGGACAGGCACTTTAAACATCTCCAACCAAAAAGCAGATGCCGTTGTAACTGCCGCGCCTATCCTGTTTTTCCATTCAACGAATCAAGCCTACACTGACGGAACAGTATATGAACCAGTTTATAATGGATATGTTAACGCTTGCGTTTCCGGTCTGTATGAGCTGAAAGCTGGAAAGCACTATATCTACGCAGACGGAGGAAGCAATTATAAATTCAGGGTCGTTTTTGTACGAGCAGACTATACAGCAATGGGCGGAAGTGACCAGCTGACAAGCGGCACAGTGATTAAACTGGGAGGTGCTAATTCTGACATAGCAGTTCCGGCTGACGCAAAATATTTCTTCTTGCGCTATTCCGCAATAAACAAAGACCCGACTATCGTACAAACAGCGCTGGCAAACGCTTATATACTATTGGAGTGTGAATAATGAGTAAATTGCTTCACAAATGCAATGCCTGCTCGGACATTCATGCTACCACTTTCCCTGCGGCAATATCAGGGTATACAGCTGATGCTCAAAACGGTATATTTTCAATTTGTTGTGGAGATTTTTTGACAGGCACTGGTGGATTGTTCAATGCTGACAATACTCCAACAAAAAATCTAATCAGACAATTTGTGGCATTAAATGGTGGTGTTGTTGTTGGCAATCATGATGCTGGACAACACTCTACAATGCCACGAGAAAGCTGGGAGGCTCTTACTGGGCAGGATTTGTTATCAGAGAAGGTGATTGATGGAGTTCATTACATTTTCATCAGTGGCAACAAAGCTGGTGGGGCATTGAGTACTGCGTGGGACGATGGAAAACCTATCTATCCGGAGGATGTCAGAACGCAGGCAATAGCACTACTTATGGCGGCTAAGACGGCAGGGGAGCGGTGTATCGTGTTTACGCACTATCCGTTGGAACAAGGCACTACAGATGGAAATGGATTTGCATTCAGAGTTGGACAGCCGCGAGGAACTGGAACGCCGTATAAACCACAGAAGTACACATCAACTGCCTATTTTGCTAAAGATAGTTCAGGTCATGCATATGACACAGATTTCTACAATCAAATAGCGACTTTTGACAATGTGCTTTGGCTATCTGGTCACACTCATGTTAACTGGAGATATCAGACTGGATTAAACGATGGTGTAAATGTCGATAGTAGCGGCAATCCCATCCCTTATCCAAATCAAAAAGCGTATAAAAAACCCAATGGCGCTGCAATGATAAATCTACCAAGCGCCAACTATCAATCCCAAGATGCTCGTATTGAAGTTTACAATGACCGTGTAATAGTACGAGCAAGGGAATCTGGTACCGAATTAGGCGGAGAATACAATTACACATGGTTTACAGATGGTTCGTTAGTCAAAAACGCTCCCGAACCTTCTACCGAACCCACTATATACAATATATCCGTCGCGGCGACGGGATGCGCGGTGTCAGGAGCATCAACAATCACGGAGGGTGAGACTGCTACTTTAACGGTAACAGCAACGGATGGGTATACTCTACCGGAATCTGTGGCCGTGACTGGCGCGTCGTACACGTGGGATAAGGCTACCGGGGTGCTCACGCTGTCAGCCCCGACCGGGGCGGTGCATGTAACGGTAACGGCGGTCAAGGAGGCAGAGCCGGAGCCGATTCCTCTGTTTGACCGATTTGGAAATCGGTTGAATCTTCAGCAACTATGGATATGGAAAGATGGGGCTGCCGTGCATCCAACAACCCTATATGACGCGAAATCAAATGTGATTGAGTAGAGGAATAACATATGGCAAAAAGAATGTATTCTATTTTTACCAGATCGCCCACCAAGACTGAAATAAGAACGAGCGGTTTTTATCCTTCTCTTTCGACAATTGGTCTTGGTGCCGCAGAAAAATCTATTGTCGGTTCTATATTCAATAGAATTGCGATAGACGTCTCCAATAACAGATTCATGCATGTGAAGGTTGATGATGAGGGTTTTATCGAAGAGATTCCCGATTCGATGATAAATCGGAGACTTCGTTATAAACCCAATATCAATCAATCCCCATCTCAGTTCATTCGAGATATTGTCCTAAGACTGTGTTCTGAAGGCTGTGCCGCTGTTGTTACAACATATACAAACGACGATGATGAACCAGAGCAGATTCAAGTGGGGAGTATATCTGGCTGGTATCCGGAGCACGTCTGCGTTCAGTTGTTCAATAACACCAAGCAATCTATCGAGTCAGTAGTTGTCGAGAAGTCGAAGTGTGCTATCATTGAGAATCCGCTATATACGGTAATGAATGATAATGCCTCTGGTATCAAACGTCTGATTTCTAAAATAAGTCAGATGGATGCTTATACCGCAGCCGCGACAAGTGGTAAAATCAATGCTTTTGTTGGACTTGATTATGATACCTCCAATCCTCTTATGAAACAGAGAGCGAGACAGAGAATCGAGGATCTTGAAGAACAGATGCAGAATAATAAATACGGCATATACATTCATGAGAGCACAGACAAGATAACTTTCCCGAACAAGCCGATCGATATCGATGTTGTTGATCAGGTAAAATATCTCGAAGAACAAGTTTTTGCCGAACTTGGCTTAACACGAAGCGTCTTCACCGGAGAAGCGAAAGAAGACGCCAACAGAATCTATCAGGCGAAGACAGTGGAGCCTTTCTGTAGAGCTATTTCCGAAGGTCTTACGTATATGTGGATCAGTGAGGATATGTTCTCTCAGGAAAGAATTGTCTCCACAAAGAGTATGTTCTCAGGAGTTACGGGGACAGAAATCGCCGATATGTCTGATAAGTTGTCCAGAAACGCCATCGTCAAGGGCAATGAAGTTCGTAGAGAGCTTGGGCTCATTAAGTCCGATGAGCCTCAGGCAAACATGCTCATGAATCCGAACATGCCGCTTCAGGACCAGCCCATACAGGGACAGCCGACAGCGGAAGACGGAAAACAAACACTCATGAACATTTTCAATCAAAATGATACTGGAGCGTCTCGTTCCGTACCAAATATTTTCCAGTAAAGGAGTAAATTATGCCTAACGTACAGCCTGATTTCTCCGGATGGGCAACGGTCTATGAGCGAAAGTGCACGGATGGTCGCACGATCAAGAGAGGCGCTTTCGATGATATGGACGGTCAGAAGGTGCCGCTTGTATGGCAGCATCAGCATGACGATCCGGATAACGTACTCGGCTATGCGATTCTCCACGCTGACGAGCAAGGGCGCGGCATGAGAACCGACGGATATCTGAATGATACTCCGAAGGCTGACAATGTCCGCAAGATTCTCGAGCATGGGGATATCGATAGCTTGTCCATCTATGCAAATAAACTTACAGAAAATTCTCGTAAGGAAGTTATGCATGGAACAATCAAGGAAGTATCTCTTGTGATGTTCGGAGCGAACTCCGATGCACGAGTTGACTATACTTCCCTGCACCATTCCGAGATGTCTCTGGAAGATCTCTATAGCGATGCCATTATCTATAATGGCGTTCACTTCGAGCATTCTGAGGAGACTGAGGATACTCCGGATGAAGAAAGTATCTTCGACGGAGTGGATCTTGACAATCTCGATCTTTCTTCTCTCACAGATGAGGAACTCGAGAGTGTAGCACAGTATCTGGCGTCGCTTTCTCACGCAGAAGAGGAAGATGATGAGACCTATGGAATCGAATCGGCTCAGGATCTCATTGATGCATATTCGGCTCTGCCCGAGGATGAAATGAATCTTATGAACAGATTTATAATCCATCTCGGAAAGAAAGAGCAGGTTCCCGAGGATCTCATCCAGAGTGTTTCTACAATGATCGATTCCAAGGATGAAGCAACGAAGGTGAAACTTCTGACCATGCTCAGCCTTGCAAGCGATCAGGAAGAATAATAAATTTATAAAAAGGAGTAATATTATGCCTAACATTTTTGAGCAGAACGCGCAGAAGAAGGCTCGCAAGTTCGACGCCAGCGCTATTTTCAACGAAGCCATAGCAACAAATGCCCCCTCCCTTCGGCAGGTTGTTCTGGCACACTCCGACATGGATGGTCTCGATGAGGCTATTCTGTGCCATGCTGCAGCGACCTATGGTCTGGCTGACAGAACTACCGGCGAGCTGCCGGATTATGCATTCCCGGATCCTGAGAAGTACGGCAAGTATCCTTCTCTTTGGGATGCTGACAACGACTGGGTAAGCGTCGTTCTGAACGGCGTTAATAAGGCTCCCAACACCAGACTGAAGACCATGATCGTTGACCTCCAGCAGGAGACTTCTCGTGCTCTGGGTTACACCAAGGGCAAGATGAAGAAGGAAGCCATCATCAAGTCCCTGACCCGTGAAACCACCGCGAAGACCATCTACGTCAAGCAGAAGGTGGACCGCGATGATATCCTCGACATCACCGACTTTGATTACGCTGCTCTGCTTCGTCAGACGATGCGTATCAAGCTGGACGAGGAGCTCGCTCGTGCGATTCTGTATTCCGATGGTCGTGACACCGGTTCGGATGACAAGATTTCCGAGGATGCTATTCGTCCCATCGTGAAGGACGATGAACTGTATGTGATCAAGAAGGAGTACGGCGCCAACGACAACATCGTCGATCAGTTCTATGACGCCATGGAAGACTACAACGGTAGTGGCAACCTCACCGTCTTCATGCACTACAAGGATCTGGCTCCTCTGATGACCAAGCGTGATACCATGGGTCACCGTCTGTACCATACCAAGGCTGATCTGGCAGCCGAGATGGGTGTCTCCAGAATCGTCACCTGTAAGTACGCGACGGTCGGCACGTTTGTTGCTCTTGACCTGTCTGACTACACGCTGGGTGCAAATCGTGGCGGCGCTCCCACCATGTTCGATGATTTCGACATCGACTACAACCAGTACAAGTATCTGCTGGAGACTCGTCGGTGCGGTTCTCTGCTGGTTCCGAAGTCTGCCATCGTCCTGACGAAGAGCAGTTCTTGAAGGTTCGTCCTCGGAGACTCTGTCTTAGGCGAGGACAGGCTTGGTGAATCAAAATGAGATTTCACGGAATGATCGGGTTCGTCAAATCTGTTGACAGAGGAGATGGCGTCTTTGTCAATCAAGCGACAGAAAAAGAAACTTGTGGAGAAGTCACCACATTCCGTCGCAGATGGCTTGACGAAACTCAGAACGGCGACATATTGTATTCGAACACGGTCATCAGTGTTCCTCTCAGTCCCACGGTGAGCGAGCTCCTCCAGAATATTCGTTATGTGAAATGGCACGATTGCTATTGGTGCGTGACGAATATGGAGGAGTCTCCTCCCCGTATAAATCTCACGCTTGGAGGAGTATATAATGGCTTCACGGCATGAGAGATTACAAAAGAAGTTAACCGAAGCAACGGGGTACCCTGTATATTTCAGAGCACCCACCGGTTTTCGTATTCCCAGCTATCCTTGTATAATGCTCGATGTTTCTATGTCTGACTGTCTGTATGCTGACAATACTGTTTACGATGGTATCTGTAAGTATGAGGCAGTCTTACTTACAAGAGAGCCTTATGATGAGGGATTTGACAAGCTACTTCTTTTCAACCACTCGAGGTTGCTTTCTTCTCGTCAAGTTGCTGGGATTAACGAATTTACATTCACAATATATTTCTGAGAAAGGAAACTTCACTATGGCAAAACTCGATTTTGATCAGGCCACTGATAGAAAGTATGAGAATGGCGTAGATCACGCTGTTCTTTACACGGGAGCGGACTGGACTGGAGTTGCTTGGAACGGCATGACCTCCATTGACACCGCACCCGATGGCGGTGAGACCGAAGCTCTGTGGGCTGACAACATCAAATACGCAGTCATGAGAGGTGCTGTCTCCTATGCGGCGACCATCAACTGCTATAGCTATCCCGAGGAGTTCAATCCCTGCCTCGGTAACAAGAAGATCGAGGTTGGCGGTAAGACTGTCTATATTCACGAGCAGATGGGTGAGAACTTCCGTCTGGCTTACCGGACCACTCTGAACAATGCAGAGAAGGGTCTGACTGGCTACCGGTATCATGTCGTGTATGGTCTCGCTTGCGACCCGTCTGACATTACCTACGAGACCATTGACGATTCTCCGGATGCTGTCGAGTTCGGTTTCGATGTCGAGGGCTCTCCCGCACAGCTGACTGCTGACGGAAAAGTATATTCTGCTTGCGAGTTCACCTTCGATGTGGCTCTGGCGGATATTGCTACCGATCCTCGTCTCAAGATTCTGTACGGTTCTGCCGAGACGGAAGCAAAGTGCCCGGATCCGGATACTCTGTTTGCTGCAGCATAAGGAGTAACATCATGCCATTACGCATCGTTATTCCTGCTGAAACTACTTTTGACGATGCGACACAAAAATTCACAGATAGGGCAGAGAGAGTTCTTACATTGGAGCACTCTCTGCTCTCAATGGCTTTATGGGAAGCAGAGTATAAGCAGTGCTTCTCAACCGCTAAACTCGACCCTGAGATGTTTCGCTTTTATATCTCCTGCATGACAGACGAAGTCCTATCCGACGAGGAGTTAAGAGTCATTGAAAGACTCTATAAAAATAAGATCGTCTCGTACATGTTCGACGACAGATATGCGAAGAAAACGACTCCCAGCAAGAGCCCATCTCAGGGTCCCCAATCTCAACAAAGTGGTAAATCCAGATTTCTTCCAACAGAGGAATTCTATTATGCTATGTTTGAGAGAGGGATACCCATTGCGTGTGAAAGATGGCACTTCAGTCGCCTCGCCAATCTCCTTAAGGTGTATTCGGCACATGACTCCAAGCAAAAGAGAAAGAAAGGCAAAAAGTCCATGTCCTCTGACCAGTATAGAAGAATGGCAGAAATCAATAGGAGTAGACTGAACAATGGTGGATCTTGATAGGTACGGATATCTTGGATGCCAACGATTGAAAGATGCCACTCCGGTTGATACAGGAGAAACCAAGAATGGTTGGCATTATAAAATCGTGAGAAGTAAAATCTTCTTCTATAACGATAATCCAGACGTAATAAGATTTCTATGTCATGGACATATGTCTACAGCTGGCACTTGGGTTGCTGGTAATGATTTTGTATCTCCTATACTCAAAGAAATTCAAAATGATATTAGAAGGGAGACCCTAATTCATGACAGACGAATACTACGTCGCGAGCGCCGCAGAAAGCGGGTGGACGTCCGATTCAAGTAATGAGTATAACAAACGGATGGCTCGTTCGCGAAGGGTCCTCTCGAAATTCAATGATGAGCAAAAGAGGACGGCGTGGCAGAACATAAAGTCTACATCGATTGTTTTAATGGGCGTCAACTTGGTTGACAGAACCATTACAAGCACTTTCGATAGACTCCAATCCGTTATAAATAAATTCACATATGCTCCGTTGATGGAAGGTCTCAGCGAGTACACAGACCAGCTGACGGAGTTTCAAGCGATTGTTCAGAACTCGGCACAATGGTTCGATAACATTGGTGGAGCTGACCACATTCAGGCTATAACTGACGCTCTCGATGATTTGAACAGTTATGCCGACTTGACTATCTATAAATTCCGAGACATGCAGAGAAGCTTCACCGGCTTTGTCAACGCAGGTCTCACCGTTGAAGACTCTGCCACTATGGCTAAGGGTATCGCATCGTGGACAGCATTCATGGGCAAGGGTGCATATGATTATGCTTCTGCCGCTTACATGATGAACCAAGCACTCATGGCGGGCAAGATGCAATACTACCAGTGGCGTTCAATTGAACAGTTCTCCCAGATTGGTGGCATGCTTCCTAAGAAGCTATTCATCGAAACAGCAAAGAGTCTCGGTAAGGACGCTCCTGATTGGGAAGAGTTATCGAATCCCTATGACGAGGAAGAGACAGACCAGAACTTCCGAAATAGTCTCGCCGATGACTGGCTTACAAGCAGTGTTATGCTCAAAGCCATGGATATTCTTGCCAACTTTGGTACGAAGTATGATGAGACGAAACTTAAGGCTCAGGGCTTCTCTGATGAAATCATCAACATGGCTAAAACAGCATTCGGAGAATCCCAGAAGGTAAGAACATTTTCTCAGTTCATGGATGCGGCTGTCGAGTCGGTTGGTACTGGTTGGGCTCAGATATTTAGATCCTTCTTTGGAGATACTACGGTAGCTACCAAGATGTGGACTAAGCTGATGCTGCAGGTTACCGGCGATATCGATGGCGTTGTCAAGTCTATCAAGAAGCAGGCTGAGAATTTCGCAAAAGCTGGCGGACGAGATGCGATAGAAGGAATTCTTTTCAATATTTGGGATATTATAAAGAATATTACCAAGTCGGTTTCTAATCTATTTCGTATTGCGATACCAAGTACAAATAATCTCGGAGAAAGTCTTGCCAATGTTGCTAAGAACATTGAATGGTTCACTGGATTACTTGCTGGTAAGAACAAGATAAAGAATCAGTTCAGTTTCTTGGGAGTTCTTGCTGCGATATCTGAAAAGGTATATAATGTAATCAAGAGACTTTTTGGTATTGTCAGAAAGTTGTGGGATCAAGGTCTTCAACCTATATTCTCAGCGCTTGGACAATTCGTACTCGGTCTTGGACCTCAAGTCTGGGGAATAATCGATAAGCTCGTCGGAAAGCTTGAAGCTTTTGCGGATATGCTTATTAACTCTGGATTGTTTAGCAGTATTGCTAATATATTTACAGGGACAAGTGGCGCTATATCTTCTGGAATTGAGGAAGGCGGAATCGTCGGCTTTATTAAAGCCCTGATTCAGAATATCTCCGATGCTATTAAGGGTGTCAATCTCGATGGTATGCTTGGCGGCATCAAGGACATGATTGAAGCCTTCACCGGAATTGTGAGCGGAGACGGTATTTCAAATCTGTTTAAGATTGTCTGGATTGCTTTCCAGATGAAAGCCGGACTTAAGGCTATAGCGAAGGTCTTTGAATCCATTGCTGAAATTGCAGAAGAATTTGATGGAGTAGAGACATCTTTCAGCAAGATAGTCGGATCTATTCTTGCCGTAACAATTTCTATTGCAATAATCGCGAGCGTCGATTTGTCGAAATTGTGGGATGCTTCGAAAAAGGCTCTCCTTGTCGGATTTATCATGCGAAGACTCGGAGGCGGTCTGGAAGCAATCGCTGAAAACTCCTACAGGATATGGGGTCTGATTCCGTTGATGATTGCTATTGCTGCTATTATTGGCGGTCTTGTATATTTTATTTATAGACTGAAGAAGGCTGGAGCAGATCTTTCTGATCTTACAGATATCTTATACTCTATAGGAAATGTTATTGCGAAAATTTCTTGGTTGCTCGCTGCCCTTTCGGCGTTGCTGTTTATCTTGTCGACCAAGGCTATTGTAACAAAGATAATCGCCTACAAGACGAAACAGAACACCGACCAGATGGCTGAGACATTCAAACAGCTTTTCAAGAAAGGAAAGTTTCAGTTAAATCTTCAGCTTGGTGATTATATAACAAAAAGATTGGTTGGAACGGCTGCTGTTATTGCTGCCATTCTTGGTTATATAAAGAGCGTTGGTACTCTTATACTCGAACTTGCAAATCTTACAGAAGATCCTAAGAAATACTGGGCTGGACTTGGTGGCTTTATGGCTATCATGCTCGCTCTTGGTGTTTTCTTAGGAATGATTACTAAGTTCGCATATTCGAAGCAGTGGAATGATTTCCAAACACTCAGACACGGCAAACAGAAAATGTCGAAGGGTTCGTCCTCGCAGAATGTCGCATACCTTTGGGGCATGACTTTCTTGATTCTTGCTATCGGTGGTGCTGTGTGGAGTATCGCCAAAGCTGTTGAGAAGGTCGGAAAGATGGATCCCAATCAGGTATTCCAAGGAGCTTCTGTTGTTGGCGCAATCGCTCTTGGACTTTATATGATGGCATATAATCTCCAGAAGATTTCCAATGCTTCTTATAATTTCAAGTTTAATTTCAGTATGATTTCTACCATTATTGCGATGGAGGTTATACTTGCAAATATTCTTGGAATTGCAGCTCTCTGTTGGTGGATTGGTGGCTGGAACACCGATAAACTCAAACAGGGTGGAATTGTTGTCGGAGTGATTGCTACTGCTCTTATTAGAATAGCTTGGTCTCTTGGAGCGCTAAACAATTTCCTTGCGAAGAGGATGAATAAAGCCGGATCGTTCAAGACAATATTGTCTTTTGCTGCCGTGCTATTCGCCTTTGCTATGGTACTCGCATCAATATCACTTGTGCTGGCTGAGATTATTGCTGTTTCTGAGTATATCGGAAGCAAAGACGATGCGTATAAGAACATGTGGAAGGCTTTTGGTATTTTTGCAGCGGTGGCGGGAGTAATTCTTGGAATGTATTCAATTATAACTCTCCTGAACAGCAAATTGAAAAATCAAAATGATGTACTCAATATGGCTGTTACGCTCGGCTTGCTGTCTGTGATGATCATTGCCATATCTGTATTGCTTGCTGAAATCGCGCTCATTGCCAATGGTCCGATTGGAAAGATGTTTGCCGCGGCTGGAGTTCTTGCTATTATAGCGCTTGTTGTGGTTGGAATATATGCAGCACTTTCTTCGATTGCTTCCAAATCTGGAGGATCTTTCGGAAAGATAATGCTTTCGCTTTTGGCTGTGATAGTCATAATCGGAGTCTTGTCTTACGTTGTAACCGCGTTGGCGACTCTCATGGATAGTGGTGACGGAGGCAAACTCATTGGAATGGTCGGCTCGATCGTCCTGTTGGTTGTCGCGATAGCTGCTATAGCTGTTGTTCTCGGAATTCTTCAGACTGCCACAATGGGCATCGGTGCTGTCGCTATATGGGCGGGTATAGCCGCACTCGCAGCAATTGCCGGTGTCGTTTGGATATTATCTGATGCTTCTGCGAAATTCATGAGTGCAACTGGCGATTTGGCTGATGGCATCAACGATCTGGTCGATGCTTTTAGAGCAATCGGAGATATCAACTTCAAGACCTTCAAATCCAATCTGAGCAAATTCCTTGATGCTATCGAGTCGGCTCTGCCAAGAATTCAGAAGCTTGCGGCAGCTGTCGGCGGAATTGCTGGAACGTTGATTATTGCTGGTGGAGACATCACAATTGGAGCTGGCAGTGTATCCATTCCTTCTGGCGCAGTTGCTGGAGCGAATGTCGGTATCAATACAGCGAGTGTTAACGTTGGTGCATCTGGTTCTCAGTCTCAGACATCTGCAATCAATAAGACGATTCAGAACGCTATTCCGAAAGAGCAGACCGTTAAAGAAAAAGTCGGAGGAGCTGTAAGCGGTTTCTTCGGCGGTCTATTCCAATCAATTGGAGAGGCACTTCCAAATATTGCTTTGGGATGGGTTACTGGGTCGAATACCATTAAACAGATGATGGGTTCGGGATCCAATCTTGACGAAATAGATACAACTGGATGGGATGAAGAGGACATTAAAGCGCTTGAGCAAGAAAAGAAAAACCTTAACGACCCAAATCCGGTTATTAGCAAGCATGCTGCTAACACTATAAAAAAGTTCGAAGATAAATATCCAGACTCTTTCAAGAAGATCGAAGCTCCTAATGCCGGAATTCAGTCCGCTCTCGATTCGATTGATAATGCAGCATATTTTGATTCTAAATATGGTTGGCTCGATAACCAAGCTCTTGGAGATATTTCTAAGAATCAGATGATCGAGTATATTAAGAACTTCGAAGAAGATATAAAGACGCATGGAATAACTGATCCGAATCAGCGGAGAGAAGCGGCGGAAGATTATATTGAAGGAACCAAAGACGCGAAAGTATATATTCTCGGTAATACTTTTGGCGATCAGGTTAATCGTCTTCTTGGCACGCTTACTCTATCGGATTAACAAAAGGAGGGTACTATGAAGTTTGGAATTACTTTTGTAATTGGAAATGTGGTTCCCTCTTTGAAAGATGGCGTGATCACATTTGGTGCGAACCAAAAGCACACATTCAATGATTGGGGACTTATACCGGCAAAACGTCCGGTAGTCCCCTACCCAGAAGTGAAAGAGCAGAGGGTTGAGGTTGAAGCTATCGACGGCGATGGAATTGACCTGACAGAAGCTTTGACTGGTTACCCTCTGTTTAAAGATAGAGAATTCGAAGTCCAATTCTACAGACAGAGAAAAGACAACTGGTCTGGCGGCATTTCGAATATCTCAAACTGGATTCATGGCAAGAAAATCAAAATGATATTGGACGACGATCCAATGTTTTATTATACCGGAAGATGTACAGTCAAGGAAGCCATCTCGGATCAATACTGGTCAACTATAACATTCTATTGCAAACTCGACCCGTACAAAACATGCATATATTCTTCCGATGATACAGCCAATGAAATGATTTGGGATATTCTCGACTTCGACGAAATCTATCAGAGTGGTTCTCCCATATATGAATGGCGCTGTTACACTGAAAACGGTGTTACAGTTCTCGATGTTCCGAATGTTGTTCTTGATAAGGCGGCAAAACCCTATACTCCGGAAATCGATATAATCGACTTCAAGATTACGAAAGGCGTCGCTCCTGCAAAGAATATCGAGGTTGTCTGGAACACAAGAGCTGCTGGAGTGACGAGAACAATACAGTATCTTCCAATCAGCGGCGGCAGGCAGACACTCTATTCTTTCAGGTGTCCTCCCGCTGATGGCAATGTATCAACCGCGCAGATTATCATGTCTAACTCCGCAAGAGCGAAATGGAAAAACGTTGAATTTTCGTTCAAATTTAAAATTATTTACAGGAAAGGAGAGATATAATGGCTGACTTTATGACGAATTTTGACAATCAGAGACAGGCTTATCTCGAGCATTACGGCGTAAAAGGTATGCGCTGGGGTGTTATCAACGAACAGGAGCCGATGGGTCAGTATCCTCAGGGACAGGCTGACGATTCCTATCAGAACAGACCATATAGTCCAGAGGAATACAAAGAGGCATTGAAGCAGGCTGACAAAATCAGAAGGATCGATCAGGATGTTGCCAAGAAGCATAGAAAAGAAATCCGTAAGAAAATCGTAAAGGGTGTTATTACCACTGCTATCGTTGCTGGTATTGCTGCAGCAGCACTCAAGAGTTTCGGAAGAAAACAGCTTAATACTGGTGACAACCAAGACGTATCTGCCGGAATGGGTCTTGGTCTTATCGGCGCAAAAGCGAAGGAATTCGGAAGTGATGTAAAGGCTGGTTTCAATACGAACATTCGTGAAACCAGAGATCAGAATATTCGTGCCATTCAAGCTGAGGCTGCGAGAAAAGCTGCTCAAAAGGCGAGTGAGAAAGCTTCCGCACAAAAGGCGAGGGATGCTCTCAGGAAGGCATCGCAAGAGAGGTCGGCACAGAAAGCTGCTCAGAGGGCAACAGAGGCTGCGAGTAAAGCAGCGCAGAGAGCCACGGAAAGAGCTGCCGCTCAAAAAATCAGAGAGTCGACAAGAAATATTGCTCGTGCCGAGGCGGAGAAGAATGCCAATAGAAAGTATTGGGAAAAGCAGGCAATGGATAAGCTGAAGCAGATCAACGCTCAGAAGAAAGCGGCTCAAAAAGCGAGCAGTGCGACAAAGTCTGCCTCGAATTTCTACAAAATGTATCAGACGGAGAGATCTCTTAAGAACAGGTTCATGTATCGAGGACGGTGATAATCATGAGCGATTTCCTTAAAGCAATTGATTATTATAATCCCGATATTTCTCTCGAGCATCATGGTGTAAAAGGTATGCGCTGGGGTGTACGGACACAAAAGCCGTATGTCCCAGTGGGACAGAGACAGGAATCTGTGGACTCTTCTTACGACTCCGATTATGATGACGAATCATATTCGCGTCCCGTATCCAATATTCGAAATGCTTCGCCAACTGCTGTCAAAAAGAAAAGTCACTGGGTCAAGAACGTCCTTCTTGTCGCCGGTGGCGCTGCTGTAGCTGTGGCTGCAACCCTCGGAGCTGGTGCTATCATCAAGAACCGAAAGGAGAACTCTCCCGACAGTATCCTGACTGAAGAAGGCGCAGCTCTTAAGAATTTCATAAAGGGAGGCAAGAAGAAATAATATGAATGATTTCTACAAGGCGTTGGAAACAAAACGCGAAAGTGATATTTCCCATTACGGCGTAAAAGGAATGCGCTGGGGCGTGCGTGTAAACTACGACGAAAGAAAAGACGATCAGGGAAGAGTCGTCGCCTTGAGACCCCGTGCCGAACTCGAAAATGCTCCGGATCCCAAGCGTGCGAATAAGAAAGCCGTCAAAGCTGCAAGAGACAGAATGAAAGAGTACGGCTTTGAAAATCCAGAAAAAGTAACGGAGATAGCAAACCAAAAGTATAGCGATTTTCAAAAGCTTATCTTTGCAAAGAAAATGCAAGAACTTCCAGAGAACGCGAGTGACAAAGATATTGATAGAATGTTCATGAAGTCTATAGCCGAGTCGTCAGAAATTTATGTGTGCGCCAAGGTTATTGCAGAGGCTGATAGACGAGCTGCTGCGAAAGGAGCTAAGAAATGACGAATTTCTATGAAGCCTTCGAGCGCGAGCAGAATTCGGATATCAAGCACTATGGTGTCAGAGGAATGCGCTGGGGTGTCATCAATAAGAAAGACCTCAAGGGCGGCAAGGCTGGCGGTATTATTCGCGGCATGCAGCGCTCTTCGGATGCCAAATCGCTTGAGAGTTGGACTCTCAAGGATAAGGTCGATAGAATGCGCCTCGAATCCGATTATCGGAAGCTGAGCGAGGAAGAAGAGACCTATGCGGCAACGCAGGCTCAGAAGCTTAAGACCGCGAAAATCGAGCGCGTCATTGCTACTGTTCAGACAGTTGGTGCTGTTGTTGGAACGGTAGGTGGTGTGCTTGGTCTTGTCAAGACATTTGGCGGTCATCCTGAAAATCTTGTCAGCAATATCAAAGAATATCGCAAGGCAAGAAAACAAGAGAAAGAATATGCGGGGTTGATTTAAAATGATACCATCAAATACCGCAGTTCCGAAGTATTTTGCAGAATGGAGAGAGAAAGTAAACGCTGGAATCATTCCTGTTTGTCAGAAAGTATTACGACAAATGGATAGAATCCAGTTTCTGATTGACTCTCCAGACTATTACTTCGATAACGACGCAGTAGAAGGATGGATCGAATTTTGCGAAAATGAGCTCGTCCTCACCAATGGCGGAGACATGACCATATTGGAATCGTTTAAGCTGTGGGCTGAGGACGCGCTCGGTTGGTACGTTCTTGTCGAGAAAGAGGAGTATGTACCATTTGTATCACGTCCCGGCGGACGTATCGTAACAAAGAAGGAGTTTCGTAAACTAACAAAGAAGCAATATATCATAGTTAGTCGAGGTAATGCTAAGACGATGTATCTGTACGACATGCATGCTTACGAACTGACTATGCTGGATAAGACGACACATCAGCTTGTCCTTGCTCCGACAGAGGCATTGGCGTGGGAGACAATGAGTCCTTTCGTCACATCCATATCTATTGCAAAAGGACCTCTCATGAAATTCTTTGCCGACGGTTCGCAGTATGCATCGAACAGCAGGGCAAGGAGAAGAACGATTGCCAAATCTGGAAAAGGTATTCGCAACTTTATGAATAACTCCTATATGGAATTCAGACCTATGGGGATTAATAAAGTTCAGGGATTCAGAGGAGACCTTGCAACGGTTGATGAGTGGCTTTCTAACCCGATTCGAGAAGATCCCATTAACGCAATCGAGCAGGGCTGTTCGAAGAATCCAGAGTATCTTATTATAGCGGCATCGTCCGAGGGAACCATACGAAACGGACCCGGAGATACTATTAAAATGTATCTCGATGATATTCTCAATGGAAAGATATTCAATCCAGAAGTATCGATTTGGTGGTATTGCCAAGATGATATTTCGGAAGTTGGCAAACCAGAGACATGGTTGAAGTCAAATCCCAATCTTGGCTATACCATTGAATATTCTGCTATCCAGAGAGATGTTCAGTTGGCTGAAGATTCTCCTTCTACGAGAAACGATATTATCGCAAAACGATTTGGAATACCCATGGAGGGTATCACATTCTTCTTTACATATGAGGAGACATTGCCTCATATGCCTACAAGCTATTCTGGAATGGTATGTGCTGTAGGATTGGATGCATCCCGTGGGGATGACTTTTGGGCAGTGGATTTTCTATTTCCCGGCGCAAATAATGTGGTTGGTCTTGATACGTTGTGCTTCATAACGCAGTCGACATTAGACCAATTGGATGTGGCGCAAAGAGCGAAATACGACGAATTCATAGCGGAAGGAAGCCTCATCGTGATGAATGATAAAATACTGAAACCCGATGAAGTGTTCGATCTGGTACTACAGTATATGACAGAGAATCAATATTATCCTGAAGCTTTTGGTTACGACCCTTATAATGCGGAGTTATTTGTGCAAAGATGGGAGCGGTCTTTTGGGCATTCTCGAATCGAAAAAGTGATTCAAGGAGCAAGAACAGAATCGGTTCCTCTTGGTCAATTGAAGGCACTTGCACACGATCGTGCTCTGTGTTTTCATAAGAAAATCATATCTTTCACGATGGGAAATGCATGTGTTTGGGAAGATACCAATGGTAATAGGAAACTGTTCAAGCAGCGTAGAGATCAGAAAATTGACTGCGTTTCAGCTGCTGTAGACGCTCTTGTAGCATATACAAGGCATAGAGATAGGTTTGAATAATTTTGTAAAAATTCTCTAAAACTTTTTATTTTTTATAAATTTTAAAAGTTTTTAGAAAATATTTTAAGTTTTAGAAAGGGAAAATTATGATCTATTACGAAGTATTTTGGGTCGATAACGACAACAATGAGGACCTTATTTACAATCCCGATTCTGCTTCAGAAGGCAGGGTTATATCTGCTGCGACTCTTACTTTGAGCGTTAACGATGCTTCCTCTTTCAAATTCACAATCCATAAACAGCATCCGCTATATTCCAAAATAACGCCTTTCAATGGTATCATCAGAGTATACGAGACTGTCAATAATGGAGCAAGAAAGATAAAATTCAACGGTAAGGTCGTCAGTGCTGTAAGTGCCTATAATCTTTCAAATGAGATTACCTGCAAGGGTGGTCTTGGTTGGCTTGAATGGACATATTTCAGTAGATATCTCAATACCTATCCCAAGTATGTTCGCACTGATGACTTCAACGAGAACGCCAAACGGAAGAAAGAAGTGTTCCGAACTGGTAAATTCGATAAGAATTCTTCTCCAGCAGTTTGTGCTCAGTTTGTCATCAATACACATAACTGGCAGATGAGAGCCAACACAGAAGGCAATGGTGGAACATTTGAAACACCAAAGGATATTTCGGAAACCTATGCTCCCGGAGTGTTCAAGATTGCGGAGTGTTATGCTCGTCAGAATCCATATGGTATCGATGTAAAAGTCACAGATGAGACAGAGAATGAGGGAGTCTATATCACAAGAAATCAGACGTCTCTCACAACCTGTGCCGATTGGTTTAAAAACGAGCTTGCTGAGAAGTGTGAAGCGAATATCGTAGTCGACGAGGAGACGAATGAAATCCATATTTATGGAGAGGTTGTTCCCATTGACGACAGTCAAGAGATTCGCCTTGAAGAGAACCTTATCGGATATTCTCGACAGCTCGATTTCAAAGAAGTCCCAACGGTATTTCTGCCGATTGGAAAGTCTGTTTCATCGCATGGAACCATGTATACCAAAGACCAAGAGACTGGTAGCATATCTCTGAATCCTGATAACTCAGCATATGTTATCACGACCATTATGGATTCTGGCGAACAAAACGAGGTATGGGATACAAGTCCTGTATGTTACGTTACGCCATATTCTACCGATATGAACCAAGATAATGTTCAGCCTCTCGACCCTGATAATCCTCCTGATAGGGATAGTAGGTATATCAAACTCATCAAGTATGATGGTGTTAAGAATGAGAGCGGTGAGGTTGTCGTTGCGACCGATGCCGAATTCAAAGGCGGTATTACATTCTATCTCGAACCTCCTTTTATTGTGTGGAAAGAGGGAGTTGAGAAGTATGGTCGTAAAATTGGACAGAAGCAATGGAGCTCGGCGACACGCACACAGCTGAGAGCCTATGGTCCGGCATATTTCAAGAAACTGATTATGTCAGCAGAGACTCTTGAGATTAACGCCGTCGACAAAGGTTTTATCGGAACAAACATCGACAAGCCTATACAGCTTGCGAGAAGATACCATGTCGTATCACACATACATGGTATCGATGATTGGGTTCCTTGCACGCAGATTGAGATTAACATTCTCAATGCGTCTCAAAGCAGATACTCTTTCAAGAAAGCTTACAAACCGTTTACATATCTTTTCAAGAAACAGAAAGATAAAGTGAACGATCTATCCACTCAGAGTACAAATCCTCCACCAAATATCGCCAGAATCCTCAAAGACAATGGCGAACAAATACTGGAGGAGTTGGACTAAATATATTCTATACAAGGAGAAACTCTATGAACGATTTCCGTAAGATTGCGTATTCCGTCTTGAAGTGGGCATGCCTTGTTGGTCTCCCGGCTCTCGTAGTCATGTTTACCTCTCTCGGTGGTATTTGGGGCTGGACGTGGGTTCCCGAGGTTTGTGCTTCCATCTCGGCTATTGACGTATGTCTCGGCACTTGGATCGGCGTCGTGTTTACGAAAAGCGAGAAGAGCGTTGACGGTGGCATTGTGGTAGATAAGGAAGGGAAGATCGTCGATATTGTTGCTGACGAGCCCGATAAAGACATTGCCAAGGACAAGGACGTTGTAAAGCTCACTGTTTTCAAGGATGATGACAATCCCTACAACGGAGAGTGACTAACGAGGGGGGACGCAAAGTCCCCTCAAATATAATATAATAAGCCTTATATTATATTATATTCATTTTATATTCATATTATATTTGGCTTATCCTATGGATAAAGATATTTCGCCTTTTTTACAATACACATAATGGAGAATAGTATCAGTTTGCTACTATTCTTTAATATCGCGTGGCGTGCGATTATATTAAGGAGTTCGCCAAAATTGCAAACTACATTATGGAGATATATGTTTATACACGCATATATCTTACATTCACGGCGCACTGCGCAGAAAGGAGTTTCGTTATGAAGCTCGAACAAAACGAAATCAAATTTACAAACACGCTCGATCTTGCGGGATGGCTTGAAGAAACCGACATGGGTGTCGCGTATTATGAGCATTTCCCGATACTCAAATTCGAATCCAATGTTTACGTTTTGGACGAAAATGAGAAAATTCTCGCAAAGATTGAGATCATCGGTCGGCGGTATTATAAAACTGCTGAGAACATCGACCACATCGTATACGACCATATGTGCTACCGTAGTTTTAGACGGAAATGAGAAACATTATTGGGGAATCTTCGGATTCCCCTTTATTTTAATTTTTAGGAGGTTTTTGATCGTGTATTGCAAAAAGTTTAACGGTCGCTTGGATTTCTGGAAATTCCTGCTGACGACAAAAAGAAAATCGTTTTCCGTATCGTACGACATGAACGAATGGCCCGATGGAAACTTTATCACCGCTTGCAAGGAGTCCAAAGACAGCGAAGTTGTTTTGACTAAATTCAAAGATGGCTGTATTGATACCATTGTAAAAATCTGAAGGAGGATTATAATTATGTACAGAAAGAAGTTTGACGATTATTATGATCTCTGGAAGTTCTTGTTGACAACGAAAAAGAAAAAGTTTTTCGTATCGTACAGTATAAACGGTTATCCTGATGGAAACTTTATTATTGTTTACAAAGAATCCAAAGATAGCAAAATTGTTTGGACTGAATTTAAAGATGGTTGTATCGATACCATCGAAGAAATCTGAAGGAGGATTGGAACTATGAGAGACACAAACCTTTTTGTAAATGAGCTCGATCTTGCGGAATGGCTTGGAGAAGTCGAAAATGGTACCGCGCATTATTGGAATCTCGTGCTAATCAAATACGAGTCCAATGTGATAGTTTTGGACGAACACGAGGAGATTCTTGCAAAGATCGAGATAGCCGATCAGCAGTATTATGGCGCTGCTGAGAAAATCGATAGCATCGCAATGTGTTATTGACACTATTGGGGAATCTTCGGATTCCCCTTTATTTTAATTTTAAAGGAGGATTATATTATGAAAATCGCATATCGTGCATTCATCACCATTCTCATCGCTTTCGCATTCGGCATGACCGTCATCGGATTCGTCAAGCATATTCCGCTTGTATTCTTCCTCAGTCTCGCATGCATCTTCGTTGCTCTCGCGTTCTATATCTTTAAAAGCGCGCATTATAAATACAATATTCGTGCGCTCGAAAAAAGATTACGCATGGCTCGCATGGATAACATATTGAAGGATTCGCAAATCGCAGAACTTCTTCTCGATCTCAGATCCGCAAGACTCAACAATAAGGAGGATAAGTAAAATGAAAGAAGTTATTAAAAAGATCGTAGACTTCTACAAAGAAAACGTAGGAACTCGTTGGCTGATCAAGGACATTATCGTCGTGGTTCTTTTGCTGACAATCCCGACAGCAGCCACGGTAGTCGGATTGGTCTTGCACTTGACTTGGTTGATCATTGTCGGCGCGGTCTTGTATTTTGTATCCACGCTGTATTTGATTATAGACGTGATACTCTGTCTCTATTTCGCAATAGAAACTGGGAAGGAATTAGATGATATTGTATACGGAGATGACGACGAAGAAGATACTACAGGAGGATGCTTGAAATGAAAAGCAAAGCATATTGTATCATCATGTCAATCATCGAATGTATCATTCTCTTCACACTTCCGACTATAGTGACAATCATGGCATGGAATCTCCGGATGACTCCTCTGTTCGTATTCGGTATCATCTTGTATGGTATATCATTTCTTATGATCGTAAGCTGGGCTATGGCTATGAAATGCGCATTGATCAAAGCTCTGAAAATATTCAAGGAGGATAAGTAAATGTTTATCGCGTTAACAATCTGTTTCTTCGTTTTCTGCACGATTATGGCTATATCCCTGTGGGCAAGCGCCAGAACACTCTTTGGATTCGCAAAGTTCCTCGTGTATTTCATACTTGGACTCATCACGATTTTCCTCGTGTTTGGTGGTCTCGGATGTATTCTGCTGTTTATTCTTATGATTTAAAGGAGGCATTATCATGAGAACAAATATTAAAGTTTTCGCGATCATTGCTGTGCTCGTCGCTGGTTTTTTCCTTCCGTTTATTCTCGTTGCTCTCGGATTCGCCTTCTCGTGGACGATCGCAATTGTTGCTGGTATCGTTTGCGAGATTGGTGTATGTTCCGTTTCAATTGCTGTGTATCTCGACTGCGTAAAACTCGTAATCGATCTCGAGGACGCTAATAAGAAAATTGAGAAATTGCTATCCGAGTTGAAGGAGGAGCTGAAATGAAAGAGATCTACACTATGCTGGACTTGCTGCAATTTATCTGTGATGATGCGCAAACGAAGGCTCTGTTCTACAATCTGACAATAAAGAAAAGAAAACGCTGCATAGGCGTGTTTGACAGTGATGGGTACAGAATCATATCCATCAAGTATATGGACGCTCGTAAGATGTACGACCTACTTGAGAAACTTTTATATCTGCTCGTGAAGGATTAACATCATGTGGGCATTCGATATTGACAATCTTCCAGAGACTTTCCAATTCGTATCCGAGATAGAGGGTTATGAGGAACAAAAGGAATTAACTCAACTGCTTAGTAAAGTCTGGTTTAGAGCTGTTATTCTGGATGTTCCTCAGATATTACAGGATTGGGTTCTGGAAGATTATGCGGCTTGTTATTCAGACCTAAATGAATTTGAGACAGCGTTGCATGCGTTGCAGATACTCGCAAAAGAAATATTTCGTTCTGTAGATATGTGCGAGAAATTCTACTATGCATGCAACGAGAAAGATCCAAAAGACGATTTTAGAGATTTCCTTGCGGACAACGGTATTACGGGAGATGCGAATGATAATCTCCCGCGCTCCGACATAGGCGTCCTCATCGATAGCATATCCATAAGCACAGACGATTGGAATGAAATCGAAGAGGAAGCACTATCGGAGCTTGCAGATGAGTACGTATTATTATATGGACGTACTTTCACAGATGATCAGGAAGAGGAACTCAGAAATATTATAGGTTCCATTCTTGATGATATTCAATTCACAAACAAATTTAAATTTATGGAGGAAGAACCCATGAAAGCCAATTACCAGAAGATCGTAGACAACGCCAACGCCATCGCCGATGCTATGCTCGCACTCAAGACCTGTCTCGCTGAAGAAGACAACATCGAAACCAATCAGATCATCGAAGAGTTCAGAAACAATTATCTGAACGCACTCGCCAAGGATGCGAGCCTTGCGAGAAAGTCCAACCGCCGCAAGTGGGCACACAGCCTTCTGTGCCATCTCGCTGAGCCCGTTCCTCAGATTTCTCCCATCATCGGTAACCCCGAAGCAGAAGATCTCATCATCGAGAAAATCTGCAATCCGATCATCGAAGATATTCGCAACGCGCCTGCCGGAGCTGCTCCTGACAACGTTAAGAATATTATCTCGGAATCTGAGAATGATGGTCCTGCAACTAAGACAAACATTTTCATCCGCTTCACCGGTCGTCTCAAGAAGTTCTTCTGCAACCTGATGCGTGGAATTAAGAGACTGTTCTCCAAGCTTCATGAGAAGGCAATCGATGTCGGTAGTTTCTTCTATGACCACATGACTGTAGCGAACATTCTTCATCTTTTGCATTCGGGGCTTGCTGGTTTTGGAATCGGTAAACTCGTGGTATATATTGCGAGCAAGTTTGGGGTTTCCTATGCTGGAGGCTTGATGGCGTCCGGCCCTTATGGAATCATCATTTTCCTTGCCGGAATGGCACTTGCCGTTGGCTATGAGTTTGTTGTTCGGAAGATGTTCGATAAATTCATCAACTGGGCAGAACAGGAGAGTGGATCAAAAACGACTCTGGATAACTTAGTTATCGATCTCATGAGTCCCGCAAAAAGCTGAGGTACTAAATCTCCATATGGGGAACCTTCGGGTTCCCCTTTATTTAACGAACCTTTAAAATTCAAAATATAGGAGGCTTCCAAATGAAAGTAGATTACTTCGTCGCATGGTACAAAAAGCATGCTCGCAATATCCTCGAAGGCAATGAGGATGCTGACGAGTCGTACGATATTCTTCAAAAGTGCGAAGAGTTACATCTGTACGACCGCATCATTTCCGACAAGAAGAAAAAGAAAATCAACTGGGATTTCATTCTCAAAGTTGTGAGTCTCATCGTGGGACTTGGCTTCAATTTGTTCTTGTGCGGATGCATATTCCAGTATGAGAAGTTCGCGCCAATTGTATCCAGATGTTTCGGTTTTATCAAGCCGATGGCTATTTAATCAAATCTCCATATGGGGAACCTTCGGGTTCCCCTTTATTTAACGAATTTTTAAAATTCAAAATATAGGAGGGTATTTTCATGAAAAAACTGGTAGAAAAGTTGAAGGAGTTCTTCGAAAAAGCGAGGATTTTCTTCGAAGGTTTTGGAGATCGTCTGCGGACATGGAGGCGCGATTTTCATAATTGGTTCCTCGATCATGTGTCCACGATGAAGACTCTGTGTGTTGGGATATGCATCGGTCTTCTTATTTCTCTCAAGACGCTTGTCAAATATCTTGTTTGCACGCAATATGTGGCGTTCGAGAAAATGGGGGTTGTAAATAGTGGATGCTGAGCAGAAAATCGAAGAGAAAGTTGAAACGAAAGCGGCAGAAAGTAAAATCTGGTTAGCCATAAAGAAATTCTTTATAAACCTTTGGAAGAATGTTATTCTTCCGTGTTTCAAAGATATGGTATATGGTATGGCGTCTACTGGAGCTAATACGTTTCAATCGGGCGTGTCAAAGGTTCTATATAATCAACCCGTTCCACCATCGACAAGACAAGCACAGCAAAATAGCGCACCATTCCAGCCGGGTAGAGCCTATCCGACTTCTAACTATCCTGCATATTCCTACGGCACAATAGCTTTCCAGAATTATCCAAACGCATATGGAGTCAGACAAATCTGCGCGAGAGACAGAAGGACTCTCGAGGGTATTTTGGCGAAGATGCAGGCTCGTATAAGCAATCCGGATAGTCAGGGAACCGTGTCCATTGGAGAGATGTATACCTATTCGAATCTCCCTGCGGTTGCCGAGGATTATATGGCTGGATGGACAAGTCTCGCTGGATGCGCTGTTATTATGGATGTCCCAAGTAATATGTATGTTCTGCAAATGACAGAACAAGTATCGTTGTAAGGAGGATATTTATGAATATCACGGTAAAAGTTCCCGCTATTGCGGAGAAAGTTGTCAAAGGGTTCAAGCTGTTTTTCCAGTCCATGAGGACTGATTTCCGTAACGTTCTGAGTTTCTGCAAGCTTCATTCGCCTCTCATTGCTCTCGTGGCTGGTACGGCTCTGAGTATTGCTGGTTTCGTGACCGCGTTTATTTGGCGTAAACGTCAGGGTGCAATTCCGCCTGATACAAAACAGGAGAAGAGAAGAAAACTTATTCAGAACATCGTAAGCATCGGTATGTTCGTTGCTGGTACCGCACTCCAGATCGTAAGCTATATCATCTCTGCAGGTCGTATTTCTGCACTGGCTAAGGCACTCGCTACAGCACTCAACGCTGGCTCAGTCATCGGCATGGCTGGCATGAAGAGTCAGGAAGCTTCTGAGAATGATACCGAGAAGCTGAATCTCGCAAGAGATGTATTTTCCATCAGGGTCGAAGATCTTCCGTGTTATCAGGACTGGAGTGGATATCACTCCTACGAAGTGTTCACCAACATCATGAACGGTCTCAAGCGCAGAATCAATCTCGGTGAGCGCATTTCTTGGAATGATGTCATGAGACAGCTGTATCTCGATCAGACAGATTGGGGCGGTGAAGTTGGATGGAATCATCCCGAAGAGATGAACTGGATTATGGTCGACGGATGGGGTAACGAAGTAACAGAGCATGATCAGCTGTGGGCAAGCCTGACAGGTAATCTGAAGGACTATCGGATTTATTTTGTAGGCATGCACAATCTCTCCTACTTCGACCACGCCAAGCAGAAGTATATTCGTCCTATCGTGGAGGGTGAGGTATGACACATGCTATCGAATTCCTGAAGAGGTTATTTCGGTCCCAGAGATTCTATTTGGTCTCTGGGATTACCTCTTCTGTTGGAACGATTCCAGCATCATTTCTGTTTGTCAGAGGTGTGAGAGACGCAGTTGCGAACTTCAAGCATAAGAATTGGAAAGGGTTCTGGGCTGGTGTGCTCAAGACCCTTCCGATGATTATTTGTATTGCTGGCGTTATTTTCTCGCTTGTTGCCGGATATCGTATTTCTATCGGTAAGATGTCTGAGGCGTATGATACCATATCTCGCTTGTCCGGTATCGCATCGTCTGCGAGCGTTGTTGGTGGATCCAAAGTCGATGAACTTGTCGATAAGGTAACAGACAAGGCGACAGAAAAGAAAGAGACCGAATCGCAAGTCGTAGAGTCGAGCAATGAAGACAAAATCATCGAGATGGTAGATGGACTGTCTGGTCGGAGATTTCAATCCAGTGTTTTCAAAGTGAAGCAAGCGATGAATGACTTCAATGCGAAGCTCGTTTCTTCGATGGATACCATGACGGTCAACGACTGGTACTACTATCTCGGATTGGAGGAAACTGAAATGGGAGAATATTTCTTCTTCCAAATTGATCCGACAGGAAATGGACAACTTCGTATCTCGTTCGCTCCGAGGATGATTGATGGGGTTCCTGTGACATATCTTTGCTACCGGGTACAGCGTGATGCACAGAGTACCCGGTTATATTGACTTGCCCGGACTTCGTACGTATCGAAAAACGTCAGGTAGGAAACAAGTCTGTCAATGGAGAAGTCTATCAACTTTCGATAGATTTTAACGTTGGCAAACTCCGAGACGTTGTTATTCAAGGCGGGGAATTCGTAGCATTTTTCAATGCTGAAACAGGATTCTGGGAAGGCAGAGAAAATTTCTACGAGTTCGCCCGCAAATTATTGTACGAGGCGGCGGAAGAAGAACGAGCAAAGTTTCCGTCTCAGAGCATCATAGTTCTCGATCCAAGACATCTTAGTAGTAAGGTTCCTACTAAGATTGATGCCTTGTGCAAAGCGTGCGAAGCGAGTAAAGCTGTTCTGTTTAATCAGAAAGTATTGTGGGAAGGAGATATTCCGAAACGAGAAGACTATGCGACCACAACCATGCCATATTCTTCTTGTGCGGAATCGTGTCCGAATTATGATGGACTCATGTCTGTCTTATATTCTCCAGAGGATAGGACAATGCTTGAGTGGCTCGCTGGAGCAGCATTGTCTGGAGATGGATGTAAGATCGACAAGTTCGTATATTTGGAAGGCGAACCCGGTAGCGGTAAGTCTACTTTCCTCAATATTTTGGAGAAAGTAATGGGACCTTATGGTAGTTCTTTTAAGGCAGAAGAACTTGCCAGTTCGAATGGAACATTTGCAACAGCTCAGTTTAAGAAAGGACCTCTTGTGGCTATTCAGCACGATGGAGACCTTTCGAAAATTGAAACGAATGTAACCTTGAACAACATTATTTCTCATGAACCAATTTGTATAAACGATAAGTATGCGAGAACATATTATTTGCGATTGAATACTTTGTTGTTTATAGCATCAAACTATGCCTTGAAACTCACCGACTCTATGTCTGGACTTTTGAGAAGATGTCTCGATCCTGTCCCAACTGGTAAACTTATTCCCATCGATAAGTATAACGAGCTATATTCCGGAGCGCTTCATGAGCTCGGAGGCATAGCGAAACGTTTTATCGATGTGTATAAGGAACTTGGACCAAGAGCCTATAATGGTTACCGATCTTCAAGGATTGTTAGGTCTGGTAATCAGCTTGGTTATTGGGTGGAGCGGAATAGAGATATCGAATGGGGTCGATCTGGAGAATGTCTTCTTTCCAGTGAGTATTCTTTATATCGAGCATACTGCGATGGTAATGCTATCAAAGCTATATCCAAATCTCTCTTCGAAAGACAGTTGAAATTCTTTTGGGATACAACCATTGAGGAAGTGTCTGAAAACGGATATAAGGATGTCCGATTCGTAGATTACGTCTGGAAAAAGAAGCCCTTCAGAAAGCCCATATTCTCGCTCTACGAGGCGGAAACTCAGACTGGACCAGATGAACCCTCAAGTGATTTCCTCGCCTTCACAGCCAAATTTGACACCTCTCTGGCGATTCTATGCGCTGAATGTCCTGCGCAGTATGCAAAAGAGGATGGAACACCGATGATGAGCTGGGATAGAGTATCGACAACGCTGTCAAACATTATATCTACAGAGCTCCATTATGTCAGACCTCCGTTGAATCATATTGTGATCGACTTCGACTGCAGGGGACCGAGCGGTGGAAAAGACAAGCAAGTTTGTTTCGAGAAGATTCGTAAACTCGGATTGCCTCCGACATACGGAGAATTCTCGAAATCTGGTGAGGGAGTTCATTTGCACTATATCTACGAAGGTGATCCGACATTACTGACAACGCTGATTGACGACAATGTGGAAGTGAAGGTATTCTCTGGAAGAATGTCTTTGAGAAGAAAGTTCTCTCTCGGAAACAACTTTCCTATAGCTCATATTTCGAGTGGAATACCTTTGAAAGAGAAGAAAGAGGACGTTAAAGTTGACGAGATAAAAGATGCAAGACATCTTGAAAACATCATTCGTAAAGGATTGCGAGGAGAGTTCGGTTCTCATAAAGTCACGATAGAATTCATAGACTATATTCTGAAAGGCTGCAAAGCTAAAGGAATGGTTTATGATATGTCCGGATATTATGAGGATCTTCTCGCATATGCATCTAAGTCAACCAATCACTCAAGAACTCTTCCTGAAGTCGTCAAGCATATGCCTCTCGTGAACGGTAGCGTTGAGAAACCGATAGTATTCTTTGACTTCGAAGTGTTCCCAAATTTCAACTGTATTGGATGGAAAATTCAAGGTAATCCGGATGGAAATATTGAGTTCTTTCCAACAATTGAAAGTATTCAAAACTTATTGAAAAATTATAATTTAATAGGTTTTAACAATAAAGAATACGATAATGAAATTATGTATCGTATTCTGCAGGGAGCATCTCCGAAAGAATTGTATCAGGTTTCGAAGTCGCTTATTCGGGACAAGAGGAAGGTTTGTAAGGAGGCAGCGAAGCTTTCATATTCAGACATAAGGGATTTTTGTTCAAACAAACAATCTTTGAAAAAGTGGGAAGTCCAGCTTGGAATTCACCATCAAGAATGCCCGCATGACTGGGACCAAGATCTCCCAGAATCTGCTTGGGAAGAAGTAGGAGGATATTGTATGAATGATGTTAAAGCATCTGAGGCAGTATTCGAATACAACCAAGACGACTGGGAGGCTCGTAAACTTCTTGCATATCTGACGGGACTCTCGGTCAACGATTCGACGAATGATCTGACAGCGCAGTTGATCTTTGGCGATGATATGCATCCTCAGGAACAATTCATATATACTCATCTTGACGAAATGTTCCCGGGATATTCTTACAAGGAAGTCAATGGAAAGTGCGTATCGAGTTATCATGGTCGAGAAATCGGAGAAGGCGGATACGTCAATGCGATGTGCGGCGCTCATTACATGGTCGGTGTTAATGATGTGGAATCGATGCATCCGACATCGGCATGCGAATTGAACATATTTGGTCCCAAGTATACGGCAAGATTCAAGGAACTTGTCGATTCTCGCAAAGCCTCAAAGAATAAGAATGAGGAATATTTGAAGACGTGCTTTGAAGGAAGACTCTGGGATTATATGCAAAAGAACGGCATGTCTTTCAAGAAACTTGCGAAGAGTCTGAAGGTTCCGATAAACGCTGTTTATGGACTCACTTCCGCAAAGTTCCCGAATCGGTTCAAAGATCCTCGTAATGTTGACAATATTGTCGCTAAGCGTGGCGAATTGATGATGATCAATCTCGAAGACCAACTCGTCAAAGAAGGTGTAAATCCTGTCCATATCAAGACGGATTCGATAAAGATTCCTAATTTTACAGAAGAACTAAATCAGGAGGTTGTCGATTTCGGTAAGAAGTATGGATATCGGTTTACAATTGAGGAGTTCTATACAGTGTTCTGCTTGTTCAACAAAGCCGAATATTTGGCATATAATGCAGCAACAGGACAGTGGGAAAGTAGAGGTCTGACATTCCAAAATCCGTATGTCTTCAAGACTCTTCTTGGTGGCGATATTGTTCCGAGCGATTACATGATTACAAAATCTGTCCAGAAAGGTGTCATCTATATTGGCGACATGTTCTGTGGCAGAAACGTTAATGTTGTTTGCGTTAAGCAGCAATATGGAAAGGAAATGAAATGTTTAAGAGACGATGGAAAGCAAGTAAGCATAAGTGGAACAAAAGGTTTGTACTTCATGGAATTCGAAGAGGCTTTGGAAAAAGACTTTCTCGAATATTTGGACATGGAATATTATGATGGTTTAGTCGCTGATGCAAAAGCGAAGATCGAGCAGTATATTCCGTGGGATCTGTTTGTAAGTAAGGCACACGATACCATTCCGGATATTCCGTGCTTGGCTGAAATAAACGAAGAAATTCGTAAGAGAGGAGGTGTATAATATGATTGTTGACGAGATTATGTCGGATTGCGGTTGGACCGATATGTTCTTTAAAGAGCAGATTAAGCCCATCTGCGATGCAGCCATTGTTGAACTCAATACGGCAGGTATTAAAACCATCTGTGACTCTGGGGAATATACTTTTGAAGAGTATATTCCTGAACCCGGTTTGAGAGCTTTGGCTCGACGGTATATTGCCGTTGATGCGAGACTTCAGTTTGATCCGCCCCAAAATAGTAAGCAAATCGAGCAACTTATGGGCATCAGAAAGCAGACAAGAAAGGCAATTATCGAGGTCTGCAACCTTAATTTGGCATGAAAAATTTCTTAAAAATTTTCTTAAAAAGTATTTAAAATTATATTTTTTAAAAAGTTTTTAGAGATTTTTTCAAAAATTTTTAATTAAAGAAAGAGGTATTACAATGACTACCAGAACCATTACCTTCACGAATTTGGATGACCAGCAGGTCACCAAGACGCTTTGCTTCCACATGAACAAGATGGACAAGATCCGTTTTGGAACTCAGCATCCCAATCTGCCTAAGGAAGCTCAGAACCTCCAGACAAAGATCGAGAGTATCGGCGAAGACGATACTGCAGCAAGAGCTGAGGTGTTCGGTGAGATGGTCGATATGATCGACGATATCATTATCGCCAGCTACGGCGTTCGTGTTGGCGATACCTTCAAGAAGACGAAGGAAGTTGTCGAAGAATTCATCGACTCCGAAGAGCACGATGAGTTCATCGCTTCTCTCCTTGAGAATCCCGGTGCCCTGCTGTCCTTCCTTCAGGAAGTGTTCCCGGATGCTGATTTCACCGAAGTCAATGATATGAAGAAACAGCTTGAGGCTGGAAAGGAGGACAACTAATATGGCATTCTCTTATCCTATTCGCAACGCTCGCCTTTTCTTCCACAACTGGTCCGGTTCTCCCGACCGTTACAACAAGAAGGGTCAGATGCCCAATATCGCCGTCATCATTCCTGAGGAAGATGTCGGATATTTCAAGGATGATCTCGGATTTGATGTCAAGACAAAGGCACTCGAGGATGGTGGATATTTCTACTTCCTGAAGGTCAAGGTTGGCAAGTATGCCGATGTATATGTCCGTGATGCTGACAGCATGATGCACAAGATCTCCGCAGATCCGGAGATGAATGAGCTCGGCAATCTCGATGGTATACGGTTCAACAAGATCGATATGTCTATCGTTGCCAGAGACTGGGACAACGGCGATAAGAAGGGTCGCAGTGCATATCTGAAGGAGTTCTTCGGCGAAGAGGCTCCTCACTCCGATATGTATCGTGAGTGGATCAATCCCGATCCGACCATCGGAAACGATGATTGAGTTATATCAATACCAGAAAGATGCTGTAAACAAACTTCACAATGGTTCTATTCTTTGCGGAGGTTGTGGTAGTGGTAAATCTGTTGTGGCTCTCTCATATTACATGAAGAATCACTCCGATAAAGATTTATATATTATCACAATCTCCAAAAAGAGAGATTCCAAGGAATGGGAAGGGGAAGTCTCGGCTTTGGGATGTCCCCTTCCTAAAGCAATAGACTCTTGGAATAATATTAAGAAGTACAGTGAAGTTAAAGGTGCATTCTTTCTGTTTGATGAGCATAAAGTCTCTGGACATGGGAAGTGGTCTAAGAGAATGATATCCATTGCTAAATCCAACAATTGGATATTGGTTACTGCCACGCCCGGAGACTGTTGGGATGACTACGCTACCGTGTTTATCGCGAACGGCTATGTCAAAAACAAGACAGCATGGAACGAAGATTTCTGTATCTGGTCTCGAATGACGAATTTCCCCAAAATCATAGGGTATCAAAGAGAGGATATTCTTGAAAAGATGAGAGACTCCATCATGGTTATTATGGAGTACAAATCCGAGAAGATTAGAGTCCCTCATGTGGTTCCTTATGAGATAGACAACAAAGAAGAAGACCATATTCTTAAAGCAAGAAGAAGCTTCAGACATCCTGAAATGCCTCCGTTTAGGAATATTTCAGCAATGTTTGCTTACATGAGAATGAATCTTCCGATAAAAGAGACAAAAATTGAGAAGCTGATTCCAATATTCAAAGAGCACAAACGAGTCATAGTCTTCTATAATTTCGTCTCGGAGAAGTTTGAAATCGAGGATGCGGCAATCAAAGCTGGAAGACCATATCATCAATGCAATGGTCAGATACACGATCCGGTGCCAACAGAGGAAGAGTGGGTTTACGCTGTCAATTATGGTTCTGGAGCTGAGGCTTGGAACTGTCCTACGTGCGATACCATTGTATTCTATAGTATGAACTATTCGTACAAGATAATGGAACAAGCAAAAGGACGAATCGACAGAGTAAATAGCCCATATAAAGTTCTCCACTATTATGAATTCATAGCTCCAGAGTATAAAATCGATCAAGGGATATTGCAAGCTCTTGGTAGAAAGGAAAAGTTCAATGAAGAAGCCTTAGCGAAGGAAGAATTCATTGGCTACGAGGAGGATTTTGAGAGCAAAGCGTTCATTCAGCATGTACAAACGTCGAGAGAATACGATGTTGGAGCTCGACCTTATTGAGTGTCACTCTTTATTCGAAGCCGAGTATATTGGAATTCACATTCCGAATTCTTGCAAATGGGACATTCAGAGAGAATTTCCGGATTCTTTTGAGCTATTACCGGAGAACCAAATGATTATAAACCTTACAAACTTTAAAGATTTTAATTATTTTAAGTCTTATAAGAATGTTTATTCAAGGTTGTATAATACATTTGGTCTCCCTCGTTTCACACTCATTGTAGCAATTGGATCAAAAGCATATTTCTTACCTCCGGGAGTTAACACAACGTCAATCATACGAAGAGGGTATCCAGTTCTTGGACTTGCACAATTGATGCACCCAGACGACGACATATTCTCCGAGGTGATTAACGTTCCAGTGAGAGAAAGACCATTATTTTCAGATATGTCTACTCGTTGCTTCACGACAATCAAAAAGAATAAAGACTTCTACGATCCAAGATTACCATATATCGACGTCAAAATGTTTACCAATCAAACAGTTGCAAATTTCATAACGAAAGGATTACAATCATAATGAAAAACGAGAAGGAAGTATTTTTCGACGTATATTGTCCGTCGTGCAAGCACAAAGACGAGCCTGAGACAGAGAAACCCTGCGACGAATGTCTCGGTCATCCGGTGAATGAGAACAGCCATAAACCTTATCTTTACGAGGAGAAGAAAAGATGATTAAAGTCGAAATCAACGAGGTAATGGGCATCCACTCTGCTATGCAGGGAATGCGTAATCCACTGGATTCGTGGAAGAAAGGCGATACCATTTACAACGAAGAAATCATGTGTGATTTCGACGGATGTTCTTCTTTTGATAACGATGTTCTTATGAGTGGGGTCTTTGTCGGAGAGAATGACAAGGCTCTTGCAAGAAAGCTCATTGATGCAGGACCTTCTCATAGAAAGTTTATGAGACAAATTTTTGTTTCGATGAACATCAAAGCTCCTCTATATTGGTGGAAAGAGTTCGACACCTATAAGGTTGGAACCACCGCAAATTCCTGCTCTACAATGCATACCATTACGAACAAGGAGTTCACAATTGATGATTTCTCTCATGATAAGATGCTCCTTGGCGTACAAAGGGGTTTGGAAGATATTGTTTGGCATCTCAATACTTTGAGAACTAAATATTTGGATGAGGAGAATCCCGATGCTAAGAAAAAGTATTGGTATTCTATCATTCAACTTCTTCCTTCTTCGTATAATCAGCTCCGTACCGTAACTATGTCCTATGAAAACCTGAGAAACATATATGAGCAGAGAAAGAATCACAAGCTCGATGAGTGGAGAGAATTCTGCAACACAATTAAGCTTCTCCCATATTCCAACTGGATTACAGACAAGAAGGAGGATTAAAACAATGAAGAAGTTATTTATTAGTCAACCAATGAAAAACAAGACAAACGAGCAGATCCTCGCTGAGAGAGAAAAAGCAATTCAGATAGCAAAAGAGCTTATCGGCGATGATGTTGAAATTATCGATTCGTTTTTTAAAGACGCACCGCACAATGCAAGACCACTCTGGTTTCTCTCCAAGTCGATTGAACTTTTGTCAACCGCGGATGTTGCATATTTTGCAGAAGGTTGGGATGAAGCCAGAGGTTGTAAGATTGAACACATTTGCGCGGTAGAATATTGCATTGATCGCATAGAGTATACAAAAAAGGAGGATGAAAGCAATGATTAAAGATTCTGGAGAGCGCAGAGAATTCGAGACCGGAGCAGTACGTGATATGGCTGAAGGTAAAGGACGTTTCGATCTGATGCCTCTTTCTGAGATGGCAGGTCTTTTTGGGGGAGATCATAGAATCTTTCGCATTATTATGGAACTGTCGAGTATGCTGGATTCTGAATCGAGGTCTTCCGAGCCGTTTGCGATACATGCAACAAATGCAATCTACAATTTCATTGCGTATTGCAAAAATAAAGACTTCGAAGATGTTACTCTTAGCGACGTCGCTGAGTATATGCTCGAGGTGGCTATTCATTTCGAAGAAGGTGCCAAAAAGTACGGAGAGCACAATTGGGAGAAGGGCCTGCCTCTTAATTCGTACATCGATTCTGCGACAAGACATCTCATGAAGCATATTTCTGGTATGACAGACGAAAGACACGACCGCGCTTTCATTTGGAATCTTCTCGCATATGCCTATACGGTGAATCATTCGTGATATGTACCATAGGGTACATATTTAGGAGGTTCGTCGGCATTACACATTATGGAGAGATGTGGAAGTCTTCTTTTTCGCCTCCTTGTTTTCGAAGATACTCTACGTCTCTCCTCCATTTTTAAAGAAAGGAGAATCCCATGGTCGAATCGGATATTCAGGGAAAAGTAATCAAAGAGATTATTACCGAGTTCCCGACAGCCATCGTTATGAAGAACGACGCGAGATACTTGCAGGGCGTTCCGGATTTCGTTGTGCTGTATCACAATGTTTGGATTCTTATTGAGTTCAAGCAAAGAGGAAAGTCCTCGTATAGACCAAATCAGGAATATTATCTCGATTTGGCAAAAAGATGGTCTTTTGGTTACACAATTCACAAGGACAACTGGGAAACCATCAAACCCAATCTCTTCTATATTCTTCATCTGGCAGAAAAGAATAATGTCTGGGAGAGCATTCCTCCATGCGAAGAATACAATACGTATGAGAACATTTCTTCATGCAACATTTAGTCCTTCTGACAAAACATGGCTGAATTACGACAGGGATAAGATCAAGCAACGGATATTAGCAGCTCGAGCAGTTCAGAGAGGAACAGAGCTTCACGAACTTGCAGAGCACTGTATTCGAATGAAGACACCATTGGATGAGTCGAATGGTATTATTGCAACTTATGTGAAAGACTGTATCGATTATGATATGGACACAGAAGTCACAATGATGTTTAGTGAAGATATTGGTGGAACAGCCGATGCTATTCACTTCGATGAATTCAACGGTATTCTTTATGTGTTCGATCTTAAAACAGGAGACAGAAAGACATCTTTGTCTCAGGTTGTGATTTATGCCACGTTGTGGTGTCTTATTCATCACATTGAACCGATGACACTCAAGTATGACCTTCGTATTTATTCGAGAACACATTTTCAAAGACTCGTCAGTGGAGAGGAATCAGACGGTGAACCTCTCGTTGCCCAGAGAGTATATGACGCTGCTGAACAAATCAAGTATGTCCAAAGTATTATTAACGAAACTATAACGGAGGGATTCTAAATGGAAGAGCTTTACAACGAAACATATCTCGCCCATTATGGTATGCCACGTCGTAGTGGTCGTTATCCATGGGGTTCTGGTGAGCATCCTTTTCAATCTGCTGAGGATTTCATGGACTTTGTGAAAGAGTCAAAAGAAGCTGGCATGTCAGAATCCGAGATTGCTCATGATCTTGGTCTATCTACAAATGTATTTCGCGATCAGAGAACAGCAGCAAAGAATGAGATTATAGCCAATCGAAGAGCACAGCTTATTAAGCTGACAAGCATGGGTTATTCTGTTAACGGCGCATGCAATCGAATGGGTATATCTGAGCATCAAGGTCGTTCCCTTCTCTCTGATGCTACGAAATCTCGAGAAGAAACATCCAAAGCTATCTTCACTGAATTCAAAAGGTTAATCGATGCTGGGTATTATATCGATGTCGGTCAAGGTTCGGAGGCTCATCTTGGTATTTCCACTGAGCGGTTGAGAGCAGCTGTACACGAAGCTGAAAGAGCTGGATACAAGCTGATAAACGTCAGACAAAAGCAAATGGGAACACATGAAAAGACATATATGAAAGTATTATGTCCTCCCGGAACAGAGCTAATGGATGTCGTTAATAATAAATCCAAGATCTGCCCTCCTAACTTCAAAATCGATAAAGATTCGAATGATATTGTCAAAATCGAGAAACCAAGATCATTTCCCTCAAGCCGCGTTGAAGTGCGATACGCCGAAGATGGCGGTATAGACAGAGACGGTCTTATTCAGATTCGTAGAGGAGTTCCCGAGTTAAGTCTCGGTAACGCTAAGTATGCTCAGGTTCGTATCATGATTGACGGAACGCACTATCTTAAGGGTATGGCTGTATATGCAGATGATCTTCCTCCCGGTATTGATATTCGATACAATGTCAATAAGCATAGAGGAACACCTAAGATGGATTGTATGAAGAAAATCAAAGACGATCCTGACAATCCCTTTGGTGCAAACATCAAACTTGATGACGAACTTATCCGTGCTCAGAGACACTATATTGACAAAGACGGTAAAAGACAACTCTCTTGCCTCAATATTGTGGCCGAGGAAGGAACATGGTTCGAATGGTCTAAATCTCTTCCCTCTCAGATGCTCTCTAAGCAAAGACTTCCGATCATCAAGAGACAGCTCGATAAATCGTATCAGGCTGCTGCCTTGAGAGTTCATGAGTTGATGCAAGTTCGCAATCCTAATATTCGAGCTGCGTTGGCGGAACAGATAGCTGGTCAAATCGACTCCGATGCCAATAATCTCAGAGCTGCGGCATATCCAAGACAGTGTTCTCAGGTTATTCTCCCTTTCCCTGAGCTTTCTGAGAATGAGATTTATGCTCCCAACTTCAAGGATGGTGAACGTGTAGCTCTTGTCAGATACCCTCATGGTGGTATATTCGAGATACCTCAGTTGATTGTCAGAAACACTGGCTCTCCTGCTGCTAAGGTTATTCCAAATGCTCTTGATGCTGTTGGTATTAATCCAAAAGTCGCAGCAAGATTGTCAGGAGCTGACTTCGATGGAGATACTGTCAATGTTATTCCAAACAACGAAGGCTCTGTCATATCCGCACCGGCATTGAAAGAGCTTATAGACTTCGATCCAAAAGAAGCTTTCCCGGGAACCAATTGCGATCCAAAGGATCTTATCCCGAAAGATACGAAAGAAGGAGATAAATTGAAAGGTCTTGAGATGGGTAGGATTTCGAATCTTATCACAGACATGACTCTTCAAGGCGCTCCATTCAGTGAGATTGCAAGAGCTGATAAGCACTCAATGGTTGTTATCGATGCACAAAAGCATCAGCTTGATTATAAGCGTTCTGCTATTGTCAATGGCATCGAAGAGCTTTATATTAAGTATCATGGCGGTCCAAAAAGAGGTGCTAATACCATCGTCTCGAGAGCCACGTCGAAAGATAGAGTTCCCGAACAAAGAGAAGCAAAAGGTCTTTATGAGGTTCCAGAAGACAGAAAGAACGATTGGTATCAGGGTAAGAAAATCTTTATTCCTACGAATCAAACCCATTATAATCCTAAGACTCAGAAGCTCGAGCCTAACCTGATGGAAGTCAATAGGATGTCGATGCACGAGGATGCTAATGAGTTGAGAGGAATCAAAGACCCCAATAACAAAGGATTCTATGTCGAGGAAGCTTATGCTGACTTTGCGAACAAGATGAAAGCTCTTGCTAATGATTGTAGAGCGATGGCTCGTACTGCTCCCGCATATCAGAAGAGACAGGATATGGCAGTTAAGTACGATAATGAATGCAAGATTATTCGTGCTAAAGTTGCTGATAGAAAGTCTAAATCTCCTATTGAGAGACGTGCTCAGATACTTGCGGAAGCTGATCTTAAGATGAAGATCAAAGCAGATCCGAGCATCACTCTGGATAGAGAGACATATTTGAAGGAATCAATACGATCTCTTAATCGTATGAGAGCAAAGCTGGCAATACCTGATGTGGATATTCATCTCTCTGATAAAGAATGGGAAGCGGTTTTTAATGGTGCACTTGACAAAAGTATATTTGATTACTTAATGCGTCATTGTGATCCTGTCGAATTGAGTTCTCATGCTTTCGAGAAAATGGATACCATTGTGTCTGAAGAAAGAACAAATATGATACGCCAAATGGATAAATTGGGATATTCTCGAGCACAAATTGGCGAACATACTGGGCTTTCTCCGAAGATTATTAGGGATATTTTGGAGTAAAATTTCTTTAAAAATTTTCTTAAAAAGTATTTAAAATTATATTTTTTAAAAAGTTTTAGAGATTTTTTCAAGTTTTTTAGAAAGGAGTTTGAGCCATTTGACTAACGTTTCTGAGTCATATTTGACCACAAAAGACAATCCATTTTCATACTTTGACCAGTATGACGAATGGCTTGCCTTCGACGAAGATAAGGGATATTTCACCAATTGTCTTGTAGCAAGACTTATGGATGAACGCCCTATATCAAAGTATTATTCCAACGAAAGAGTAGTCGAGATTCTTGAAGAGGTATATTTCGATATTGTGAGAATGTTCCCCGATATTTATGAATTGAGAGCTGCTTGATTCAAAATCATCAGGATATTAGTACGTTTCTAACTCCTTCTTTTGCGTATTGATATTCTGTTGATATAGATCTGCATGTCAACGCATGCGGATGGCTCTGCACTTTGACATGTGGGCACCTGTCGACTCGCCTCTTGAGGTCTTATCATGAGACCCCCGGGGGAGGGTCGACGGGATTGCAAGGCTTAAAG
>UMLL01075304.1_pt1 | contig 46572 bp, 52 predicted proteins | sample 1966591 | NCBI WGS metagenome assembly UMLL01 (sample SAMEA4836200, study PRJEB28245) | human gut metagenome | biome: gut microbiome; material: fecal sample | place: Denmark | collected 2008 | reverse complement strand
AATGGGACGTTGTACGTTTGCCGTACATTGATTTGCCCGTTGGTTCGCACTATTACACCGCCGTTGGCGACCAGTCCGCAATTATGGGCGACGCAACCGCCGATTTGACGTGCGCCGTTAAGGAGTATTTCGGATTTTCCGTTGACGTGGCGTATATGGTTGCTTACAACAGCAACCCGGATACCGTGGCAAACCCGATTATCAAAGCCGAGATTGCCGCCCGCAATCCGAACGAGCCGTTGGGTATGCCTGTATATGTAACCAACGCAGCGGAATTTCCCGCCGGAGGTGCTGGGGGCGAATAACGCCGGAGCATAACGAATTGTTAAACCGAGGGGACGGGGTGGTTATCCCCGCCCCCTTATTTATTTCAAACGCAGATGTACAGATTACAAGAAATACAGGACGCATTATTGCACGTCGTCGGGTGGGAACAATCATACGACCCGGCAAAGGCGATAGACGACAATTTAACGCAGACGGAAAGCGGTTTGACGTTTCAAGGTGCGCACCCCCTTGTTACTTTGGATAATGTCCGGGCAATCGTCCCGGATGATTTCGTTTTTCAATATCCGGTTTGGAATATGATAAGGGAATACAAAGCCGGGGCAAAGGTTCGCCACAACAACAAAGTTTGGATTGCGACACGGGACAACCAAAACGAGGAACCGACCGAAAGCGATTTTAACGACGATTACAACGACGATTACGGCAACCCCTATTGGCAACCGTACAATTTCATTTCCGATTATTTGGAGCGTTTGACCCGTAACGGTATTGCGCAAATGGTACAAACATTCACGCAAATAAAGGGATTGGATAAGGAAACAAAGAACCTGTTGGAGCGGCGCACGTTCTTTGACGGTGCGGGACGTATCCGGGCGACGTTGCCGAATAATCATAAATTAGTCGGGTTTGAAATTGTCCCGGTTCGTTCTATGGGCGTAACAATGAAAATCGAGCAAATCGGGTTGCAAATGACGGGCGCAACCGGGGTTGTTCGTATGTATCTTTTCCATTCGTCCCAAATTGACCCGATAAAGACGTTTGATTTGAATTTTACGCAGACAAACGGCGGTTTTCAGTGGTTCCCGTTGAAAGATTGTTATTTGCCGTATATCAGTACCGGAAACAACGCCGGGGGGTCGTGGTTCCTTTGTTACAACCAAAACGATTTGCCCGCCGGAATGCAGGCAATTAACATGACAAAGGATTGGAGCCGGGAGCCGTGCGGAACGTGTACGGGTTACGTCGATTTGGAGCGTTGGCGGGAAATAACAAAGTATTTACAGGTATCCCCGTTTATGATGAACGCCCCGGAAACATTCGATGAATACCCGGAGTTGTGGGATATTGCGCTGACGATGTACACCAATACGCAGAATTACGGGTTGAATTGCGAAATAACCGTTGGTTGCGACCTAACGGATTTTATCATTAAGGAAAGGCAGATTTTCCAAACGGTTATCCAACGACAGGTCGCCGCAATCATGTTGCGCACGTTGGCAATGAACCCCGATGTTAAGGTAAACCGGAACCAAGTAAACGCAAGCCGGATGGAAATTCTTTACGAGTTGGACGGCAACGTTGAGGGTCGCCCCGGCGGTTTGGGTTATGACCTAAAAAAAGCATACGAGGCGTTGCGGTTGGATACGCAGGGTATCGACCGTATTTGCCTTACTTGTAATAACCACGGTGTAAAATACCGGACAACGTAAGATTATGGCGGGGTTAAAGTCAATACAGGATTTACGCAACCGGGTTGCCACGTTCAACAACGGGTTATCGTCCGGCGCATACATTCAACAAATCATTTGGGACAATGACGCCTATATTGTTGATATGAATGCCGAGGAACAATTGTTTGAACAAGGTATTAACCGTTTGGGCGTGGATATTATGGATTACGCCCCGTATTCGCCGTTGACGATAGCCATAAAGGAGGAAAAGGGACAACCGACAAACCGGGTAACGTTACGGGATACCGGGGATTTTGAAGCGTCGTTTTTTTTGGAAGTCGGCGACAAACAGTTTGAAATAAAAGCGTCGGATTTCAAAACGGAGGACTTAATAAAAAAGTACGGGCGGCAAATATTGGGATTGACGGACGAAAATATTGCGGCGTTGATTTGGCAATATATATTCCCGGACTTAATGAAGAAAGCAAAAAACGTATTATATGGCAACGAATAAGAGAACAACCCCTATAATTCCCAACCCGGTTTTAATCGACCGGGTTTTGGGGAACATACAAACCGGGTTAATGGATAACGTCGATTGGTTGGACATCGCATTTGGGCGGGCGCAACGTATCGCCAAAGTGATACAGGGCAAACGCTATTATACCCCGAACGTATATGCGGGCGGGACGGAATGGAGAGGCGACAATGATTATATCGACGTTTCCCCGGATGCCAATATTGGCAATTTTTCGTTCTTTTGGATAGACGACCCGCAAACGGTCGGTTGGGTTCCCAAAGAGCAAAGCGAGATTAAAGCCCCGTTTTCCCTTATTGTTTGGTTCGATTTGCGCAAGGTTTACCCCGGTCAACTCAACAACCGGAATACCGAGGCATTGAAGAACGAAATATTGACCGTCCTAAATGGCGGTTTTTGGCTGAAAGACGGGACGATTGTAATAAACCGGATTTATGAGTTGGCGGAAAACGTGTACCGTGGGTTTACGTTGGACGAAATAGATAATCAATTTTTAATGCACCCGTTCGGCGGTTTTCGCTTTGAGGGTGTATTGTCAGTTAATCAACCTTGTAACATTTAACGATATGGTAACTTTCATTATTTGGGTTTTGGTCGTGGCAACCGTGGCGGCGTTCCTGTTGACCCTGTTAAAAAAGTGGGGCGTTATTGAGTACGTCCAAGTTCACGGCAACGACTTTTTTGTTAAGATGTTCAATTGCGGCTTTTGCTTATCATGGTGGGCGGGGGTCGTTTTGTCCGTCCTGTTTGCTATATGCACCGGGAACCCGGCATTGTTATTGGTTCCGTTTTGTTCAACAGTCATAACCCGCATACTCTTATGAAAACGACAAAGATAGGGGAACGGGCGGTTGTGTTGTACGACAGTATCGACGAATTGCCGATTTTGCGATTTCACGCATATAACAAAATGTTGCTTATCGACGCCGGGGTTGGGTCGGATTTGAACGATTGGGATGCGCATATTGAAAAGGCAATCCGGTTTATCCGAAAGGAAAAGCCGGATTTGGCGGAAAAGGAATTGGATAATTTGCGGCAAAACGTTTATTTCGTCCAATCCGCCATATCGCCAAAGTATTTGGCGTTTGCCTGTTTGGTTAAGTCCGTGGACGGAACCGAATACAACGATATGACGGCGGACGGTTTGCAAAAGGTATTGGATTTATTCGCCGATGCGCCGAACGCCGAGTTGACCGCCCAATTGGAAGCGGTCAAAAAAAAAATAGATAAAGAATTGCAATTGTATTTTCCTAAACTATTCGACGACGCCACGGTTAAAGAGTATTACGACCAATTGAAGCAACGCACGATGTTAATGTTGGATGCGATAATAAAGGGGGACGAAAGCGACAAACGAGAAGAAATAGACCATATTACGACGTTGTTGTTGACTTATACAAAACCCAAATCGTTTAGCGGGTCGGATAGCGTGGAAATACAATACGACAAGCAGTTTGAAAATATGTGTTTGATGTTGTCCCAACATTTGCACGTAAACCCAAAATCGTTTACCGTTTTGGAATATTACAACGCATTTGAATACATTAAGGAGCAAGCGAAAAAAGCAAGCAGAAAAAGCCAAAATAAGGCGATTTAAGGTGTTTTATTTTTCAGACGATAAATTATACATTTGAGAAAAGAAAATTGATTGTAGGGCAAATTGCCCGAAAATAACAAAAACAAATAGTCGGATATATGGCAGATAACAACAACCCAATTAAATATTCTGATTTGGTAAGCCCCGATAATTCGATTACTGATTTGATAAAGCAATTGGATGAACTTTCAGACGCATATACAAATGCGTTGAAAAATATTAGGGCGGAAGCAATTCAGTTGGCGGCGGTTCTGCAAAAGGTTTCCGGGGCAACCGAGGACGGCAGGAACACAACCAAGAAAGCCGCAGACGATGCGGAACGTTTGGCACGTGCGCAACGTGATTTGGCGTTTGCAGAAAGCGAGAACGCCAAAAAGTTAGCCGAGTTAAAATTGGCACAACAGGAAGCGAACCAAATTAATAAACTGATTGTGAAAATAAATCAATCCGCCGAGGGTAGTTATAACCGTTTATCGGCGCAATATTCATTGAATAAGATTTATTTAAACAACATGACTAAAGCCGAACGGGAAAACACCGAGGAGGGGCGAAAATTGGTTGCACAAACCAAAGAAATATACGAAGAAATGAAACGTTTGCAGGAAGCAACCGGGAAATTTCAATTGAACGTCGGAAATTATACGGAGGCGTCCGACGCAATTATTGCGTATGGCGACAAATTAAAAGAAACGTTAGGTTTAAATAGCGCATTTGGCGAAAGTCTTTTGGCGTTAGGACGTGGCGGGGCTGAAAGTAAAGCCGTTTTTACAGCTATTGGCGACGGGGCAAAAGCATTGGGAAAAACTTTGTTGGGATTACTTTCAAACCCGGTTTTTTTGGCGATTGCCGGAATTGCGGCGGCGGGTGCGGCGTTTAAATGGTGGTACGATTATAACGCCGGGTTAGTTGAGGCAACGAGATTGACGCAACAATTTACCGGGAAAAGTGGCGATGATTTGAAAGCGTTTAGAAATGAGGTGCAAGCCGTCGCAGATTCGTTCGGCGCAGATTTCCGGGAAACATTGATTGCAACAAACGCATTATCAAAACAATTTGGTATTTCTGCAAATGAGGCATTGCAGTTGGTTAAGGATGGTTTTTTGTCCGGAGCCGATGCGAACGGGGAATTTTTAGACACGTTGAAAGAATACCCGGCATATTTCAAAGAGGCTGGAATATCAGCAGACCAATTTGTTGCGATTGTAGCCCAAACAAACAAAATGGGTATCTTTTCGGACAAAGGCGTTGACGCAATTAAGGAGGCAAATTTGCGTTTGCGTGAAATGACGACGGCGACGGCGGCGGCTTTGGACGGTATCGGTATTTCGTCGGAACAAGTTCAAAAAGATTTGCAGACCGGAACCAAAACAACGTTCGATGTTATACAAGACGTTTCCGCAAAATTGGCAGAATTGCCGGATAATGCGGCAACGGTCGGGGCTGCAATTGCAGATATATTCAGTGGTCCCGGAGAGGACGCCGGATTGCAGTATTTGCGCACGTTGAAAGATATTTCAACAAACATGGATGAAGTAAAAGGGAAAGCCGGAGTTTTGGCGCAATTGCAGGAGGAACAATTGCAAAGCCAAATTGAGTTGCAAAACGCATTATCCGGGTTGTTTGACGCAACCGGAGGAAATTTTGAAACGTTGACAACGCAGGCAAAAGTTTTTGTTAACCAAGGATTGACGGCGATAATAAAAGGGGTTATTGATGTTGTCAATTACTTGATTGAGTTATACAATGAAAGTGTTTTGATACGTGCAATTTGGAATGGGATTGTTGCCGGATTCAAAACAACATTTGATACGTTGGGAAATTTGTTTGGATTCTTTATTGATATAGTCAAAGCAACCGGAACCGCATTAAAGGGGGCGTTTACGTTAGATTTTGACGACGTAAAAAAAGGATTGGCAGATTATGCAGCAGCGTACGGAAATTTGGTTAAAGCCCAAGTTAAAGACATAACAGAAAATTTCCAAGAGGGTTTGGATGGTATGCAAAAGAAAATAAAACCGTTAACAATCCCGGTTTCTGTTGGAGACACCCCGACGCCACAAACAGACAATAAGCCCGTAACGACACAGAACCCAACCGTAACGCCAAGGGGTAAAAGCGATGCGGAAAAGGCAGCAGAACAACAAGCAAAGCAAATTGAAGCGGCTTATAAAAAGAATTTGGAGGCAACCCGGAAATTGCAGGATGTACAATTGCAGTTGGAAACCGACGAATGGGCAAAGCGTAGGCAGCAAACGCAATATCAGTATTCCCGACAGATTGAGGATTTGCAACACCAATTACAGACCGAAAAGGATTTGAACGAAACCGGACGGCAGGCGATAAACGCCACAATTACGGCGTTGGAACAGCAACAAACCGAGGCATTATTGAAAATCGAACAAGACCGACAATTGCAGGAATTGGCGTTGCAGAAAGAAAGCATTGAATTACGTTTGCAAGCAGTCAAAGAGGGAAGCGAGCAGGAAAGACAATTGCGGATGCAGTTGTTGGAAAACGAAAGACAAACCGCATTATTACAGAACCAACAGAAACCGACCGGGCAACAGCAAGACGCCGGGGCGATTAATGCAAGTTTTGACGCAAAGGGAGCCGGAATTGCGGACGAATATTTGCAAGCGCAATTACAGATATTCGACCAACAACAAGCGTTGGCACAATCGGAGTTTGATTTGTTGAGAAATTCAGAAGCCCGGAAAACTCAATTCCGTTTGCAAGCAGAAAAGGAACGTTTGCAAAAGGTTTTAGAATTAAATCAGCAAGCCGCCAATAAATTGTCTGATGTTGAGGTACAAACAATTCAAAACACTATTAAAAAAATAGACCAAGAAATTGAGCAATCCAAAGGGGAGGAACGAGGAACAGACATTTACGGTTTGTTTGGGCTTAATTTGGACGACGACCAAAAAGAGGCAATTAATACGTCTATGCAATACGCATTGGATGCGTTAAATACATTCACGGCGGCACGTGTTGCCGCAGCAGATGCAGCCGTTGAGCAAGCGGATAAAGAGGTTTCCGCCGCACAATCGGCGTTGGATGCAGAATTGGAAGCAAGGGCAAACGGGTACGCCAATAATGTTGTACAAGCGCAAAAGGAGTTGGATTTGGCAAAGAAAAACCAAGAAAAAGCGTTGAAAGAACAACAGAAAGCGCAAAAACAGCAGGCAGCAATACAAACATTGCAGCAAATCGGAAACATGGTAACAGCAACGGCGCTGATATGGTCGCAATTAGGTTTCCCGTTTGCAATACCTGCAATTGCCGTAATGTGGGCGAGTTTTGCAGCGTCTAAAATCAAGGCGGCGCAATTGGCAAAACAGACCGGAGGAAACGGAGGAACGGAAACATACGGCGACGGTACCGTTGAACTTTTGGAGGGCGGTTCGCACCAAAGCGGAAATGATATTGATTTAGGAACGAAACCGGACGGAACCCGCCGACGTGCCGAGGGAGGCGAATTTTTCGCCGTTATCAATAAACGTAATTCCCGCCGTTTCCGTCGTTTAATCCCGGACGTAATAAATAGTTTGAACCGGGGAACATTCCCCCAAAAGTACCTTAATGCCTACAATACCGACGGCATTAATGTAACGGTTCAACAAAATAACGCACCGGATTTGCGGGATTTAAAAGACGATGTAAGGGAGATTAAGGAACAAAACCGCCGCCGTCGTTACGTCGATGGCAACGGCAATGTTATTGAGGTTTACAAGAATTTGACACGTAAAATTAAAAATTGATATGAACCCGATTTATAGACATTCTTTTGTAAATGCGTTTTTGGCAAACGGGGCGATAAGTCACACGACCGGAAACATTAGCAATAATACAAATTTCTATTATACCCGTACTTTTGTCCCGGTTAGTAATGTGTACCCCCGTAAGTTGTTCCAAAATTATACAGCGCAATCGGGCGGCGCATTTTACAATAGCAATAAACAATTTATCGGCAGTTGGGGTATTAACCCGCCCGCCTATAATACTGAATTTGATATACCAAGCAACGCCGCATATATCCGGTTTAATGTAAGCAAAGCGCAATACGCCAATAGGACGGCATGGTTGAGATTGGGAACGTTGGACGCCCCGAACGTCTTACAAGGTCAAACCGTGCATCCGATTTATAAGGACGATTTGGCAAAGGAGTACGAATTAGAAACCAACCAACGGTTTTATCGTGCCAAATTATCCGGCAAAATTACCTTTGTCCGGGATGATTACGACTATATAAACCGTCAATCGTTCGACAATGAATTTTTGTATTGCATTGAAAAGAGCGACGACGGCGGGCGTACATGGTTCCAATACTTTCAAGGCAAGTTTATGAAAACCGATTGCACGTTTACCGATTACGATAAAAAGGTTGTTGTGCAACCGGACGCAATCGACGATTATAACGACGTGTTGGCGGGATTGGAAAAGGAATACAATTTAATAACGTTAGCCCCGACAATCCAACGGATAACGATAAACAAGCGTCCATTAATTCAAATATACGTTCCGGGGGATAGTGTTGTTTCTTGTTTTTTGGGCGGTACGAATTGGGAACAAGACGCAAACGCCACGACCGACCAAAACGCACTAATACAAACCTATCATTTTGCACTATGTAATATTTTGAAAGAAATACAAATTACGTCGCACGGTTCCCCGGCGGTAATATCCGGGCTTTATACCGGGCGAATGGCGACGGGTGCAAGTGCAGACGTTTTCGAGGGAAAATTATACCCGGAATTAAACGTAAATTATTATATCTATATTACGCAACAAAGAATTGACGGTTTACCGTTTGGGGTTGTTGCGGTCGAGATACGCAAACAATCCGATGATACGGCAATGTTTCGTTATACAAAGGTTACAACGTCGCCTTTTGATACATTGGAGTTTGATTTAACCGCTGTTGAGGGTTCCGGCGCAACGGGTACAATGCACGCCGATATGAAAAGTTATAATATATACGCCCGGTATTTGTGCGACGTGGAGAAAATCGACGACCTTAATACATATCCATTGCCCGCCGATGATATAGTTGATAATAACCGTAATTATAGGCGTGCGATTGGTTACGCAATCGACGTGGCGTTTATTTCAAACAACTTTTCAGATACCCCGACCGAGTGGGGATTAGCGGACAACGGAAAGTATTTTGCGCCGCCTTATTCCATATACGGACAAACGTTTTATCCAATCGCCCGGTCAACGTGGCGTTATGCGTCGTTGTGGTTTGGGTTTTATTTGATGGATTGGATATTAGAGGAAAAAGCACGAAAAGCATATACTTTGCGGGATGCGTTCCCGGTTGCGTCTTGTATATCCGTTTTGCTCAATCAGATTGCACCGGGTATAACACACGCAGCCACGGCGGAATACAGTCAATTTTTATACAGCGGTAACAACCCAATATCCGGGTTGAATTTCCGTTTGCTTGTATCACAGAAAACCAATATTATAAACGGGGAATATCAGCAACCCGCACAAAAAGCCCCGACGACCTTACAACAATTTACCAATATGTTACGGGATTGTTTTAAATGTTATTGGTTCATTGAGGACGGCAAATTTAAAATCGAACATATCCAATATTTCCGCAATGGCGGTTCCTATTCCGGCGGGGCTATATTAAGCCACGATTTGACAAAGGAATTGAATTTGCGCAACGGGAAACCGTGGGCGTTCAACACGTCGGAATATTCGTTTGATAAGGTCGATTTGCCGGAACGTTACCAATTTGAATGGATGGACGACGTTACGGCGGCATTTGAAGGGTTGCCGATACAAGTAATAAGCAAGTATGTAACGCCCGGAAAGGTTGAGGAAATTAATATATCAAACTTTACGTCCGATATTGATATGATGTTGTTAAACCCCGGCAATATGAGTTCGGACGGGTTCGCCTTGTTTGCCGCCGTTCCGCCAACGTCCGGGTCGCAATGGATATTACCATTTACCCGCCAAACTATTAACGGGGTCGAATACTTTTTGCAAAACGGATATTTGGCGTTTATCAATCTGCAATCCCCGTATTGGTTATATGATTTACCCGCCCGTCGTGTATCAATAAACGGTTCCGAGGTTTACGCATACGGTATTGAGAGAAAGAAGAAACAAACGTTTAGTTTTCCGGCAAATGACGACCCAAACCCGATGCAACTAATAAAAACGTATATCGGTAACGGTCAAGTTGATAAATTAAGCGTAAATTTGTGTAGTCGAAACATTAAAGCAACGTTGAAATATGATACAGAATAACAATATAAGCGTATTGCCGTGGTACACGTCAATAGAGCAGCAGAACCACCGTAAAAGTTACGCATACGGGCAAATATACCCATTGTTCGCACCGGCTGATAGATTATTGCCGTTTCAGATAATAAGAAATACCCGTTCAAATTCTGTTACGTCTGTTATTCTATATGATAAAACCGGAAAACAAATTGCAAATATAACAACATACATGAGGGAAACCGGATTGCAAGTTGTCCGGTTTCAGTCGTTGGGATATGATGTAATATTATACCCGGCAATATTACCCATGCCGTTAAATCAGTTTGACGGAATTTATTATTTGCGGTTATCTGATGGCGTTCAAACGTGGTATTCTGAAATGTTTACGGTTGTGCAGGACGTTTCCGGTTATTTGAAAATTGATTGGTGGGACATTGAAAATTTAGTGTTTGACGCCGGACAAATAGTTTATAAAAATCCGACATTCAAAAACATGTTATATCTTTGTACCGAGTTAGGAAAACCGGATTATGAATTTGAAGAGGACGGCGAGAAAAGGGACGGTTATTTTTTCCCGGAAAAACAAATTTCGGTAAAGACGTTCAAATGTACTATATTGGCACCGGAATACTTATGCGATGTTATGCGTTTTATTCGTATGGCTGATTATATACACATAACGGATAAATACGGCAGGGAATACGATTGCGATACGTTTCTAATTACCCCAAAATGGCAGACGCAGGGGGATTTAGCGAGTGTTGAAATTGAATTTGACACGGCGACCGTTGCCAAAAAGATAGGGCGGGGATATATTACACCCGGAAGCAAGGGAGATTATAACAACGATTTTAATAACGATTTTAAGATTTAACAATTATGGGAGGTTACACAGAATTAAAAGCCGCAATTGCCGCCGTTATCAAAACGAACGGAAACAATGAGATTACCGGGGCAATTCTTCAAAACGTGTTGAATACAATTGTATCGACAGTTGGAGCCAACAGAGCCTTTGCGGGTATTGCAGATGCAAATACCAACCCCGGCACACCGGACGGGAATGTTTTTTATGTCGCTTATACGGCGGGAAATTACGTAAGTTTTGTTTCGGGTTCGACTTACATAACAGTAAACCCCGGCGAATTAGCCATTTTGTACAATAGTACGGCGAATTGGGGTAAATATGTTATCGGTTTAAGTGCCAACGGCGTTTACTCTTTGTTGGATGCCGTTAACCAAATAAACGCAACCGGGCGTTTCAGTTATAACGATACGCCCGCATTGGGGTCAAATGCCAATTCGTTGCGTGTCCGTACTTTTTTGGTTGCGGGTCAACCATACCAATTTACATTAACGCCCGTTGGAGGCAACGCCCCGGTAAATATACAAGGTATTAAAGCCGACGGAACATTTGACATTATTGGCTCCATGACGTTAACGCCCGACGGGACAACGAAAACCGTAACGCCAACCGAAAATTATTACGGGTTTACGATTTTTTACGGTTCCAAAACAACCGCCACGTCTGTAAATGTATTGTTTGAAGCTCCGACAACCGGGGGAATGGGTTTGCCGGACGGTATGGGGGACGCAACCAACTTTTACCCCGACCCGTTTATTGAGGCGGGTTCGAATATTAATGAATTGGAGGGCGTACAAGGTGTTTCCGTTATAGGAAAGCCGGAATATTACGCCGACCGTATTGTTTTGCCCGTGGGTTCGTTTTTAGGGGTTTCATTGGATTTGTCGCAATTCCCATATAATCCAACAACGGATTATCTTAACGCATTAATGAAAATTAGTGCGCCGGGTACAGGTCATTTGTTAAGTGTGGCATTTGACCCTATAACGTCGGGTGCCTTTAGTTCAGCCGTTCAATTAACGGCCGACCCGCAATTTGACGGTTGGGTATCTTTTTACAATGTAACCGGACGTTCGACGTTATCCAACCGTTGCCGTGTAACATTCGACAACCGAAAAGGTACACAGCCGTTAACGATTTACCGTTGTATGATGTGGACGGGTCAAGATGTAACCCCGTTCGGTATGTTCGCAAAACAGGCGTGGAACGCATGGAAAAAGGTAAAAGATATAAAAGATATTCCCATTAAAACAATTAATTACGCCCCGTATTACAACGAATTTAATTTACAGGGTTCAGCAATGAATGTTGTAAGAACACGCACAACGTTGTCTTATACGGTGAACAATGCCGGAACTACTGCATTTATTGGATATGATTTCAATTTGGCGGATAGTCCGTTTGAGATTGGCGACGTTATCGGTTACGGTGCGGATAATGTGGTTGTAAGTAGTGCAACAACCGCCACAATGTATTGCATATTTTACAATGATTCAACCGAGATTTCCCGGTTAGCGTTACAATTAAGTGCAGGCGGTTTTTGTACTCACTCCGGCACAATTCCGGAGAATACAACCCGTATATTGATACGTTTCCAAATTAGTGGCGTTGGTGCGGCAATATCGGTTGGCGACAACTATTTGACAAAAGGCGAAATAAACAAATCGAGCGAATGGGAACGCCAAAGCATAAAGCACGAGACAACTGTAAACACAACAACCGCCGCCGTTGTTTACGTGGATGCGGTCAACGGAAACGACACGAACCCCGGCACGACGGAAAGTGCCGCATTAGCGACGTTTGCCGCCGCATTTTCCAAAACAGGCGTTGATACAACAATTATATTGATAGGGGACACGACCGAACGTTTTAATATCAAAACCAAGTCAAACCAACGTTCCGTCCGTCTTATCGGTAAACAGGGATTAGTTAACCGTATCATTTGCGGAACAAAAATTGATAGCGGAACATTAGTTGCGGGTACAACGAACGTTTACCAAACCCCGTTGTCGTCCTTTTTAAATGCCGACCGTTTCCAATTGTTCCAACATGAGGTATTCGACGAAAGTACGTTGATACCGGACAACGAACGCCACCCGTTACAACGTGGGAAAACGTACCGTTGTGATAGCACAAAGATAACCCGTGTTACGTCGTTGGATGACGTGAAAGCGTCCGAGGGTTACACGTTCTTTTATGATGAAGACGCACAAATGTTGTACGTCAAAATCAAAGAGGGTACAACATTAGCCACCAACCCGGTTTACATTCCGGGCGGTTCCGGTATTTCCGGCAATGACGGTTCCGTTGCTTTTGAAATGGTTAATATTGAATGTTGGTACGGTTCAATTTCGTTAAGGTTTTGCCACGGCGGACGGGCGATTGATTGCGCAGCAAAATACGCATTTGGCGGCGGTGCGTGGTCATGGGAGGCGGCAATTGGTGTGGAATTGATACGATGCGAAGCGACACGGGCGTTTAGCGGTTCGAGTACCGGGGACGGGTTCAACGCACACAGCACAACGGCTGGCCCGGCATTGGCGAAACATACCGTTGCAACGATGATTGATTGTTGGAGCCACGACAATAACGACGACGGATATAGCGACCACGAACGTTGCGAAACAACCATTATTGGCGGATTGTTTGAATACAACGTAAAAGCCGGATTAACGCCCGCTTTTGGTTGCCAAGATACGATATATAACGCCTATTGCCGTAAACAGGTTAATAACGGTATCGCATTAGTTGGAGGCGCAACGGCGGAGGAGGGCGGCAGAGGTTCGCAAATATTCGTGATTGGTTGCATTTGTGAGAACAACAAAAATAATTTTTACGTTTCTGGCGATAAGTCCGTGAATGATGAAAATTTTGGTAAGTTCGTAAATTGTATATCTTTGAACGGGACACAATACGGGTATTTGTGCGGCAATAACGCCCGTGTTGAATTGAACAATTGCATGGATAGCGGAAGCCCGACGGCAAAAAGTGGCAACATAGTAGTCAACAACGCCGCATTAGTTGAATAATTAACCGAGGAAAGGGGCGACAATAAAAAGGTCGCCCCGTACCGATTTAACCATTTGGAAAGTATGCAAGAACGTAACATTATCAACGGAACAACCACGGTTGACAACCGCACGGAATTTATGTTGTGCGAGATTATAAAGCAATAACCAAAACGGGGGCGGTTTACCGCCGCCCCTTAACTCTTTATTTATGGACGATATGGATAAAATTTTTAGTTGGGAACAATGGCGTATTATTGCCATTTCAACGGTTAGCCCGTTATTTGTTATGTAACACCAACAAAGGTTTTTGTTGTTAGGGAATATTTGAAAAAAAATATTTTATCAAAATATGCAAAGTTTAACCCGGTGCGGAACAATCCGCACCACAATTAAAAAAAACGATGGAAAAGTATTTTTATTTCATTCAACACGACATGAAAGTTTGTTTGATAATAATCTTTGTATGTTGTGTTTTTGTAGTATTTGCGACATTCTTTGATTTTTGGACGGCATACGAAGCCGTGAAAGCGAGAAAAGAAAAATTAAGCAGCCACCCGATGCGGAAAACCGGGCAAAAAATCATAGACTATTTGCGTTTAGTTTTATACGTATTGATGATTGATGTTTTGGGACTTATGGTTTTTCCTTTTTACAGTATTCCATTTTTTGTTGTATTACTGACATTGGGTATTCTATTAAGGGAGGGTTGGAGCATGAAAGAGAATTACGAACTCAAACAAAGCAATGCAGTTGAGGCAATAGATATGGCGGCGGAAATAGTCAAGTGTATAACGAAAGAAGAAGCCGAAAAGCTAATAAAGGCGATTAATGATAAACATAGTATTAACAAGAAAAAATTCAAATGATTATGGCACAATTAAAGCAATTATCAGCAGGCAGTAGCCAAATTATTATGATGATGTTCCGGGATAAGAACAACGCCCCAATTAAGGCGGATTCCGTACACGTCAAAGGTTCGATTTTTACCGGAAGCGGTAAGCCGTTTGAATTTGAGGTAAACAAAGGGGTTTGCACCAATTGTAAGATTCAGAACGATATGTTGTTGTTTAATATCGTTCCGCTTTTGGGTTTGGGGCAAATGCAGGTTTATACGCAAACTTTTTTGGGCGATGCAAAAGCAATAACCGGAACATACATTTCAGAGAACCAACAGAAATTGGGCGTTGAAGTGGTTCAGAAAGGTACATTCCTTTCAGATAGACAGGGCGCAATGTGGGTTGATGTATATTTGCCAATAGAAATTAATGATGCAGCACAAATTCCGTGGGTTCCGGCAGGAGCGGACGAACAATGGATTAAAGATTATTTGGATAAGTATGTAAAAACCCCGGCGTTTGCCGCAACGCTGGCGGCATTGGGCGGGGCAAGCAAAAACCTTTCAAATGTTGATGCAAAAGACTTTGAGAAAAAAGCAAAGGACGGTAATTTTGCTCAGAATGATTTAGCGGACGTAGATTTGGCAAAACTCAAAGAAAAAGGTTTGGCGGCAGGATTGGCAGACGCAAAGAACCCAATAAGCCCAACAGAGTTTGACCGTATGATTAAGCAAAATGCGGCTTTTATTGCATTGTCTAAAACAGCGCACCCGGCAACAGCAGGAAAGACAAACGAGCAGATTAAGGCGTTATTCTATGCCAACCGCCAAGAGGTACAAAAGGGGGTAAATCTGAATACAGACCCGTACAACAAAAGTACAACTTTGTTGTTGGTTTATCAGATGAGCAACAACCAAACAATTCAACAGACATTGCCGCCCGTATCGGATAACCGAATTATCATTTTGGAACTTATACAAGAACCGGGGGCAGCCAATTACAAAGCAATAATTAGCCCGGCAGCCGGAGAAAGTATTGATGGGGCAAATACACCAATAACCGTTACAAGCAATGGGATTGCAGGTATTTTTTTGCCTATTCAGAATGAAAATACGTGGGATTTTATTCCGTGGTATAAAACTATTGATAGCAGCCTAACAACAAGCGATGAGCAGGGAAATATTGTGTTGCAGACAAAGAATTTACGATTTAAAAAACCTTTCTTTATTGAATACGATAGTGATACAGACGAAGCAAATGTAAATTTGGGAAATGTTCCATTTTTGTTTAATGATAAAATAGCAAAAAAATCATTTAAAGCAACAGAGGTCGGAAGTATGGATGGAACGGTTCGCATTGCACAAGTTGGAAACGGACAAACACCCGATGGCGACCAAATGTACAAGGCTGATTTATCCGTTGTTCCGGGAAAAGATGCGGAGGGAATATTGGCTATGTTAGGAAATGATGAATTGGTAAATTCTAAATATCCAAAATCCCGATTGTGGTTTTCTGATTTGAAAGTAAAAGGCGGTATTGCTGTATATCAAGATATGCAAAAGAAATCTTTCGTTATACAAGATATTGACCCGCAGGACGACCCCAATATATCCGGAGGAACAACCTTTTTAATTGGCTTGTATATTGAGCCAACGCAATATGGGGATAACAGAATTACGCAGGACGGTTGGATTAGACTTGAATTCGTTGACGACACAGATACCCCGTTATTGGACGTTAACGGCAATCCTATGGCAGTTCAAATTGACTACAAGGCGGGCGATGAGCAGCGAAAAGAATTGTATTTAGGAGAGTGTCAAGCCAAAGCATATACTGATGTTCATTTGCGTATAGAAACCAATTTCCCAAATGAAGAATTATTGTCTATTGGGGCAAATTCATGTGTGTTGATTCAGTCAGTAGGCAAAGACTATGGAGTAGGAAAGGCGTTGTTGGCATTTATGGCATTTACCGGGTATCAAGTCAAGATGAACAACAAGTATTACGGATATAATTCTTTGAACCTTGCAAGGACATTGATTTTCCCCGAACCCGAAACGGAAATTAACAATGATGTTACATATATGGGGGATAATACATATTTGTCAGTTAAGACAGCAGCAAAGGTAAGTATATCTAATAATCAGCTAATTGTTAAAGATAATAACAAGGATTTGCCCGTATTTTCTTTGTTTAAGCGATATAACAGATTTGACACCTTTGTTTGCCGTGGTAAAAATTACAAAGCTACCGTTAAAATTACAGACAAACAAAATGCCTTTGTGGTTGCATTGATGAAGTACACCGGGTCGGAAAATGTAGCACCAACACCGGAATTGGTAAGTTACAATAACGACCAACCGCAATTCAATGCAGGATGGAGCATTTCTGACAAATTATTTATATCAGAGGATGCAGTGAGCGGAATCCATGAAGCAACAAAAACATTTGTTGTTCCTACTGACGCAAAGGAATTTGCGGTAATTATATTCCCTAATGCTTCGCAGATACCAACAACTATGGTATTGAATGATTTTGAGGGGGATATAACCCCGTGGTTTAATCGAATGGTAATAACAGATAGTTCGCATATTTCGGAAAAATATTTGGAGTATCAGAAAGACTATGCAAAATTTGTTGTTATGACCCCGGCAGGCGATGCAAGTTACCGATATACGTATAACAAGACCGCAGGAAATATACCTTTGGGCATTAAAAAGGGTTTGGCTTTGGTTAGCAATAATAACGCATGGGCAGACCCCGGAGCGTCAGACCCTAACAAAGTTCAAGGAGATTTATTGGCAGAGGCGGACGGAATTATAACAATTCAGTATTCCGGGCAGGCATATAACGAAACAAGCACAATTAATGAAGCCAATTTTTGGGCTGCAAAGGTTGCGCCGGATGGTTCATTAACGGAAGTTCCAAACAGCCGATATTCAACAACCATTGAAGCAAACAGAAAGATTGCCAAGAACATTCAGTCTAAAAGTATATCATTCCCAATTCAGCAGGGCGAGTCAGTTAGATTTTTGGCTAATTCAAACATTGATGATGGCTTTTATCTGCAAAGCGGAACAGACGGAAAACCTTTGTTTGAGGTTATTATAAACTTCAAAGAAATGGTAGGTATGCCGTTTATACCGGATGAGTTAGAAAAGGGGGCAACAGAATTTTATGAATAATAACCGGGGCGAAAAGCCCCATAAAACAAAATAAAAATGGATAAGATAATTATATTAGATGCCGGACACGGCAATAATACAGCCGGAAAACGTTCCCCCATTTGGGGGGACGGTTCCCAATTGTTAGAATGGGAGTTTAACCGTGATATTGTACGCCGTATTGCGGCGATGTTGAAAGCGGAGGGAATAAAGTTTGAAATTTTGGTACCGGAGGACAACGACGTATCATTGCCGGAGCGTTGCCGCCGTGCAAACGTTATCCATGCGGATTGCGGCAACAACGCCGTTTTGTTTAGCGTTCACGGGAACGCCGGAGGCGGCACCGGGTGGGAATGTTATACCAGCGTAGGACAAACGAAAGCGGATGCAATCGCAACCGTACTTTGTAATGAGGCGGAAAAAGAGTTTGCCCCGGATGGTTGGAAAATGCGCTTTGACCATACCGACGGCGACCCGGACAAAGAAAACCAATTTTACATTCTGAAACATACGGTTTGCCCGGCGGTATTATCTGAAAACTTTTTCATGGATACCGAAAAAGATTGCCGTTTTATGTTGTCAGACGCCGGGCGTGAACGTATTGCAAAAATTCATTATGAAGCGATAAAACGTATCTTATGAAAAAATATTTAATAATAGCGGCAATTGCTTTGGCGGTTTCCGCCGTTGTCACTATATGGGTGCAACGTTCCCGGATTAATACGTTGACCGGGGAAAGGGACAAATACAGAACCAACACGGAAACGTTATTGCAGGAAGTTTCCCGGTACCAAACGAAAGATAGTTTGAACGCCGCCAAAGTTGGGGTTTTGGAACTGAAATTGTCAGAGTTTGAAAAATACCGGGCGAGCGATGCGGAGTTGATAAAGACGTTGCAGACAAAGAACCGGGAGTTGGAACGGGTTACAACAACCCAAATGGAAACAATCAACGAATTGCGGGCAACCGTCCGGGATAGTGTTGTATATTTGCCCGGCGATACGGTTACGACCGTTTTACGATGCGTCGATATTGTCGAACCGTATTTTGAGTTGCACGGATGCGCCACGCCGGACGGACAATTTACCGGGACGCATATAAACCGGGATAGTCTGTTGATTGTCGAAACGGTGCAATACAAACGTTGGTTAGGTTTTTTATGGAAAACAAAGAAAATCAAAAATCGGCAAATTGATGTTGTAAGCAAGAACCCGGCAACAAAAATATTGGGCGTTGAGTTCGTAACCATAGAAAAGTAACTTTTATTGTTCATAATACCGGGAAACGGGGATTGTAACCAAGCGTTGCAACCCCGTTTTTGTTTTTGCCCGTTTTTAGCCCCGTATTTCGATTATTTTGTTTGAATGGATAAAGTACCCACCCCGGCAAATAAAGTGGCTTAAAATGAAAATTCGCCAAAAATAACTTTGCGGGGAGCCAAAAGAACCGTTTTTTGTCCGCAAATCGAAAATAAAAGAAAATTCTTTTGGTAGTTAAAATAAAATGCCCTATCTTTGTGCCATGTTAATAAAACGACCGGGCGTTTTCCCGGCAACAAAAAGAGCGATACAATGAAGCCCGAAGATATTTACAACGGTTTGGAATATACAACAAAAGAAATTAACCGTACTTTCAAAATCAAAGTAAACGGCTTGTTCAACGGCAAAAAGATTAACACGTTGGTTGGCGTTTCCGGTTTGATTAAGTTAGTAGGCGTTGAAATGGCGAACAAATTATTGCGCCGTGCTTTCCGTTGTGTCAAAGACGCCGAACATTGTAAGTTGCGCCGGGGTTTGAAAATATCCTTTTATTATTACTAATCCGACCGGGCGGGTTCCCGGAACCAAATAAATTTCAAATATGGAAACAAAGAAAAGAACACAGGCGACGGACATTGCCGAGATTGCAACCAAGTTAGACGGCAAAGTTAAATTTTCGTCAATCATTTACAGCCAACAAATGTTGTCGGAGAAATACCGGGAAACAGGGGTAAACGATATGTATTTTATCGGCAAAAAATTTGGGTTGTGGTTTTATACAAGCCGGGCGGCATTAGATAACCTTTGTTATCTGCAAAACCCTAAATTCCCGACGTGGGTATTGTGCGAAAATTCATTGAGTTTGTACGAAATAAGATAATAACCCGCCGGGGGTTCGCCCCCGGCACAATAACAAAGATTATGGCAAAGTATATTTTGAGCAAGAAAGCGAAAGGCAAAAAGTATCAATACACTGTTACCGACGAAAAAGGCAACGTTATTTCAACAAGAACGTCCGCCCGTGATTATGTGGCGTGTACCGCCAACGGCGAATTTTATTTTGGGCGGTTGGACTTAATCGGCAAAGGCGACCACGGCAAAGGGTTGAGCCGCACGACGGAAATATTGGCAAACCCCGAACGGGCGTATAAAAAGCAAGTTGCGTACTTTGTGCCGTCTTATCGGAAAGAATGGATTGCCGAGAACCCCGCCGACGAATGGATTGCCCGCAATGTTAATTGGGCGACCGAACGCCAAAAAGAATTAAACGCAATCGCATATTTACAGCCGGGGGAATAACCCCGGCTTTGCCTGTTATGGATATACGATTGACAGAGGAACAACGGGAAATATTGAGCGGTAGAATTTGCCCGTATTGCCACGTTCCGACCGAGTACAAAAATAGTATTGAGGTTTACGGCGTTGATTATGGAATGATTTATTATTGTCCCCAATGCGGGGCGTATGTGGGTGTTCATAAGGGAACCGACCGGGCAAAGGGTCGATTGGCAAACGCCGAGTTGCGCCGATGTAAGATTGAAGCGCACCGATATTTTGATGAGTTGTACAAACGTGGACTAATGAAGCGACGGGAGGCGTACAAATGGTTATCCGACCAATTGGGATTACCCCCGGAATATACGCATATTGGAATGTTTAACCCCGAAACGTGCGCAAAGGTCGTGGACGTTTCAAAAAAGTATTTATTAACCATGCGATTTGCATTAAGACGACAGGATAAAATAAAAGCGCATTTTGAACCCAACGGGGACGAAATGTTGAACCGGATAAAAGAGAGTTTAACCCGGTTTTTTGCCGCCGACCGTTCGGAGTTCCCGGAGGGATACCGGGAAATTGAGGACTGTTTTAACCAATTGCCGGGGGAACCATACCCGACCATTGCAATAAACGACGTCGGTAACGACGACCGAATGATTGAATTTTATGTTACCGGAAAACAATACGACGTTTACCACGTCGCATTTAAGGGGTTTACAAAGGGTTAAGATATGGAAAGCGTAATTATTGAGGAAATGCGGGCGTTCTTACGATTGGATTTGCCCGACCGACAAAGACAATATTTTACCGATACAATCGCCGCCGCAAAACGTGTTGAGGTCGTAAAAGCGGCGGACGTATTCGACGAACGGGAAATTGAATTGATACGCCGGACGGTTCGCCCGGTAGTCAAAGAGTGTTATAAAAATGCGCATTTGCTGACGTTGTTATTTCCCGACCGGGTGCAATACGTTGAGGGCAAAACGAACGTATTTATACCAATCGACCACGCATTTAACCGGGTCGGGAACAAATATATTGACATTACGTTTGAGTTCGCATTGGGGTTAGACCCAACGCAATACGAATATGTGGCGTTTGGGGAATATCCGGCGGGCGTTATTGAGGAAATAGCCGACCAAACGGGATATTATGGCGATATATACCGATTTTGTTATTGTGCGGCGCAAATGGCGTTGGAAAAGATGAACCCCCGGACGTAACAGATACGCCGGGGGTTCGGTACGCAGTAACCGAGAGCGATTTTTGGTAATGCGGTATTGCAAAGGTAGGTTAAAAATCGGATATTTCACGCACCCGGCAAAAATGATTTCGCAATACAAAGATTATATTTTTGGTAATTAAAAAAATCTTTCTACCTTTGCAGAACAAAAGATTAACAGCCTACCCGGAGGGATACCGGGAAATGATATGAAAATAAAAGAAAGTGAGCAATTAAAGATGTTGGCGACCGAAAGCGGGAAAACAGCCAACCAAGTATCCGAAACAATCGTTACGGAGTTAATCAACAAACAGATTATCGAGAACATAAGCGACAATTGGGGGTTCCCGGTCGCCGATTGTTACGAACGGGATGTTTTCGTAGTGGAAATGGTGGACGTTATCCGGGCAATTGGTATTTCCCCGGTTCGTTCCGTCCATTTGGACGCCCTGTTGGAATGTGTATTGATTGGCGACGATGATTGCCCGGAGTGTGGCGGGGAAATGGAGGTTACAGACGGCGAATATAGACGTACCGGAGGCGACGGATATTTGACCCCGCCGGAATATAGCCCGATTTGGGAGGAAAAAACGTGCCGCAATTGCGGATATAAAGAGAGCAACGAACCAAGTTATTAACAAAAAAAATTTAAGTTATGGCATTGAGATTAAGAGTAAACGAAGCAATCGCCCGTTCCGAGGCGAACGGGAAAAAGGTTTTGAAAAAAGACATTGCCGCCCGTCTTTTTGAGGGTGCAAGCGAGAGCGCACAACAGGTAAATATGACGAATTTGTGTAACGGCACAACCAAACGAATTGTCCCGGAATGGGTCGTTATTATTTGCGAAATGTTGGATTGTTCGGCGGATTACTTGTTTGGCATGGAGGGCGGAAACAATGAAAAGTAAGTTTATCGAATGGTTGGAAGCCGCCGCCGAAACCATGTTTTCCGGGTTATTTCAAGCGAAAGCCCTAATTGTTACGTTTGGCGCATTGGGGTTATGTTGTTTGATTGGCGCATTTTGGAACCCGTGGCAATTGTTATTGGCGGTAATGTGCGCCGCAATGGTATTATGTGGAATTTCAGAATATAAAAAGTACAAGTAATGAGAGCAAAGAGCGATAAACCGGGCGACCCGGTAAAAGAGGTTGCGGGAACCGTCGGCAATGTTGCCCCGGATATGTTCCCGGAGATTAACGATGAACAACAAACAATTATTCCCCCGTTCGTTGAGGTTCAACCGGAAAAACCAACCGGAGTGTTTGAGATAATACCGGGCATGACGGTTGAGGAAATGACGGCAATGTTTTTCGACGAAAAAACATTGATTGAACCCCCGTATAAGGTTTGGCAGTTAAACAGCAAGGGACACCGATATTATTACCGATATGACGACGCCGGGAACCCGGAGTTTTTCCCGTCGGTTACAACCATATTGTCCCAAACATTACCCAAAGCCCCGCACCTTATAAATTGGATTGCGAACAAAGGCATTGAGGAAGCCGAGCGATACAAAGGCGAACGGGCGGCGTATGGAACGTTTATGCACGCCGCATTTGAGGAATTATTGATTAACCGGGCGTATGATTTGGACGGACTGAAAGGCAAACTAAAAGAATACATTGAGGTTTACCGATTGCCGGACGACTTTATTTATTACGCCGACGATTTGAAAAAGGACGTATTGGCGTTTGCGCAATTCGTATTGGATTATGATGTACGACCGTTAGCCGTTGAAATTGCGTTGGTACACCCGTATTACAAGTACGCCGGAATGATTGATTGCCCGTGTACCATGCGGGCAAAGATTGGAAGCGACGACCGGATTAACGCAATTGTCGATTTCAAAAGCGGGCGAAAAGGTTTTTACGAGGAAAGCGAAATACAATTAGGAATGTACCGGGATATGTGGAACGTCAATTTTGAGCAATTCCCCGTTACCCGTATTTTCAATTTCAGCCCGAAAGATTGGCGCAAACGTCCGTCGTACAATCTGAAAGAACAAACGGATAGCCCCAATATACGGAAAATCCCGTATCTATTGGAAATTGCGGCTATTGAGGACGAAAAGAAAGATAATACGTTTACGTCGGTTAATGGCATGGTATTGTTAGACAATGCCCCGGATTTAACGCAAAACGTAATATCCTTATCGTTGGCGGAATTGATTAAAACGAAAGCCCCAAAGGAGGCGACCCCGGACGAAAACACGGACGCCGCCGAGAAAGTCAAGGCAGATGGTACGAATATAAAAACAATCAGTTGTGAAATTTTTATAGATAAAATTAACAATGCTGATGATAATTATTCTTTGTATCATACCACAGATATTGCACAAACATACGGCGTTAATTTGATTGATGAGGGATTAGATTTAGACCAACACCGTTGGTATAGTATAGCAACAAACATTTATAAATGTTCTGATGGGTATGTAAAAGTAAAAGGAGCATTTCAAAGTTTTTCGGAAATGCAAATGTGGTCTGATATTGATGTACATTCAGAGGCGGAAAAATTGCAAGGTGATGAATTACGAGCATTTGAATTGAGAATGAAAGCGTATGCGATTGAAAAAGGATTAAAACAAAAAACAGAATTGGAAAAGGAACTAAAGAAAACAACCATTGTTAAACGTGCGCCCAAAAAGGCAAAGGAGGCGGAAAAGAAAGCCACCACGGACAAAACGACCGCAAAGCGGGGTAATACCACGGAAAAGAAAGTAAAGCCCGCAAACGAGCCTAAAAAGCCCAAAAATGAGAGTAGGAAAAAGATGTTGAACGACGACCCCGAAATTTGATTGAGATATGAAAGGAAGAATAAAACGACCGGAGGCGCAACAATCCCGTTTGATTTTGCCCCGTGTCGGTCAAATAAAAATCGGTATGAAAAACGCAAACGGTTATCCGCAAAGCGTTGATTACTTCATACCAACGGGAAAGTATGCCGGATTATTTACGCAAGCATACGGCGAAAAGCCGCAAACAATACAAATTGTTTTCCCGGACGACGACCCGGCAAAAGTATGTAACGAACGTTACGAATACCGGGACGACGACGGGCGATTGATTGCGGCGGGCGATGGCGATACGTTCCAAGTATGGGACGGAAAGAAATACGAAACGTTGACAACGGAGAAATACCCAAACTTAATGCAGTCGATAACCAAGCGTTACCCGAACAAAAAGAGCCGCCAACCCGATTGCGACGGTTGGGAGGTTACATTAACGCTAAACTTTATTGTTCCGTTGGTTCGTGGGGTTGCCGGGGTTTGGCAATTCGCCACAAAAGGCACGGCGTCCACAATCCCGCAAATCCGGGAAACGTTCGACGGTATGTTAGCGGAACGGGGATTTTGTAAGGGAATTATATTTGATTTGAACGTACAATTTGCCACGACCCAAAAGCCCGGCGACAAATCCCGGTTCCCGGTTGTTTCGTTGGTTCCGAACGAAAGCCCGGACAATGTTTTGAAAGTGCGTAAAGCGTGGGAACCTGTTAAACAATTGGAGGGCGGCGAATAATGGCGGATACTATCAGACGAACCAAAAGGACGGGCAATTTTACGACCGTCCGCAACGAATATTTACAGGACGTAAATTTGAGTTGGAAAGCAAAGGGATTGATAACGTATATTATGAGTTTGCCCCCGGATTGGCAATTGAATTTGTCCGACCTAAAAAAGAGGTCAAAGGACGGACGGGACGCAACCGCCGCCGGATTGCGTGAATTGATAACGAACGGATATTGCCAACGTTACAAAATTCGTAGCGACGGAGGAACATTTGTTGGATGCGATTACGAGGTTAGCGATATTAAAGAGTTTGAACCGGAACAACCACAAACGGAAAACCCGTTTATGGATACGCCACAAACGGGAAATCCGGTTGCGGTTAATCCTGAAACGGAAAAACCCGATACGGGAAAGCCGACACAAGTAAATACTAATCCAAGTAATAAAACAGATATACCAAATACTAATCCAAGTAAACCCGCCAACCCTGTTGTCGGGGATTTGTTCCCGGAACAACAACAGGATTTGGAAAAGGATAAAAAAAGAACGTCCATATTTCGCAATTCCGATGTTTACAAATTGGTTAAGTTCGGGGCGGACGGCGTAAATGATTATTCCGAGTTTGAAAAACTGTTTGCGACGCCGGAATTTGAAAAGGTCGATTTGATTTATTATTTCCACACGGTCGCCGATTGGTCGGAAACCAAACAGGGAGTTAAGCGAACCCGCACGGGTTGGATTGCGACGGTACGCAATTTTATCCGGGGCGACATTGAGAAAAAGAAATTGCATTTGAAACCGGAATACCAAGCCCCGCAAAAACAGTTGAACGTGGCGGGCGCAATGGAATTTCTTAACAACGATTATTGATTATGGAAAATTTGCCGGAAACAGTAAATACGCAATCCGTGGCGTTGGCGATATACAACCCAACGCCCGGTACAAAAGCAATCGACATACGCCGACAAATGTTGCAATTACCGGAGGTTGCCAAATCGTTATCCGGGGTCGAAAAGTACATTTTCGCCGCCTCAACGAAAATGCAAATTGCCGATATTGACGACGGCACGTTGATTGCGAAAACCGGGCAAATGTTCCGGTTTATTGCAATGGACGTCGGGTATATAATCCCGACCAATCCGGAAGATTGGGCGTACATTTGTACCCGGTTGTTGGATATACTCAAAAAATACTATTCGCAAATGACATTGGCGGATATTAAGTTGGCATTTGAGTTGGCGACAACCGGGGAATTGGACGACTATTTGCCGAAAGACCGTCAAGGCAACCCGGACAAAAAGCATTACCAACAGTTTAACGCCGATTATTTCGCAAAGATATTGAACGCATACCGCCGGAAACAAAACGGGGTTATACATAAAGCGTATAAGGCATTGCCGGAGCCGAAAAAGGAATTGACGCCGGAGGAAAAACGGTATTATCACAACCAAACCGTCGCCCGATGTAGGGAGGTATTTTTGCAATACAAATATACCGGGCGGTTTGTGTTGGGGATTACTGACGGAATGTTAATTTATGATTGGTTGCGAAAGTTGGGTTTTGCCAATGAGGTTGCCGGAACCGAAGACGACCGCAAACAAGCATTTGCCCGATATATGCAACGTGTCGCCCGTGGGTTCGTCAACAAGTACGAGGCGTACCACGTCCAACGTAAGGGAACCGACGCCCCGGAGTTGGATTTTACGGCGTATGAGATAGCGAGGGACAAAGAGATTGCCCGGACGTTTGACCGAATGATTGCCGACGAATTACAGATTGATAACTATTTAGATTTTTGGAAATGAACAAAATAACGATTGATTGTATTATTGGGATTGACCCCGGAAAAACCGGGGGGATTGCCGTTTGGCGTCCGAACCATAAAACCGAGGTAATAAAAATGCCGGGCGACCTTATGGAGTTGCGGCAATGGTTTGATTATATGAAAAGTATTTGCCGCCCGTTGGTATTCGTCGAAAAGGTTCAATTGCGCCCGGACGACGTGAACGACAACCCCGGTAAGGCGTTCCGGGTTCAAAAACTGTTATCCGAGTTCGAGAAACTGAAAACGATAATTGCCATGTGCGACGTACCGTTTGTTTTGGTACACCCCCAAAAATGGCAAAATGAATTGAAATTGCGGGTTAAGGGAGAGGAAAAGCCGGAGCGCAAAAAGCGATACCAACGAGCCGCCGCCGATTATTACCCCGATGTTAAGGCGACGTTGTGGAACGCCGACGCCCTTATGATAATGCACTTTGGACGGTACATTTTGCACAACAACCCCCGTTGGGTTTTGGAGAATTTGCCCGCCCCGATGCACGACCGTTTATTTTTAGCCCCGTATTTCGATTATTTTGTTTGAATGGGTAAAAGTATGGCAGACGAAAACAAAAGCCCGCAAATCGAAAATCCGGCGAAAATAACGTTGGAAGAATTGGCGTACATGGTTAAACAGATGCGCCACAACCAACGGAGGTGCGAACGGAACCCAACGCCGGAAAAGATTGCAACCCGGACGGCATGGGAACAAAAAGTTGACGGCGTTATTGCCGTCTTAACAGATACGCAAATGAAATTATTTTGATTTTATCCCGGTACGACTTGCGCCGTATCGGGATTTTTTTGCCCTAACACGAAAATAAAAAGAAAAAATTTTGGTAATTAAAATATTCCCCGTATTTTTGTGGCATGAAATAACAACGACCGGGCGTTTTCCCGGTAATGCTAAAAAAATAAAAGCAATGAGAGCGAAAACAACAATCAGCGATTTCCGGTTTGAGTTTGCCGGGTACGGACATTACAAAGTAACTTACACGTCGCCCGTTACGGGTAAAAGTTGGACGGCAAAAACAAATGATATGCCGTTAATTGATGCGACAAAGAACGCCGACGACCCCAAACGTTGCGATTTGGGAACCCTTAAACGAATTTGCAAAAATGGATAAGGACGAATTGGGAGCCGTTCGCCATGCAATGACGGCAAAAGAGTTGAACGACCTGTATAAGCGTTTGGAAAACTTTATTGCCGATTGCACCCGGTCGGAGGTTGACGCCAACCGGGATGCGCTTAACAAGGTGCAAAGCATGATACACCAAAGAATGATATTAACAAACAAATAAGTAGTAACCGCCGGGGGCAACCCCGGCATAAAAAGAGCGATAAAATGATTATCAAAAAATTAGAGTTGTCGAATTTCCAAGTAATTAAGGAGTTCAACGCAGATTTTGAGGGTAATGTATATTTCATTACCGGGGACAATGAGTTAGGAAAATCCACGCTATTAAAGGCAATCGGGGCGTTGTTGACCGGGAACCGGGACGCCGTGTTGCGTAATGGCGAGGACAAAGGGTTTGCCAAAATGGTTGTCGGCGACGACGGCGAGGAATACGACGTTGAATTGCGGTTTACCAAAGCCAACCCCCGTGGTACGTTATCAATCAAACAGAAAACAACCGGGATGCGGTCGGATAACGTAAGTATGTTGCAAAAGGTTTTCGGATATACGGATTTTGACGCCGTGGAGTTTTCCCGGTGGTCTGAAACCGCCGAGGGTCGCCGAAAGCAAGTGCAATACGTCCGGGCATTGTTGCCGGAGAATGTGCAAAAACGTATTGCCGAGATTGACGCCGAGGTTATGACCGTTAAGGAGAAAAGAAAGGACGCCAACGCCGAGGTCAAGACGTACACGACCATTTGCGCCGCCGCCGAAAAGCAGTTGAAACCGGGCGACGTCAAAACGTATGCCGAGAAAATCGACATTGCCGATTTAATGGAGGAACAAAACGAGAACGCCCGGTTGATTGAGAAAGCGAAAACCGTGCGTACCGCATTGCAAACCCGGACGGAACAATTGGAGGCAATCCCCGGTCGTATCAAAGCCGCCGAGGAAACCAAGAATACAGAGATTGACGCCGCAATAAAGTATGAGGCGGAAGCCCAAGCCGAATACGACCGGATTGTTGCCGAGGCAAAAAAGGCATTGGAAGCGGCAAAGAAAAAGAGCAAAGCCGATGCGAAAGCCGCCGCCGACAAATACGACGAAACATTGGCGCAAATCCAAACGGATAAAGCCGATTACGAAACCCGCAAGAACAACGCCGCCGCATGGTTGGCAAAGTACGAGGAAAACAACCCGGAGAATTTGGATACAGCCGAACGCCTCAAACAAGCCGAGGAACACAACAAAATCAATGCGTTGGTTGTGGACTATCTGACGAAGAAAAAGCAAAAGGACGCCGCCGAAAAGGTCGCCCAAACCCACGAAAAAAAGTTGTCGGATTTGCTCAAAGAGCGGGAAACCCTTATTGCGAAATCGGAATTGCCGATTGCCGGGTTGACGTTCACGGACGACGGGTTGGAGTTAAACGGTGTGCCGTTTGTCGCCGGGAAAGTGTCGGATAGTCAGATAATGGAGGTTGCCGCAAAATTGATTATCGCAAGCAATCCGACCGTTAAGGTATTCCGCATTGCGAGGGGCGAAAGTTTGGGCGCAAAACGTCTGCAATCCCTTATCGAATTAGCCCGGAAAGAAGGGTATCAAGGATTTATTGAGGAAGTCAAGCGAGGACAGGACGATTTAATTATTGAGGAATACAGCGAAACCGAGTAATTAACCGGGGCGTCGGTTCCCCGGCGTCCCTTAAACAAAACGATATGGAAGTTAAAGAAATGACAATTGCGGACGTGTTGAAAATGCCGTTGTTTTTTGAGAATGTGAAACGCCAATTAACGAGCCTTTGGAACGACCGGGAGAAAGCCCGTAAGGATGCGACCCGGAATAATACGAGGTTGCGGGCGCACGTTATCGACCGTATGCACAATACCGGGCAGTGGGAACCGGGAAATTTCGTTATTCTTTTCGCCAAAGTGTTGGATAAGGTCGCAACCGGGTATTCGTCGAGCGAACGGGCGTTTATCCGTGCGGTTGGAATGACAGCGTTTAATGTCACAATGCAAAAGTTAATCGACGATGAGAAAGCGAGAAATAACGGCAACGGGGACGATAAATAATAACGGCGGGTTGGCAATGTACATGGGCGAATTAAACGAATTTTTCAAGGGTTGGAAAGGTTCCCGGATAATTGCCCGGTTTATTGTTGCGTCGCCCGGTTCGTCCGAGGCTTTGAAAGGCTATTATTTCAACTATGTTGTACCCACGTTCCGACACGCCATTTGGGAGACGGGCGAACGTCTTACGGAGGAACAAACGGAACGGAGGTTGCGGGAGTTTTCCCCAATTATGTACGTCGAGCGGGTCAACGAGGAAACCGGGAAATATTCCCACGAATTGCGCACCGTGGCGGAATTGTCGAACGCCGAGTTAATCGAGCATATCGAAACACTCAAACAGATTGCCGCCGAGGAATACAACACGTATATTGACGACCCCCGAACGTTGTAAGGTATGTTTTGCAAGTGTAACGGAAAGCGTAAGAATTACCCGTTGGCGGGTTGGCGGATTATTCGCCACGAATACACGCCAAAGCATTACAGCCGGATAAAGTGTTTGCGTTGCGGGTGCGTTTGGATTACACGGGCAAAATATGTTGAGCAAACGCCCAACGACGACGGGCAAAAACGATTATTTAACGAATAAAAAAGTAACGAGAGTATGAAATTTGAATTAAAAGACATTTGTTTTTTCGATTGCGAAACAACAGGAGTACCCGCAAAGGTTTTGAAATGGGATGCGGATTTTAACCAATTCCCGCACGTCGTACAATTGGCGTGGGCGTTCGGCGACAAAGAACGCAGTTTTATAATTAAGCCGGACAATTACGAGATACCGCCGGAAACAACCGCAATACACGGAATAACGACCGAACGGGCAATTGCCGAGGGTGTACCGTTTGCCGAGGTTATCGACGAATTTTTGACGGATGCCGCCGCCGCACCGCTTGTATGTGCGCACAACATTTATTTCGATACGTCGATGTTGAAAGCGAACATTTTGCGTTATTGCGGCAAAGAGTATTACGACGCCAAAGCCGAGGACGCATTGCACAAGGGAAAGCGCATTGATACAATGATGAAAACTATTAAATTTGTCGGCGCATTGTATTCAAACGGGCGACCGGGAAAATATCCCAAATTAGAGGAATTATATAGTAAGTTATTCCCCGGCGAAACATTCCCGGCGCATGACGCATTAGAGGACATAAGGGCGTTGCGCCGTTGCGTCCCGGAATTGGTTAATTTGGGGATTATTGAGTTAGCGCAAAAGGAATACCCGGCGGAACAACTCAAAGCCCAATTTGAGCCGGAAAAGCCCAAAGGCGGGCGCAATATTGAGTTCCACGACCCCAACCCGGTAACGGAACCAATCGGAACCGGGGAACCCGTCCCGGAACCAACCCCGGAACCGGAACGCCCGGCGGTTCCGTCGAATAGTAAGACACGGGAATTGTTGGACGAAAACGAATTTTGATTAAATCGTGCCGGGCGGATTCCCGGCGACAAATAATATTATAATATGAACGAAGAAAAAAAAGCCGCAAACGTTATGTTAATACCAAGTGAAAAGGCGTTTGCATTGTCGAAAGTAAAGAAATTAAAGGACGGCGGGTTAGACGTGCATTATGAAGTTACCGAAACAATAGGCAATGAGAGTTACACGAACAAATACCACGTCGAAAGTGCAAAGGACATACACCCGGATTTGCGGGATTGTTTCGACCGTTTGCGCCCAATCATGGGGCGGATTTTTAATATTACGTCCTTTCTTTCAATGGTTGAAACGTCCGATTTCAAAGCAACCAAAAAGCAAAGCGAGTTATCACGGGATTTTGCCGACGAAATGTTGAAAAACATAGAGGTTCGGGGCGTGTCCTTTTCCGGTCAAGACGATAACGTTGGGGTTGTCCTTACGGGATTGTTCACGGTATCCAACAACCAAAAGACGGCGATAAATTCGCCCCGTCTGAAATTCAATACCGAAACGTTCGGTTTTGAGGAGGAATTGGAAGAAATCGTTGCGGACATTGAAAACGAGGTTTACGCATTTTTGTTCAAAGGCAAAAAGGCGCAATTGGAATTGTTCGGGGCTGACGGCGAACCCGCACCGGGTTTGGTCGCAGAACCGGAAAAGGAGGGCGGATTGTTCCCGGAGGTCGGCGACCCGGCTAACGAGGACGACCCAGAGGACGAAACGGCGGATATGTAAGCAATGGAGCCGATATTGCTAACAGACCGGGAAGAATACCAATTTGTAACCGATAGGGGGGGTTGCCCCCTATTGGATTACAAGCGGTTTACAATGGATATTCGGTTGCGTGTCGAAATCCAACGGGAATTGTTCGGGCATTGCGTTTTTGGTCGTGGGAATATCCCACAGGCAAACGAACGGTTTTTCCGGTGGGTTTGGGAGCATAAGCCGCACAGATGCGAGGAATGTTTAAAGCCGTTACGGAATTATTCCGCCGTTTATTGTTCGCATATATTGACCCGTGGAGCGTTTCCCGAAATGGCGCATGATGCAAGAAATATAAATATACTATGTTTTGAACATCATTCATGTTGGGAGAATGGGGATAAAACGAAAATGCGTATATATTCCGGCAATATGAGAATGATTGAATTAATGAAAAATGAGTATGCAAATTTGGAAAGATATTGAGGGTTACAAAGGACATTATCAAATTTCTAATTATGGCAATGTTCGTTCCTTAAAAAAGGATGCGTTTCTAATGAAAGGCGGATATTTGAAAGGATATAAAATAATTAGTTTATGGAAAAATGGAACCGGGAAAATGTTCCGTGTTCATAGATTAGTTGCGGCGGCTTTCATTCCGAACCCGGAAAACAAACCATGTATCGACCATATCGACGGCGACCGAGCCAATAACCATGCAGATAATTTGCGTTGGGTTACGGTTAAAGAAAATCAGAATAACCCAATAACAAAATCTAAATGGATTGGAAAAAAAGCGAAACCGCACCACGAAAAAGCGGTTGAGCAAATAAAAAACGGTATTGTTGTAAATGTATTTGTTAGCATACAAGAAGCCGCCCGAAAAGGCAATTTTTCGGCAACGGCAATTTGTAAGGTATGTAAAGGGAAAGGAAATTTGCATAAGGGTTATAAATGGAGATATAAAAAATGAGAATCAAAAAGGGGCAACCCGATTACGGGGCAATTTCCCGCCGTTCAATCAAAAATGATTTCAGACGGGTACAAACATATTCGGAAAGGGAGAAACGCCCGCAAATCGAAAATCCGCCCGAAATAAATGCAGAAAGACGGGTTTTGTTTGTTGGGGAAAATTCCGGGTATTACAAATTGCGTTCTTTTATAGTTGGAAAATTGGTTCGGTTAGTTCAAAAATCAAGCGTCGGCGGTTGGGTTTGTGAGTTCGTACACGACGACGACCGAAAAGCGATAAACCATGCCGCCGGATGGTCGGACAATAAGAAACAATATTTGTTGGATTGCGTAAAATTCAAGTGAATGAAAATAAAATCAAAAACCGGATATAAAATTGCGTTATACACGTTCGTGACGTTAACGGTTGCGTCTTATATGTGGGCGTTGTATAGTATCATTGTTTGGATAATTAAAGCGTTTTTTGTATGAGTGTAAACAAGGTTATTTTGATGGGACATACCGGGAAAGCCCCGGATTTTAGGGAGTTCGACAACGGGGGTTGCGTGGCGACCTTTTCGTTGGCAACCACGAAACGAGGTTATACCACAAAGGACGGGCGGCAAATCCCGGAGCGTACCGAATGGCATAACGTCGTATTGCAAAACGGGTTGGCAAAGGTCGCCAATCAGTACGTCAAAAAGGGCGACAAACTGTATATTGAGGGCGAATTGAGAACCCGGAGTTATGACGATGCGCAAGGCGTCAAACGGTATGTTACCGAGATAGTCGCAACCGATATGGAAATGTTGACCCCGAAAGCGACCGGAGCCGGGGCGCAAGTACCGCCGCCGCCCGTGCCGGATGCACCCGCCCCCGACGGAAACGACGATTTACCATTTTAAGCCGTTGACGATATGGGAACGATAAACGGACGGGTTATTTACAGCCCAAAAGGTAAAGCCGGGGAATACGCCGAGAACGCCGCCAATTTCTTTGTCGGTTGTTCCAACGGTTGTACTTACTGTTATTTGCGCAAAGGTCGTGGCGCAAAGATATTGGGAGGCAGTCGCCCGGAGTTGAAAAAGACGTTGCGGGAATATCCATACGCTTTGGATATTTTCAAAAACGAATTGTTGGCGCATAAGGAGGAATTGCAAAAAACGGGGTTATTCTTTTCGTTCACGACCGACCCGTTGTTGCCGGAAACGGAACGGTTGACCCGTCAAGCGGTCGGCGTATGCCAACGCCACGGCGTCCCGGTTAAGATATTGAGCAAATGCGCCGAGGGGTTGAACCGCTTCATTGATTTTGCCGAGGCGTCCGAGGGTTGGGACGTGTCCCGTATCGCTTTGGGCGCAACGTTGACAGGTTGCGACGAATTGGAGCCGAACGCAGACCCAAATACAATGCGGGTTAATGTGTTGGCACGGGCAAAACGCCACGGGTTCCGCACCTTTGCAAGCGTGGAGCCAATCCCGCCGGGAATGTACGACCGGGCAATTGGGATAATCAGATTGTCGTATCCGTTCGTTGACCTGTATAAAATCGGGTTGCAGAGCGGCGGCAAATATCCGAAACGGGAAATACGATTAATTTACGACACGATTACGGAACATTGGGAGGGACGCCCGGAACAACCCCGTATCTATTGGAAAGATAGTATTGTTAATCCGTTGGGGATTGACCGGGGAGAATTGCCGGGGTATTGTGTCCCTGTTAATTGGGATTTGTTTAACAATGAAAAGTGAAATACGGGTTGAGGTTCCCGCCGATTGCCGATTGGTCGGAGTAAGGACGGACGGCGATGTTGTCGTTATCATTTACGAGCCAATCCAAAACGTCCGGCAAATTGGATTTATCCATTACCCGGAACCCGACGACGAAACCGAGGAACCCGAAAATAAAAAGTAAATATGCAGTACAGCAATAAGGATTACAACCCGGAAAAACACGACCGTTGGCGTGCGTTGACCGTAAAACAGCCATACGCAAATGATTTGGTAACGGAGGCGTACAAGGACGAAAACGGTATTGTTTACGGGAAAAAGACAATTGAAGTTCGGAGCAAAAACACGTCATACCGTGGCGACGTGCTGATATGTTCCGCAGCGTCCCCGGTTTATCCGGGAATGGAAAGCGGCGTTACTTTGGGATTGGTTGAGTTGTACGACGTAAAGCCGATAAAAGAGTTTACGCCGGAGGATTGGGAAAACACCCGGATTCCAAAGGAAAAGAGGGCGAAAATAACAAAGGGGTACGGGTGGTTGATGCGCAACCCCCGCCGGGTTATTGAATTTCCGGTTAAGGGGCAATTGGGTATCTATAATCTCGTATATACAAAAGGTTGTATTGTCGAATATCCTAAAGTTATGGTATTGGATAAAGAGGCATACAATAAAATAAAAGAAACGTATTAGTTTGTTGTATTATGGTTTAATATTATCTTTGCAAAAAAAAAGATGGAAAATTGGAAGTTTATAAACGCTAATTATGAAGTTTCAGACAAAGGTAATATAAAGTCTGTAAATTATCGGGGAACGGGTAAAAGTGCGATACGAAAGCAATCTATTAGTAAAAACGGATATATGCGGGTAATACTATCAGATAATGGTAAAAACAAAACATATTTCGTTCATAGATTAGTTGCGGCGGCTTTTATTCCGAACCCGGACAATTTGCCGGAAATAGACCATATCGACGGCAACCGAGCCAATAACGATGCGACTAATTTACGTTGGTGTACGAGAAAGCAAAATTTGAATTATCAAAAAGCAATTAATAATAAACGTGAAACCATGAAGAAAGTAAATACATGGTTTAAGAAAACCGGAAAAGATAATCACAATGCAAAACCCGTTTATCAATATGATTTAGAGGGTAATTTTATAAAGAAATGGGATTGCATACATGATGCGCAAAGATGCGGTTTTAATCATGGAAATATTATTAGTTGCTGTAAGGGACGTTTAAAACATTATAAAAAATATATTTGGAGATATGAGTAAAAAACAGGTTGGAATTATCCGCAACAATGGCGACGTACATACGGCGCAAATTGGGTTTCATATCGGACGGGTCGGCGTCTATGTTTACGCCCGTGAGTATTGGCAATATCATAGTTGGCAATTTGGGGTATCCATTGATGCAATAAACGGTTACGACCGTTATGTTGATATTGAGGCGAAAATATTGTTTGTCGGCATTGGCATACGGTTTATATGGATTAAAAGAAAGGTAAAACGATGAAAGCAAAGATTTTATTGTTATCTTTGGCAACGCTTTTGTTGGGGGCGTGTCAAAGCGAGAACGAACCAACGGAGGCATTTAATTTACTTCAAAAATCCGAGAGCATGGAAGAAAGAAACGAGTTTGTAACGAATACCACGGCGGCAATGATACAGATGAACGCCCCCCGGTATAATTGTGAGATTGTCGAAACCGCATTAGCCGGGGGCGATAGGGTACGAATTTGCGTAAAAGGCGCAAAGGACGATTTGGACGCATTGTTTGACTATGTAAACGAAGCGGGCAAAGAATGAGAGTTAAGCAACCCGAACCGTTCGACCCAAACAGAGAGTACAACCCCGGCGAACGTTGCGTTTACCGGGGTATGGTATTGATTGCCGAGATATGGACGGCGGCGGATGCACGATTAGCCAACAACAACCCCGCAATATTTACGCAACGTTGCGTTCGCTGCAAAATCCAAAGGGAAGATTGCCCCGGAATAGGTAGGCAATGCGATAAGTACAACAGAACCGACCGAAAAACGATATTTTGGCGGTTGGCATATACGAAAACAGTAAGAACGAATAAAAAATTAGAATGACAGAAAGTAAGTTAAACCCGTTTGATGCGGAATTGTTGGTTATGATTGGCGATATTGCCAAAAGCCAACCGGAGGTCGAGGAAAACCCCGACCGTTACGAAATCACGGTTGACACAACCGAGATACAGGGAAACGCAATTGAAGCACTAAAACAGGCAGTCGCCGGACGATTGGGGAAACGCTTGTTAGTTACCCACACGTTAGACGCCGCCGTTGTTTTCAACGTCGAGTACGACCCGACGGAATACCCGGAACAAATCCGCACCCGGTTAGTTGAGCCGGACGCCACGGCGGGAACCCGATATTGCCGCACGTTGTTAGAAGTTGACGCAATACAGGTACGCCGGGACAATTTGGACGACCTGTTGAGATTTACCGGAGGCGGAACCATGACGATACCGAGAACCCAAAACGGGCGGGCGGTTTATTCGTTCCCGGACGGCAACGGCATTTTCATTGACGCCCCGGAAACGTACTACATTGTCCGGGAACCGGACGGACGATTGACAACCCGCCCGGAAAGAGAGTTTAACCGGGAGTTTGAGCCGAAAGGCGTAAGCGTACCGAAAGAACCCGGCGATAAGGGATGCGGGAATTGCGCCAACTTTACAAACGAGGACGTCAACGGGAACGGTTATTGCGAGGCGTTCAAATGCGAACAATCGTGCGGCGTTATGCCGTGCCAAGAGTACAAACCCAAAAATCAATAAAGCGATGAACAAAAGAGAAAAATTTTTGAAAGAGATTGCCGAGGTTATCAACCGTAATTCTTTGGAGGCGCATTTTAACGATACCCCGGATTACATATTGGCGGAAGTAGCAGTTGAAGCAATGGAGAATTTCGCCGAAGCGTCCGCACGGAGGGACAATTGGCACGGGTTCAAAGAAGCCGATAAGCCGGGCGAGGTTGTGCGGAATGAGGATTGCGACAATTGCCCGGTTCGGGGGATTTGCCCGGAGCATAAGAAGCCGGAGGCGTTCGACGTCCCAAAGGAGGTGCGAGCAATGGCGGAATTTTTCGGCAAGATGTTCCCCGGTTCCAAAGTAGAAATACACCGGGTCGAAATGCCGAAAAGGAACCTACGGGATAAACGCCGGGCAAAGAACAAAAGGAAAGGGGGCAACAATGGGAAAAAGTAATTGCCCCGGACAATCGAAGCCCGAAAAGATATGCGGAACGTGTCGATATTTTAACCCGGAATTTCCGGTAAATGGAAAGCCCGCCCCGGTATGTTTGGCAATAAAAGAAATGAAAGGGGGAACGGAATACAGCAACCCCCGTGGAACGCAACATTATTTTCGTTGCTCAAATGGTAGGTACGAAATAGGCATAAGCAATTAGGCAATCAGCCCCGGAAACAAAGCCGGGGTTTTGCCGTTTATATGTGAGAGAGAACAAACGGTTGGCAATGTGCCGGAAAAAGCCGTAAATTTGCCCCGTGGTTAAAAGATAACCGCCGAGATATAGAAAGTATTGGTTAAGATAATAAAGCCTCTTAAAATGGAAATTCCGTGCAAATAACTTGCAAAGGGTAAGCAACGTTTTAAGGAGGTAAACAGGGGAAAGGATAAAGCCCGGAACGAAAGAACAAAGGCAAAGGAGCCGATAAGGAACCAAGCCAAAGGACGAAAAGGCGTAAAAGGCAGATTTTGACCCCTGTTTGACATTAAAAGAGGTTAGACGATGGAAAAATTGAACAAAGGGCGAAAGCCCCCCGGATACAACAAACGTTCCGAGGAACAAAGGATTTACGATGTACGGTTTTGTGCCGACTTGTTTTTGCGTGGTTATTCGTATCGAGAAATTGCCGACGCATTGAACCGGGATTTGTCCGCCCGTGGCGTTGGTTATACAATTTCGTTTCAAATGGTTTATTACGATTTGCAACAATGCCTTATCGAATGGAAGCGGGAACGGTTGGAAACAATCGACGAATATGTTACGCAGGAATTGCGCAAGTTGGATAAAATGGAGCAACAAGCGTGGGAGGCGTGGGAGGTATCCAAAACCGGAAAGCAGCGCACCAAAGAGAAAACCAACCGGGGGCGTCCTATCAAAACGGATGCGACCGACGGCGACCCGGAATATTACGGGTATGACGAAACGACCGTTGAAACGTCAGCGGGCAATCCCCGGTTTTTGGACTTGCTGTTGAACATTCAACAACGCCGGGCAAAGATGTTGGGATTTGATGCACCCGTTAAAATCGAGATACCCGGATACAACGCCGGGACGGACGACGATAAACCGAAATACGATGTTAAGGCAATCCCGGACGACCTGTTGTTTGCCGTCGCCGACAAATTGCAGTCCGCCGAATTTCAAAAGACAATCGCCGAGAAAGGAGGGGCGCAATAATGGCAAAGCGAATGAATGTTGTTAAACAGGTTGTAACCAAAACGAACCATTATTGCGGGGATTGCGGACACGGTGTTTGGTATTTCGACCATGAGAATTTAGATGTTGCAAATAGATTGCCGATTTGTTGCCGTTGTCCGTTTACCCCGAACCGTTGCCGGATAAGGAGCGAAATTGCGTGTTTGAATTGGATACCTAAAAAGCCCGGCGAATTGATAGTTACACCCGATAAAATTGTACGACCATGAGCAACGAGGAATTATTGAAGATGTACGAGGCAATCAAGGCAGACCCCGGCGAATTGGTGCGAGCCGCCGCCCGTAAACGTCTTATCAACTTTGCCCGGTATATGCAACCGGATTTGGTATTGGAACCGTTTCATGTTGTATATTATACCCTGTTGGATATGTTTGCGCATGGCAAAATACGAAAGATGATTGTACAACAGCCGCCGCAACATGGCAAATCGGAGGGGTCAAGCCGCAAATTACCCGCATTTATGTTGGGGTTAGACCCCGACCGCAAAATATGTATCGGTTCGTATGCGGCGACAATCGCACGGGATTTTAACCGGGACGTTCAACGAATAATCGACACGCCCCGGTATCGTGAATTATTCCCCGGCACGTACTTAAATGGGTCGAACGTCGTAACAATGGCGAATACCTATTTGCGCAATTCCGATGTTATCGAAATGGTCGGGCGTAAGGGGTCGTTGCGTGTCGTCGGTCGTGGCGGTTCGCTGACGTCTAAAACCGTGGACGTTTCGATATTGGACGACGTGTATAAAGATTACGCCGAGGGTAACAGCCCGATAGTACGGGCGGCGGCGTGGAAATGGTACACGACCGTTGTACGCACCCGTTTACACAATGATAGTCAAGAATTGATTGTATTTACCCGTTGGCACGACGACGATTTGATAGGGCGCATTGAAAAGAGCGGCGAAACGATTATTGATGTTAAGTGTTGGGCGGATTTGGAGGACGTAACGCCGGGGGCGTGGGTGCGCATAAACTTTGAGGGGTTGAAAACCGGGGAACCGACCGAGATAGACCCACGGGAACCGGGGGCGGCATTATGGGAAAGCCGACACAGTAAGCAAAAGTTGGAAGCGCAAAAGGCATTAGACCCGGTGCAATTTCAATGCCTGTATCAAGGCAACCCCGGTTCCGCCGAGGGTCGATTGTACCAACCTTTCAAAACGTGGGTCGAAAAATCCGATTACGGCACGTACATTCGTTCCGGCGCATACATTGACGTTGCCGACGAAGGCGACGACCTGTTGTTTGCCGCAACGTATGACGTGTATAAGTCCGACAATCTGTTTTTCAACGAGAAAACAAAGCGCATGGAGCCGATATTGTTTGCCCTTATTACAGATATGGAAATGACGGACGAAAATACGGACGTTACAACCGTAACCGTCCCGGCGATGATTAACCGGAACGGGACGCAAAAAGCGTGGGTTGAGAGCAACAACGGTGGTGCGGGTTATGAAAAGGTTATCAAAAAGAAAGTCCGGGCGATTACCGACCCGTTTTATCAAGGGGGCAACAAGGAAAGCCGGATAATAACAGCGTCCGCAATGGTTAATCAACATATAATTATGCCGTTCGGTTGGGAAACCCGGTACAAAGCCGTTTACGACCATGTAACCGGATTTTTGCGCAATTTCGGAGCCAATACGCACGACGACCCGGAGGACGGATTGACCGGGATATATGAAAAGGAGATTGCGGACGGCAATATACAGCCATACGCACACGCAAACCGAGGCGTAAGACGACGCAATTAGCAATATTTTTGAGATATGCAAGATTATCCGGGAAAAAGTTTATAACTTTGTAACCGAAACGAGAGGGCAAAGGGACAGCCCCGGAGAAAGTAATAATATTTTTAACGTTAAAAACAAAGAAGTATGATTTGTAAATGTCCGGCGGGGGCGGCGTTGCCCGATGTACCCGCAATTAAGTGTTCGGAAAGTTTCGGACAGGTTCAGAAAGTGGCTTTTCAACGTCTTACAAAAGACGACGGAAGCAAAAACAGTTTTACGAGTGAAAAAGCGATTACGGCGTTAGCGTCGTGGACGCCCCTTTTATCGGCGGCGGATAGCACGAAAGTAGTTGTTTCGCCGTATATCCAAGCCCCGACCGCCGAGGCGGGAGCCGCCCGCACCTTTGGAGGCGGTAACGAAACGTTGGGAGGCGTCGAAGAAATTATTGGACGTGAACCAACCCCGTTTACCGGAGTTATCCGTAAAGCCCCCCAAGAGGTTATCAAAGCATTAAAGGAAATGCAATGCGAAAGTTGGGGCGACAATTTGGGTATCTTCATTTTCGACGAAAACGGCGCAATTGGAGCCATTAAGGACGCCGAAACGGAGGGTACATATTACCCGATACCTATACGTTCGTTGTTTATCGGCGATAAGACGTTGGGCGGATTGGAAGCCCCGGACAGCAACGCAATACAATGGTCGTTTTTGCCGAATTGGTCGGACGATTTGGCGATTGTTGCCCCGGCGTTTAACCCGCTTACGGATTTGAAACCCGCATAAGAGTAATGACGGCGAAAGTTACAAAGGTCGTGTTGGAGTGTCCGACCCTTAACACGACCGAAGAATTTGAGATTAACCACGCCGAACGCCTGTTGCGGATGCCTAACAATGGCGGTTGGCAGTTGCCCGAAAAAACACCTTTTGAATTTAGCAAAGAAAATGGGATTAGATATAAAACGCATAAGAAAGGAAATAACGGAACCGAGGAAAAAGGCGACGATAAATAAAGCGGTCATACACCAAAACCGCATTAAATTTCACGCCCAAACCAACGTAACGCCCTTAATGTGTTTACCCACGACCGATTTTTTGGCATGGGTTCAAAATCTTATCCCGCACGATAAATTCAAAATCTTCAAAACATTGTTCCGTTACCCCGTTCGTACCAACGAGGTAACGGGCATTTGTTTTGATAAGTTAAGCCGTATTTTCGACGGTCGTAACCCGGCGTTCAACTATCAATTTCAAAACACGGAACAACGGGACGATTGGGAGTATTACCGCCAAGATGTATTAAAGGAGCCGGAAATTTGGAATACAAAAGGTTGGGAGTTTTTCAAGACGGAAATAAACAGCGTCTTAATAGTTGATTTGCCCGCCGAGCAAAACCCCGCCGACCGATACCCGACCCCGTATTTTTATTGGCTACCTATCGAAAGCGTCATAACCTTTGAGGCAAACCGGACAACCGGGGTTATGGATTGGATAATTTTCCGCCAACCCGATAAACGTATTGCAGTTATTGACGATGAACGATACAGAGTATTTGCAGAGGACGACGGCGGCAACATAGGCGAATTATTGGTTGATAACCCACACGATTTGCGCTATTGCCCCGCCCGTTTCTTTTGGAATGAGCCAATGAATTTGCGAGAACCGGACGTTAAACAATCCCCGCTAACAAAAGAATTGGAGGCGTTGGATTGGTTTTTGTTTTTCCATATATCGAAGCGGCATTTGGATATGTACGGGGCGTACCCGATATATTCCGGTTACGAACAATCGTGCGATTTTACAAACGCCGAAAACGGCGATTATTGCGACGGTGGATTTTTGAAAGACAAACAAGGGTATTACAGGTTAGACCAAGCCGGGTTATTGATGCGTTGCCCCAAGTGCGGCGACAAACGGATTACCGGGGCGGGTTCCTTTGTTGAAATACCGATACCGGACGGGGACAAACAACCCGATTTGCGGAACCCGGTACAAATGTTGACCGTTGACCGTACAAGTTTGGATTATAACGTTGAGGAAGAAAAGCGATTGCGGGAAAACATTATTACCGCCGTCGTCGGACAAAACGAGGAAGTAACCCAACGGGAGGCATTCAACGAACAACAGGTTAAAGCCGCATTTGAGAGCCAAAGCACGGTATTAAACCGAGTGAAAAAAGGCTTTGAAGCCGCCCAACAGTTCGTCGATGAAACGGTTTGCCGATTGCGATACGGCAATATGTTCGTATCTGCAAAAGTCAATTACGGCACGGAGTTCTATTTGTACGACGTAAGCGAGTTGCGGAACCGTTACAAGTCGGCAAAGGAAAGCGGCGCAAGTGAGGCAGAATTGGACGCCCTACAAAATCAGATTATCGAAACGGAGTACCGGAACAACCCAACCCAATTGCAACGTATGTTGATATTGGCAGAATTGGAGCCGTACCACCATTTGACCCGGAACGAGGTATTGGATTTGTACGGGCGTAACTTAATCCCGGAGAATGAATTGCGTATAAAGTTGAATTTCGCTAACTTTATCCGCAGGTTTGAACGGGAGAATACAAACATTTTGGAATTTGGAACGCAAATACCATTCGACCAAAAGATTTCAATAATAACAAGTAAATTTAACGAGTATGCAAGTAAAAACAGCAACCGAGGGTAAAACAAAGGACGTTGCAATTACCGACGTCACCCCCGAAAACTACATTGTACCGAGTAATGAACAACATTTGTATCATTGCGTTATTGAGGTGCGCAAGTTTGACAGCGAAACGGGCAAACGCTTATCCGTTCCCCGTATCCAAAAGTTCGGCAAAAAGTCCTTTGAAAATGGCATTTTGGACGCACTGAAAAAACAGGGTTACACGATTACCGTATTGCACGACCCCAACGAGTACGTCAAGGCGCAAGCCGAGGAAAAAGCGGCACGAACCGCCGCACAGCAGAAAGCCGCCGAGGAAAAAGCCGCCGCCGATGCAAAGGCAAAGGCAGAAGCCGAGGCGAAAGCCAAAGCCGAGGAAAAAGCGGCGTTAAAGGCTGAAATTTTGGCGGAATTGAAAGCGGAGGGAGTTATCCCGGCGGAACCCGCCAAAGAAACCAAAGCCGATGCAAAGGCAAAGGCAGAAGCCGAGGACAAACCCGGAGCGAAAAAGTAACAGAGTATTAAACTATTAAAAATACGATTATGGCACAGATTGCACAGCAGGACAATTTGGTTATTGAAGTAACAACAACCGCCGCCGCATTGGATGGCGACACAAAGAAAAAGTTGATTGAATGTATTGAGGGCGGAACAATTACCGACGTCATTTTGGTAACAAAAGAGGTTGAAAAGAAAATCAGCCATGCACGTGTTGTTAGTTGGTTGGTTGACACAACCGGGGATTCCCCAAAATACACAATTGATATTATTAACGCAAACAGCGGAGCAGTAGCAGCAATCGCACTTAATTAATTCAAAGGGTAAGAATATTATGTTAACGAGAGAAATTTTAATTGCAAATGCGGCTTTGTCCGGTTTGACGGACGAACAAATTGCGGCAATTACAACATTGTCCGCCAACGACGAAAATAGCGTTATCGCCAAAAAGACGGGCGAAATTTACGGCGGATTGGATGCAGATATTTTGGCGGCGTCCGGTATAGCAAAGAACGGAACCGAAAAGACGTTTGATTACGCAAAACGTGTGGTCGCCGAGTTCAAAACCAAAGCGGAAAGCGCAAGCGCATTGCAAACCCAAATAGACAGTCTGACGAAAGAAAAGGCACGTTTGGAAAAGGCAATTGCCGACGGTGCGACCGATGCGGAAACGGCAAAGGCGTTGAAACAGGCGAAAGCCGATTTAACGGCGGTAACAACGCAGTTTAACGACCTCAAAAGCAAGTACGATGAAGCCGAAAAGAAATTCCAAACGGAGTTGTTCGGCGTTCGTATCGAGGGTGCATTGCAGACCGCAACCGCCGGGTTGAAATTCAAACCGGGATTGCCCGAAAGCGCAACAAAGGTTTTGTTAGCGCAAGCAATCGACAAAATTAAGGGTATGAACCCCGAATATATCGACGACGGAAAAGGCGGTAAAATCCTTGCTTTTAAGGACGAAAGCGGCGCAATTATGCGTAACCCGAACAATCAGTTGAACCCGTACACCCCCGGCGACCTGTTGGCAAAGGAATTGGAAACAATGGGTATTTTGGATAAGGGACGCCAAGCCGGAGGCGGCGGAACGGTTCCCCCGGCGGGCGGTTCCGGCGGTGGTGGCGGAACAACCATTGACGTAACGGGCGCAAAAACCCGTGTCGAGGCTTACGAAGCAATCGCCGCAAACCTTATGGCGCAGGGTTTAACGGCGGGTTCCGAAAAGTTCGACGCCGCAATGAAACAGGCATGGCAGGACAACAATATTGCCGCATTGCCGGAAAAGTAAACAATCACGGGTAAAGGGTAAACCCGCATTTAATAACAATTAAATTTTTAACATTATGTCATTAGTAGCAACAAGATTGCAAAATTGGCGGATTGAAAACCCGGAATTAGACCGTAATATGACCCGCCCGTGTGAGTATGGCGCATTGGATTTTTTCATTGAGCAAACCAACGCCCCGTCCTCAATCATTAACCCCAATTTGCGTGACCGTGCGTTTGCGTCCATTGGTAACACGGTACAAGTACCCGTTATCAATTACGACGGCGATGTACAGGTTAGCAATGTCCGTTCGTGCGTTATCGCTGACGATGAAAATACGTCCGCATTGGTAACGGTTGTTTGGGCGACTTATGCCATTGGCTTTACAATGGTTCCCGCCGCATACATGAACAACGAAATTTCCTACGAACACGACTTTTTGCGCAAAATGGAAAAGACGTGCCGGGCTTTGGCGGACAAATTGGACGTCGGAGCCGTTGCCGCATTGGAGGCAAACAAAACAAAGAAGTTCAAAACGTTGCTTAACTACACGGAGGCGGGCAACGTGGTACAGGTTCCAACCCAAATGGCGACCGAGATTTTGGGCGATATTAACCCGATTATGCGGGCTAACTGTTACCCGGAATATATCCACATTATCGCCAACGCCGGGGTTGATAGCCTTATCCGTAAACTTGCGCAACATGGCGTTTACAACGACGTAAACAAGCGCATGGAGTACGACAACAAGGTTTTGCACTACACGAACAACGTAACCGACGAAGCGGGCAAAATGGGAACCATGTTTGCCGTTGCTGACGGTAATGTTGGTATCCTTACACGTGTTGACCGTGAGGCATTGCGCCGCACCCGTGCGAATTTCCACGAATGGGACGTTGTACGTTTGCCGTA
>UMLL01089703.1_pt1 | contig 46987 bp, 38 predicted proteins | sample 1966591 | NCBI WGS metagenome assembly UMLL01 (sample SAMEA4836200, study PRJEB28245) | human gut metagenome | biome: gut microbiome; material: fecal sample | place: Denmark | collected 2008 | reverse complement strand
GGAACCGCAGCCCTGAAAAGGCGGCCAAGGTCGCCGGATGGGGCGCGGAAGCCTTTGCCACGCCTCAGGAGGCTACCCGCGGCGCTGGCGTGGTGATGAGCTGCCTGTCTTCCGTGGCTGCGCTCAAGGCCGTGGCGGGCGGCGCAAACGGCGTGTTCTCCTGCATGGGGGAGGGCATGGCCTTCTACGACATGGGCACGTGGGACATCGAGTCCGTCCTCGCTCTGGACGCGGAAGCCGAGAGGCACGGCGTCCGCTACGTGCACATGCCCATGGGCAAGGGGCCCGAAGCGGCCGAGGCCGGGGAGTCCCCCTTGTTCTTCGGTGGCTCAAAGGATGTGTATGAGCGGGATAAGGCGTTCCTCTCCGATATAGGGGAAGTGTTTTATCTAGGCGACGTGAAGGCGGCCTGCGCCTTCAAGCTCATCACCAACCTCATCGGGCTTTCCAACAACGTCATCCTTACCGAAGGCGTGTTCCTCGCGAAGAGGATGGGCCTCTCCGAAGAGGCCTTCCTCAATGGGGCGAAGTCCACCGGCGCCTGGTCCTACCAGATGCGGAACTCGGGGCACAAGGTGTTCGCCGAAGCCTTCCTGCCCATGCGCGGTACGCTCGACAACGCCTGGAAAGATATGAAGTTCGGCGTGGAGATGGCGGAAGAGGCGGGAGTTTCCTGCCCCGCCTTCGCCATGCTCAGGGATCGCTACAAGGCCGCATCGGAAGCCGGCTACGGAGAGGAAGACTACATCTCCGTGTACCGCCTTCTCATGGATGCGGAAAATGACGGCGCAACTGCTGCGGAACCATGTAATTGACTAGGAGTTTGCCATGAAAGTTGGTTTTATCGGCCTCGGCAAGATGGGTGCCGGCATCTGTTCCAACATCGTCAAGAACGGCATCGACGTGGTGGTGTACGACATCAACCCCGCCAACATGCAGAAGTTCGTGGACATGGGTGCCTCTTCCGCCGCCACCGTGAAGGAACTGGCCGCCCAGGTTGACGTGTGCATCACCTGTGTGCCCATGCCCAAAGACGCCAAGGGCGTTCTGCTCGGACCCGACGGCGTGTTTGAAAACCTCCCCGAAGGCGGCGTGCATTTCGACCTGTCCACCTTGGACATCGAAACGGTGGTGATGCTCGAAGCCGAAGCCGCCAAGCTGGGCAAGAAGTACCTCGTCATCCCCATGGGCAAGGGTCCCGCCTTTGCCGCGGACGGCACCTGCCCCCTGTTCGGCGGCGGCGACAAGGCCACCTACGACAAGTATGAGGAATGCCTGCTCAAGAAGATGGGCAAGCCCGCCTACATCGGCGACGTGAAGGCCGGCTGCGCGCTGAAGCTCATCCAGAACCTCATGGGCATGAGCATCAACGCCGTCTGCTCCGAAAGCATCAAGCTCGCCAAGCTCGCCAACATCCCCAAGGAACAGTTCATCGAACAGATCTCCAATTCCGGGGCCTTCTCCTTCCAGTTCAAGAACACCGCTTCCGGCACCTTCGACGAAGACTTCGAGCATCCGGTGTTCACCGTGAATCTGGCCTTCAAGGACGTGCGCCTCGGCATCGAGATGTGCGAATCCTTCGGCCAGCGCGTGCCCATGATGTCCCGCGCCCGTGAGGTGTTCGCGGCCACCGCTGAAAAGTACGGCGAAGAAAACTTCACCGCGACCTTCAAGATGCTGTAGCCCCCCTTCCTCCATTCCCGGAAGCCGCAGCCGTTCGGGGCGGCTTCCGGGGGGCCCTCCCCAATGTCGCAGCATACCCACTTCTAACCTTTCCGAGGAGTCAGACATGTCCAAGAAAATCATCTTCATCACCGGCGTCACCTCCGGTGTCGGCCGCGAAACCGCCCGCCGCTTCATCAAGGAAGGCTGGAAGGTCATCGGCACCGGCCGCCGCCAGTCCCGCCTCGACGAACTCGCCGCCGAACTGGGCGGAGATTTCCTCCCCCTCTGTTTCGACGTCGCCAAGCGTGACGTCGTGGTGGAAATGTTCGCCAACCTTCCCGAAGGGTTCAAGGACATCGACGTGCTGCTGAACAACGCTGGCAGCTCCATCGGCCAGAACCCCGCTCAGGCGGGCAACATGGACGACTGGGACGAAATGATCGCCACCAACATCAACGGATTGCTGTACTGCACCCGCTGCGTCCTGCCCGGCATGATCGAACGCGGCTCCGGCCACATCGTCAACATCGGCTCCGTCGCCGGCAACCGCGCCTTCAAGTGCGGCAACGTGTACGGTGCCACCAAGGCTTTCGTGAACCACTTCAGCCGGATGCTCCGCTGCGACCTTCTGGGCACTCCCGTCCGCGTGACCAACATCAAGCCAGGCCATCTGCACACCGAATTTCTGGCCGTGCGTTTCAAAGGCGACCTGAAGACTTCGGAAGCCGCTTACGAAAACTTGGATCCCCTGACCCCTGAAAACATCGCCGAATCCGTGTGGTGGTCTGTGAACCTGCCCGCCCATATGGACGTGTGCGACATGGAGCTCATGCCCATGTGCCAGTCCGACGGCGGCTGGAGCTTCTGCCATAAGAGCTGACCGAGCGTGTGCGGGCTCCTGTCGCGGGGGCCCGTTTTCATAGACCTGCCGCCGCTGTTCCGAAAGCGGTCGCGAAGACCATCAGGATATGCGTTATGATGACCGCCGAGGAGTACATCCAGTCCCTCCGTGATCTGCGCCCCCGCAGAGTTTATGCCTTTGGCGAGAAGATCGAGGATTGCGTCGACCACCCCTTGATCCGCCCTTCCATCAACTGCTGCGCCATGACCTACAAGCTGGCCGAGATGCCCGAATACCGTGAGCTGATGGTGACGTCCTCCAGCTTTACCGGCAAGCCCGTGAACCGCTTCTGCCATCTGCACCAGTCCACGGCCGATCTGGTGAACAAGGTGAAGATGCAGCGGCTTTGCGGGAGCATGACCGGTGCCTGCTTCCAGCGCTGCGTGGGCATGGACGCCCTCAACGCCGTGTTCAGCACTACCTACGAGATCGATGCCTGCCACGGCACCGAATACCACCGGCGTTTCGTGGAATTCGTCAAAGAATGGCAGGAAAAGGACTGGACTGTGGACGGTGCCATGACCGACCCCAAGGGCAACCGTGGCCTCGCGCCCCACGCCCAGAAGGATCCCGACATGTTCCTGCGCGTGGTGGAACGCCGCGAGGACGGCATCGTGGTGCGCGGCGCCAAGATGCACCAGACCGGCGCCCTCAACTCCCATCAGATCCTCGTCATGCCCACGCAGACCATGCGCGCGGAAGACCGGGACTATGCCGTGGCCTTCTCCGTCCCCGCCGATGACCCCGGCATCCTTTACATCTATGGCCGTCAGGCCAGCGACACCCGCAAGCTGGAAGCCAGCAAGGTGGACGTGGGCAACGCGAATTACGGCGGCCAGGAAGTCATTATCATTTTTGAAGACACCTTCGTTCCCTACAAGAACGTGTACATGCTGGGCGAGATCGATTTCACCGGCATGTTGGTGGAACGTTTCGCCGGCTATCACCGCCAGTCCTACGGCGGCTGCAAGGTCGGAAACGGCGACGTGCTCATCGGCGCGTCCCAGACGGCCGCCGAATGCAACGGCTGCGCCAAGGCGTCCCACATCAAGGACAAGATCATCGAGATGATCCATCTGAACGAGACGCTGTTCTCCTGCGGCATCGCCTGTTCCTGCGAAGGCTCCCCCACGCGGGCCGGCAACTACCAGATCGACATGCTCCTCGCCAACGTGTGCAAGCAGAACGTCACCCGCCTGCCTTACGAGATCGCCCGCCTCGCGCAGGACATCGCCGGGGGGCTCATGGTGACCATGCCTTCCGATGCCGATTTCACGTCCGACGAAGTGGGCGAATGGTGCCGCAAGCTCATGGTGGGCGATGCCCGGTATTCCGTGGAAGACCGCCAGCGCATCCTCCGCCTCATCGAGGCCATGACCATCGGTTCCGTGGCGGTGGGCTACCTCACCGAATCCATGCACGGCGCAGGTTCGCCGCAGGCCCAGCGCATCATGATCGGCCGTCAGGCCAACATGGAAGCGAAGAAGGCCCTTGCACGCCGCCTGTGCGGCATCGATCCCGACGGCCTGTTCTGATTTGAAAACGCCTGCCGCGGCTTTTCGGGCCTTGGCAGGCCACTGCTTGAAGAGAGGGAAGGGGGTTATGTACGAGAACATCCTTTTTGAGAAAAAGGACGGCGTGGCTTACCTCACGCTGAACCGTCCCGATCAGCTGAACGCGCTGAACAGCGCCGTACTGAAGGAACTTGACGACGCCCTTGCCGCGATCGACGGCGATGCCGAGATCCGCGTCCTCGTCGTCAGGGGGGCCGGAGAGAAGGCCCTTGCCGCCGGAGCGGACATCACGGAGATGCAGTCCATGGAAGCGGAAGCCGGTATGGCCTTCGGTGCCTTTGGGCAAAAGGTATTCGCCAAGATAGAGGCCCTGCGCCAGCCCTCCATCGCCATGATCCCGGGCTTTGCCCTTGGCGGAGGCTGTGAACTGGCCCTTGCCTGCGATATCCGCATCGCATCCGAAAAGGCCCGCTTCGGCCAGCCCGAAGTCGGCCTCGGCATCACGGCCGGATTCGGCGGCACCCAGCGCCTGCCCCGTCTGGTGGGCAGGGGCGCGGCCTCCCTGCTGCTCTTCTCGGGCAACATGATCGATGCCGCAGAGGCCCTGCGCATCGGCCTCGTCGACAAGATCGTCCCCCACGATGCCCTTGCCGCTGAAGTTTCCGCGCTGGCGGAAGGCATCGCCCGTCAGGCTCGCTGTGCCGTCCAGCAGACCAAACGCTGCATACGTCATGGCCTCGAATCCGGCCTCGAATCCGGCCTCTCGTACGAAGCGCAGGCGTTCGGCCTCTGTTTCTCCACGAAGGAGCAGAAGGACAGGATGCGCGCCTTCGTCAATCGCCGCCGCTGATCGGGTTCCGCTGTGCAACCCTCGGAGGATGGACTGAATGGAAGCAACGCTCTGGCAACGCCTTGATGAGATCATTACGAGGACCGTGAGGCCTATGGCCGAGCGCTGTGATGAGGAAAGCCTTTTCTGCGGGGAGTCTGTCCGAGCCTTGGCCGACGCCGGATTCATGGGGCTTCCCTATCCTCCCAAGCTGGGCGGGCGCGGCTCCAGCTATGAATCGTATGTCCGCTGTGTGGAACGCCTGTCCAAGGCCTGCCCTTCCGTGGGCGTCACCTATGCGACGCATGTGGGCCTTGCCTGCCATCCGCTCCATGCCTTCGGCTCGCCCATGCAGAAGGAAAGCTTCCTTCGTCCCATGCTCCGCGGCGACAAGCTGGGGGCCTTCGCGCTCACGGAGCCCGAGGCCGGGTCGGACGTGGGGGCCATCGCCACCACGGCGGAGCTGGACGGCGGCTTCTACGTCATCAACGGACACAAGATATTCATCACCAATGCCGGCAGGGCCGATATCTATATCCTCTTTGCCTGTACCGGCGGGCAGGGCACGGAAGGCCTGAGCGCCTTCGTGGTGTGCAGTGACGACGCCGGCCTGCTCATCTCCGCCCCTCAGCGCAAGATGGGCATCCGCGGCGCCCAGACCTGCGAACTCTTTTTGCGCAACCTCTGCATCCCCGCCGACCGCCTCATCGGCAGGCCCGGCGACGGGTTCCGCATCGCCATGGAAACGCTGGACGGCGGGCGGCTGGGCATCGCCGCGCAGGCGGTGGGCATAGCGGATGCCGCGTTCGACGAGGCGCGTGCGCGGCTCAAGGAACGCCGCCAGTTCGGCCGCACTTTGGAGCACTTCCAAGGGCTGCGCTGGAAGGCCGCGGACATGTGGGCGAAGGTGGAAGCCGCCCGCCAGCTCACCCTGTATGCGGCCCGCCTGCGCGACGGGGGGAAAAGGTTCCGCGCGGAAGCTTCGGCGGCCAAGCTCGTGGCATCGGAAGCGGCCGTGTGGTGCGCTTCGGAAGCCGTGCAGATATGCGGCGGCAGCGGCTATTTACAAGGATCTGTTGCGGAACGCTTGTACCGCGATGCCAAGATCACCCAGATCTATGAGGGAACGAGCGAAGTCCAGCGCATGGTCATCGCGTCCGGCGTCCTCGGGTGATGGAAACGGGACAGGTCAACGAACGGTTTCATGCCGAAAAGGAGATGGTTATGGAGACCCTTTTTGTGATAGGTGCAGGGACCATGGGCGGCGGCATCGCTCAGGTGGCCGCGCTGAACGGTTTCACCGTGTATCTCTACGATATAAAGCAGGAATTCGTCGACAAAGGTCTGAAGGGCATCGTCGGCGCCTGGGACAAGCTCGTGGCCCGGGGCAAGATGGCCGCCGAAGACCGCGATGCGGCTCTCCCCCGCATCATCGGCACGTTGGACATGCAGGATGCCGCCAAGGCCGACGTGGTCATCGAGGCCGCCGTGGAGGATCTGGACGTCAAGCGTTCCATTTTCGCAAAGCTGGACGGCATCGTTTCCCCCGGCTGCATCCTCGCCACCAATACGTCCAGCCTGAGCGTCACCGCCGTGGCCTCCGCCGTGGGCAGCCCCGACAAGGTGGTGGGCCTGCATTTCTTCAATCCCGTGCCCCGCATGGCCCTCATCGAGATCATCCGCGGCGCCGCCACTTCCGACGAAACCTACGAAGCCGCCAAGGCGCTTTCCGAACGGCTGGGCAAAACGGGGGTCACCGTGAATGAATACCCCGGCTTCGTGGTCAACCGCATCCTCATCCCCATGATCAACGAAGCGGTCTTCATGCTGCAGGAAGGCGTGGCCTCCGCTGAGGACATCGATACCGCCATGAAGCTCGGAGCCAATCACCCTATGGGCCCGCTGGCTCTGGCCGACCTCATCGGCCTCGACGTGTGCCTCGCCATCATGGAGCTGCTCCGCGACGAGATGGGCGAGGGCAAGTACCGCCCCGCGCCCCTGCTCCGCAAGATGGTCCGGGCGGGCAAGCTGGGCCGCAAAAGCGGTGAAGGGTTCTTCCGCTACTAAGCCGTCGGGAACATATCGCTCGCAAAGAGCGCAGCATCGGGCGAAAGCCCTTGGAGAGCCGGCACTGTGCCGGACAGGAGTCATTATGCGTGAAGTGGTCATCGTAAGCGCAGCCCGTACCGCGTTGGGCAGTTTCGGCGGTTCTCTCGTCTCTGTTTCTGCCGTTGAACTGGGGGCGGTGGTCATCCGCGCAGCCCTTTCCCGGGGTGGCGTGGATGCCGGCATGGTGGAAGAAGTCATCATGGGCAACGTCCTTCAAGCGGGGCTGGGCCAGAACCCCGCGCGTCAGGCCGCCGTCAAGGCCGGTATCCCCGTGGAGATCCCGGCGTGGACGGTGAACAAGGTCTGCGGTTCCGGCCTCAAGGCCGTGGCGGAAGCCGCGCTGGCCATCCGCGCCGGAGAGGCCCGCTGTGTGGTGGCAGGCGGCATGGAGAACATGTCTCAGGCTTCCTATGTCCTGCCCTCCGCACGCTGGGGGGGCCGCATGGGCGATGCCAAGCTTGTGGACGAGATGATCAGGGACGGCCTCTGGGACGCTTTCAACGACTATCACATGGGCATCACCGCCGAGAACGTGGCGGCCCGCTACCATCTTTCCCGTGAAGAACTGGACGCCCATGCCGTGCTTTCCCAGCAGAGGGCCGCAGCCGCGCTGGAAGCGGGCGTGTTCGATGAAGAGATCGTGCCCGTACACGTGGAGCAGAAGAAAAAATCCTTCGACTTCGCTCGTGATGAGTTCCCCCGCCCCGGCACCACCATGGACGTGCTCGGCAAGTTGCGCCCCGCCTTCAAGAAGGACGGCGTGGTGACGGCGGGCAACGCTTCCGGCGTGAACGACGGCGCGGCGGCTCTGGTGCTCATGGATGCCGGACTGGCCGCTGAACGGGGCCTTTCGCCTCTCGCCCGCATTGTGGGCTGGGCCAGTGCCGGTGTGGAACCCGACGTGATGGGCCTTGGCCCCATCCCCGCCACCCGCAAGGCTTTGGAAAAGGCTGGTTGGACAGTGGCCGATCTCGATCAGATCGAAGCCAACGAAGCCTTTGCCGCCCAGTTCCTCGCCGTGGGCCGCGAGCTGGGCTTCAGCCTTGATAACGTGAACGTCAACGGTGGTGCCATTGCCCTTGGGCATCCTATCGGTGCCTCCGGTGCGCGTATCCTCGTTACGCTTTTGCATACGCTGAAGCGGAAGGGGCAGAGCAGGGGATTGGCAACGCTGTGCATCGGCGGCGGGCAGGGGATCGCCATGCTGGTGGAAAGGGGCTGACGGGCCATGCCTTCCCTCCATGTGAAGTATTGCGGGGGATGCCGCTCCGGATACGATCGCGCGGCATGGTTCAGGGGGGTGCTGTCTGCCATGCGCGCTCTCGATGGGAGCATTGTGCTCACGGACAACGAGGCCGGAGCCGATATCCGGGTGGCTGTGTGCGGCTGCCCCGCACAGTGCGTTTCCGTTCTGCCGGGGACGCACATGCTCCATGCCCCGTACATGGATGGGGAGCGTATGGAACCCTGCGATATGGCCGCATATTTGCTGGACATGGCCTCCCAGCGGAACGGGAGGGACGAATAGCATTGCTTATCAACTTGTTACAAAGGAGATGAGCGTTAAGGAGCGCAGAGGTGCTATGGCGTCAGCGATATCCCCCAGCCTCAGCGCTGTCATCTTATGCTAGCACGGTTTCCGATGTGCCTGCGGTGATTCGCCGGGATCTTGTCCTGTCTGCGCGGCATGGTGTACCTCAGCACACGCAAACGTAACTTCCTCATCAGCCACGCCGAGAACATAACCTTATGTGGAAGAATGGGATGTGGAAGAATGGGGCCGGCGTTATGATGGAAAGCGCCACTGTTTCCGCCGTGGTGTTCCCCTCCATCGGTGCTTCCATGATCCTGCGGCGCGTCATCGGTAAGGAACATCCGGCTCCCGCATCTGCCGTGTTGAATAAGCATTTCCGCCATCCTGCGTGAAGGAACCGTACATCATGACGGCGTCCGCCTCGGCTTTTCCCTGGCGGTGCGGATCTGCTTTTCCTGCTCAGCATAGGGCTTCCTTCCGTGAAGCCTATGGGATCGAGGTTCCCATCGGCTTGGGCTTCAAACGTAGGTGATGCGGTCCCGGCCTTCGGCTTTGGAGCGGTACATGCCGTCGTCCACGCGCATGAGTATGGCGTCCATGTCGTCTTCGGGGTTGATGCGGGTCGCGCCGATGCTGATGGTGACGTGGTTATCGAGATCGCGCACGCTTTCCAGAAGGCATCTCAAGGTTTCCTCGGCGTCGCCCGGCGCATCGATGAAGCCGATGAATTCGTCCCCGCCCCAGCGGGCCACGCAACCGGCCTTACCGACGATTTCCTCAGCCTTATGCCCCACACGGGCAAGGACTTCATTGCCCCAAAGGTGGCCGCGGGTATCGTTGATGTGTTTGAAGTGGTCCACGTCGAACATGAATACAAGAGGCCGTTCCCAGAGTTTCCGGCTCAGGATGGCATTGAAGCGTTCCCGGTTCATGAGCCCGGTGAGTTTGTCCGTGGTGGCAAACAGGGTCATGAATTTGTCGTAGCGCGATACGGTCCCCGAAACCAGCAGCAGGATCAGGATGATGATGCACGCCACGACGAGGATGTCCTTCCAAAGCTGCGAGAGAAGCGATTCCTTAATGATGGCGGTATCTTTTTCCACAATGAGATACCAGTCGAGATCGTCGATGTAACGGGTGACGAGGCAGGTTTCCTGCCCGTTGTACTTGTACCACGAGCTTTCCACACGGCTCTTGGTGAAGATCTTTTTGCGGTATTCGGATACGGGCAACAGATCGTCGATGGTGGCGTTGGCAATCATGGCGTCGGACGTGTGGACCTGTACCACACCCTCGCGGTTGACGAGGAACGCCGTCAGATCGAAATCGAGCTCGAACGAGGCGAGGATCTGCTGCAATTCACGCATTTTGACCCCGACGCCCACCACGCCCATGAGTTCGCCGTGATCGTCTTCGATACGGCAATCCACGAACACGGTCAGCTCATTGCGGGCCATTTCGTCGGTGTCGACCTCAAGCCGGTGGGGGATCCCGGAAGCGACGAAGTTGTAGTACCAGACGTCGTGGGAGTCATCCCTGCTGACAACCTTATTTATCCCATTATAATGATAATAAATATTCGTCTTTGCCGAAACAAGGAACACCGAACTGTAGTCGTATTTCTTCTTCAGGCCGTTGAGGTAGTCTTGCAGTTCCGCAATTTGTTCCGGTGAATCATTCTCTCCCCGGAGCCAGCTCTTGAGGAAGCTGTCGTTGGCCATTGTCAGGGAGACGAAAATCGGCTTGGTCAGTTCGTTACTGATGGAAGAAAAGATGTTCAGGGAGGTAAGGCGGGAGATATTCCTGATGTCATCCCTGATGACGACGCTGTATGTGCAGTAGTTAATGATTGTTATACAAATGAACCCAATAAGCACGATACCCGTGATGAAGGCGTGGGTCCTGAAGAGTTTCTTTTTCATAGGAGGCCTGATTACGGGTAGCGGGCGAGGAATGGCGGAAACCGACGTTCTGTCGGTGGGATATTATGACACTGTTCGTCCAACCGATAGATTCTAATGGGATCCTATGGCTCTGGCAACAGAAAAATGGCGGTACTCTGATAGGGTTGCGCTATGGGCTTAGGCCTCCTCCGGAGGTATGTTTCCGCAGGAGGCATTCCATCATGTGCTGCCTTTTTCCAGTTTTTCGGCAAGGGCTTTGATGCTCGGGGCGACGGGGAAAGGATGTTCTGTCCCAAAGGCCAACGCCTCAAACTGCGGGATGGGCAGGGGGCGCGAATAGAAATAGCCCTGCGCATAGGCGCATCCGGCCTGAAGCAGGAAAGCGGCCTGTTCCTCGGTTTCCACGCCTTCGGCAATGACCTTGATGCTCATTTCTCGGGCGAGGGAAATGCTGAACCGGATGACCGTCTTGCCGCGTTCGGTCGTGACGACCTCGTTGAGGAATCCCCGGTCGATCTTGATGAAGTCCACAGGCATACTCTTGAGCATGTTCAGGGACGAGTAGCCTGATCCGAAATCGTCCATGGAGAACTGGAACCCGAAGGCCTGCAAGGCCTTCATGGATTCGAAGAGCCCGCTTTCGTTCTCGAGGAAGGCGCTTTCGGTGAGTTCCAGTTCGAGGAGGTGCGGCGGCAGCTCGTAGCGGCGCATCAGGTCGAGCAGCTTTTCACGCAGGCGCGGATCGTGGATATGCATACGCGACATGTTCACGGAGATGGGCGTGGGCGTGAGGCCGTGGTCAATCCAGCGGCGCAAGGTGATGCAGGCCTGCTCCCAGATGTATTCATCCAGCCGGATGATGAAGCCGTTCTTCTCGAACAAGGGGATGAAACGGTCCGGCGGCATCAGCCCCTCGGTGGGGTGTATCCAGCGCACCAGCCCTTCCGAGCCGATGATGCGCGATGTCGGGATGTGCACCTTGGGCTGAAGGTACAGAACGAATTGCCCCTGCAGAAGGGCGTCGTGCATCTGGTTTTCGATCTTCTTTTCCTCAAGGATCCTCTCGCGCAGCTTGCCGTCGTAGAAGGCGTAGCTGTTCAGGTAATTCCCCTTGATCGTCTTGAGGGCGAGGTTGGCCCAGTCGCAGAGCACGTTGATGGGCGTGTCTATGTTGTCGACCTCGCAGATGCCGAACGAAGGCACGACCTTGTACGGCAAGGGGTAGTCGGCGAGCCTGTCCGTCAATTCCTTGATGAGGGCGAGGATACGCTCACGGGAGTAGTCCACGCACAGGCAGAACACATCCCCGCCGAGGCGCCCGTAGACGCTGTGGGTCCCGGCCATCTTTTCCCGCAGCAGATCCGCGATGGCGATGAGGAGCTTGTCGCCTTCCTTAAGGCCGTACAGGTCGTTGATGACCTTGAAGCGGTCTATGTCCATGCGGACGATGCTGTAGCGGCGCTCGGGGTAGGCGTGCACGGCCTGTGCCGCCTGCGAGTAGAAGGTGTGCATGTTGTACAGATCGGTCAGGAGATCGAACTCGGCCCGGTACTTGAGCGCGAGCACGGAACGGGTCGCGCTGTCGACGTCGTTGAGCGTGCCGATATAGCGCTTGGGATTGCCCTTGTCGTCGTGCAGGCAGGTGAGGGCCGCCTTGCACCAGATGTACACGCCGTCGCGCTTGCGGAAGCGGGCGGTCATCTCGGTATAGCGCTGGATGCGCGAATCCTTGAGGAAGGCGGTGAGCAGGGGCAGATCGTCAGGATGGATCACGAGGTCTTCCCGCCAGACGTGCATCAGATCACGGTGGTCGTAGTTCCCGGCGAAACGGGCGACGATCTCCGGCGAGATGTAACGGGTATCGGTTTCGAGGTTCCACTCGAAGACGAGGGTGTCCGTCTGCTCCACGATGGTCCGGTAGCGTTCGTCGTCGAGGCGCTGGCGCTCAAGGAGGATGTTCTGCTGAGCGACTTCCTCCGCCTGCTTCTTGTCCCCGATATCCATGATGAAGGCGAGATAGATCTCGTCGCCGCCGTCGGGCTGGGCCACGGGGAACATGGTGATCGACGCCCAGTGGTACTCCTGGTCGTGCCAGAGCTTGCGGAATTCGCCGATAAGGTATTCCCGGCCCGCCGCGAAGTTCTGCCGCAGCGCATCGAGATTAAAGAATTCGAGGAAGCGGGTGCGGTCTTCAGGAAAGAGCATGTTGCGCGATACGAGATCGATGCACTCGCTGAGGCGGCCCTGCTCGGGCGGGGTCACATACTTGCCCTTCACGTGGTACACGATACGGTAGCTGTCCTGCGTAATGTTCAGTTCGTACAGCTCGTCGTAGATGTTGCGCAAGGCGTGATCGTACTGCTCGCTGATGCGGCGGCGCTGTTCCTCTTCACGCTGTTCGGAGATGTCGCGGACGAGGAGTATCCCCTTGTCGGTACGGCAGGAGTCGTGCCCGCACAGCGGAACGATGAAGGCGGAAACCCAGTACCATTTGCCGTCGCTGCCAAGGCGGCGGTATTCGGCGGGGACTTCCATGCGGCCTTCGCTGAACTCCTTGCGGATGTTGCTCCCGATGAAAGCGGTGAGGAAGCGTTCCCGGTCCTCAGGGTGGATGAGGGTTGCGGCTATGGTGTGGATATTGCCGTTCTTGTCGTGATCCACGGGGATCATGGGCGTGTCGGCGGCGTAGACAAGGTGGGGCGTATCGGCGCTGAGGTCGATTTCGTAGATTTCGGTATACGTGTTGCGCAGGGCGATGTTGTAGCGCTCTTCCTCAAGGGCGCGTTCCTCTTCGACGCGCTTCTGCTCCGTGATGTCCCGGATGATGAAAAAGGCGGTCATATCGTCGCCTTCTTCAAGGAAAAACACGCGGTTTTCGAGCCACAACTGTTCGTTTTCGCCAAAGAGCACCCGATATTGATCGACGAGGGTGCGGGAATGCGCTCGGCAGGCCTCGAGCAGGGCTTTGGGCGTGGTGGTGCGGTTGATGCGTTCGCGGTCGGCGGGATGGACCATCGCTATTGTTTCGGCGTGGAATGTGCGGTAGTCGCCGGAACGGGGTTCGCTGGGCAGGCTCGGCGCGGAGGCGTTGCGGTGGAATTGCCACGTGCGCAGGTTGATTTCGATGATGCAGTCCCCGGACTGGCGGAACACGGTGCTTTGACGGCGTTCGAGCCGGGCGGCGGTTTCTTCCATCCTTTTGCGTTCGTTGATGTCCTGCCAGAGGAGGAGCAGGCGCCCCGACGATCCGGGCATGGGCAGCACCAGTATCGAGATCCAGTGATAGGTCCCGTCGACGGCAAGGACGCGGTATTCTGTGGACAGCCGGGGATCGTCGGCCACTTTCCTGCTGACGTTCTCCGGGGAGAAAAGATCAAGGAAGGACTCCCGGTCATCGGGGTGGATGTACCGGTTGGCGATGGTGCGGGTGTCCCGCGAATACGAATGGGTCGGCTCGGGTTTCGCCAACGTGGAATCTTCGTCCCGGTGCACGATGCGCATGGAATCCGTATCGAGCATGACCTCGTAGATTTCGGAATAGCTGTGCTGGAGGGCCTTGTAGAAATCGGCTTCCTCGTTGAGCCGTTCGGTGATGTCGCTCAGCAGGAGCAGGGCATGGTGGTACGCTCCGGGGATGGCCCGGATGGTGGCGTTGACCCACCGGTAGGGTTTTCCGGCGTCCTGCCGTTTGCGGTATTCGAGCTGTGGGGCCTCGCCCAGGTCGAGCCGGGCCATGATGTTCGGCACGTCGTAAAAGGTGCGGACGCTTTTGAGGTTTTCTGGGTGCACGCGGTTTTTGCCACGATCGAGGACGAATTCCTCGATGGGCATCAGGGTCGGCGAAATGGTGACTTGTTCGCTGTTGTAATAGAGGGGAGCGATAAGCCCGGCTTCAAGATCGAGGCGGAAAATTTCCGTATAGTTGCTTTGCAGGGCGAGGAGGTAGTTGTTTTCCTCTTCTTTCTTCTTGGTGACGTCGCGCAGCAGGATAAGGGCGTGCCCCTCGTTGCCGGGGACAGGCTGCGCCGAGGCCGCGATCCAGCGGTAAGGGCCGTTTTCCGACGAACGCTTGCGGTATTCACATTCCGGGCGGCCGCCGCGTTCCAGTTCCCCGAAAAGGCGGCGCTCGTAGAAATCGAGCACGCTTTCGAGGGATTCTGGGGCCACGCGGTCGACGGCGCGCCGCTTGACGAACGCGGAAAAATTGGCTTCCTCCTTGACGATGGGCACCTGCTCGCTGTTGTAGAACAGCGGCGTGACCGTGCGGCTCCTGACGTCGAGGGAGAAGATCTCGGAATAATTGTTTTGCAGGGCGAGGAGGTAGTTGTTTTCCTCTTCCTTCTTCTCGGTGACGTCGCGCACGAGGAGGACGGTCTCTCCCCGGTTGCCGGTCGGCAAGGGCACGATGAGCGCCAGCATCCAGTGATAGGTCCCGTCAAGGCCGAGCTTGCGGTATTCGATGGAAAGCTCTTCCCCGGCGTCGAGTTTCCTGAGGATGGTTTCGGCGGTGAAGAAATTCCGGAAGACCACCCGATCCCGCGGATGGACGCGGGTTTTCATGACCGTGATGATGTCCTTGTCGAATTCGCCGCTGACATCGATGGGCGCGAGCAGCTTGGTGTTGCAGAACAGGCAGGTCAGCTGGTTGGCGGCGAGGTTCATCCGGTAGATCTTGGCGTAGCTGTTCTGAAGGGCTACTTGAAGGTTTTCTTCGTCCCGCCTGTGGGTGAATTCCGCGCATTTCTGCTCGTTGATATCCCGGATGCATTGGAGGACGTGGCACGAGCCGTCGTCCTGCGTATAGGCGAAGGCGATGCGGGTACGCCAGCGGGGCCCGGCCTCCTCGGCAAACTGGTATTCGAGATGGATATTCCTGTCGTTTACGCCTGCCGCGAAGGCTGCCCGCAGCCCTTCGAGGGAGAAGTGTTCGCGGAAGGCGTCACGGTACTGTGGGAGGATATGACCGAAGAACAGCTCGAAATGGGCGGCGTAATCGCCCGAAGTGTCGGTGGCGAGGTCATTGCGGTTGGCCAGAAGCTCAAAATGGCCGGTGCCGAGATCCACGTCCACGACATAATGATAGCTCTCGCAGAGGGCGCGGGCGAAGGAATCGCGCTTGGCCTTGGCCTTGCGCTCCTCGGGCGTCAGAAGGCGCTCTGAAATGAGCACGACGTGTGCGGGCTCCTTGTTTTCCCAAAGGATACCGGAAACCGAAATTTCACAGATGCCCTTGAAGGGCGGGTGCTCATGCAGGGTGGTGAACGCCTCCCCGCCGCCGTGTTTTGTCACGGGACAGAAGGAGCAGATATCGGATTTGCCCCAAAACACCTCGAAGCAGGTCACCCCGAGCTTGACATTGGGATACGCGCGGGCGACCGTATCGTTGAAGTAGACGATGCGGTGGTTGGCGTCGATGACGTAGACCGCCGTATTGGGCAGGCTGTTGAGGATGTTGCGGGTGGATTCGTAACTTTCGCGCAAAAGGCTGGCGGAGCGGCGCTGCCGGATGTACTCCCCGATGATTTTGGACATGAGGATGAGGGCGTCCACTTCCTGCTGCGTCCATATGCGGCGGTTGCCGCGCTCCTCAAAGCCGATATGGCCGACCACGTGCCCGTCGCGCACGATGTCGCACTGGAGGAGCGAGGAGATGGTGTCGTCGAGGATGAACGTTTTTTCTTCCGGGGGGACTTCCGAAAAATCGCTGCAATAATAGATGCCGCTGGAGTCCCGTGTTTTGGGCAGCTCGATTTTGTCGATGGGGACGTTTTGGAGCTGCTCCTTGGTGCTCCATTTCGGATCGGAGCACCATTCATGCGCGATGCTGACGGCCTTCCCGTCGAGCGAGTATTCAAATATGAGAATCTTGTCCACGCGCAAGGCGTTTCCGATGAAATGCAACGCCTTGTCGATCCCTTCGTGCATGTCGTACATGCTGAAGAGGATATCAATGATGTCCACCATGATGCTGTTGCGGACGGTGTTGACGGCGAGGGGCGCGGATGTCTGGACGCCGTCGGCGTCTCCGCCGGAGGACTGGCCGAAGAATTCGTAACGGTTTTTGCCGTTCCCTTTGGCGTGGTACAGGGCGACGTCGGCCTGCCGGAACAGATCCTCATAGGCGATGGGACGCTCGGTAACGGCGATGCCCACGCTGACGGAGACGGCGTTGTCGATATTGCTGTTTTTAAACAGGTTGCGGATGGAGGAGCAGAGGGACTGCGCGCGTGTGCGGATACCCGCGATTTCAGAAACGTCGCGCATGTAGACGTGGAATTCGTCGCCGCCCACGCGCCCGATGATGTCGTCCTGCCGGAAGGTGCGCCGAAGCTGGCGGGCGATTTCCATGATGATGGAGTCCCCGGCGAGGTGCCCCATGCTGTCGTTGACGTCCTTGAAATTGTCGATGTCGATCATGAACAGCACGCCGGAACTGCCGGGCCTTGCGTCGCGCAGGGCGATGCGGATTTCCTCTTCGGTCGTGACCTTGTTGTAAAGCCCGGTCATGGAGTCGGTGCGGCTCTTATCAAGGAGCCTGAGCTGTTCGCGCTTCTGCCGGTCGATGTCGCGCAACGCGCCCACGGATTTGACGGGCTTGCCGAGGGTGTCCAGGATGTTGGTGCTGTAGAGGGCGAACCAGCGCTTGCGGCCTGAGTGGGTGGGCAGGAACCGTTCGGGTGCGGCCTCGGTGGAGGCTTTTTCGGCGTCGAGGGCGAGAAAAGGTTCACGGAACCCCTCGCTTACGGGATCGATGGCCTCGCCTCTGCCCAGCCGTTCGCGGAAACGGGGAATAACGGGTTCGTGCCCGAAGACCTTATGGTACTTTTGGGTGTAGGCGATGGTATCCGTCTCAAAGTCGTATTCAAAGGGCAGATCTTCGGAAATGTCGGCGATGAGGGCGTATTTACGGCGCTCGTATTCGGCGCTGCGCAGCATCTCCTCCACGCAGGCGAGATCGGTAAAGGCGGAAAGGTAAACGGGGTACTGGCCTTTGTGGAGGACGCCTTCCATGCGCGTGCCGGAGAGGCGGATGCGGACGGAGGTGGCGTCTTTGCGGACGAGCACCCCTTCCCAGTCGAAAAGAGGAGGGTGCCCGGCGAGGAGCCCGATGAGGCGCACGGCGGAAGATTGTTCGATCCAAGGAAGGAGGGAGTTGCCCTGTTGGCGGCACGACTCGGCGGTTTCCCCGACAAGCGTATAGAGGGCCTTGTTCGCCGCGATCAAGGTAAGTTGCGGATCTGCGGCAACGGTGGCAGTTCCGGTGATTATGTGCGGGTTGTCGAGGAATTCCTGGAGCCTGTTCATTCCACTGTTCTCTTGGATAGGGTGTGGAGACACTCCGGGGGATGCCCCCCCCCCGCATGTCGGAAAAAGTCCGGCACGCATCGTATCAAAGAATATAAAAGCCGGCAAAACATCCGATAGCATAGAGTATAGGCTTACGGGTGCCATTCATCAAGCGGAAATGCCGCTTGATGCCGGAAGTTATTCCACAACCGTTCCCGTTGCGGAGGGATACGGTTCTTGGGCGGAGGCAGCAGGGCGGTATCCTCAAGATGCCGCCCGCTTGTTGTGGTCAAGAGACGCTTGGCTTGCTGATGTGCCCGCTCTGCGCGGTAGAGCCGGGTGCTCTGGGGGTATGATCGGCCCGATTGAAAAGGTTTCTCCGCCGGGCGAAACAGGGTGGCGGGTTTCCGCGTATGGGGTGGCGTCGGGAGCTGCACAATGCATCCAGCCGAAAGAGGTGTCCCCTTCGGGGGGGCGGGCCGCCCTTTCCGCTTCCCGATTCTGAATAACATACCATCATCTCCGCAAGTTGTTTCGTTCTTTTGCCATGTGAAGAAAAGATCCTTGCTGAATGACTCCATTCCACTCAAAACCTTTGTAGCTCAAGGGTTTTCGGCCAATCGGAGCGTTCATTTTTTTTATCATAAAAAAGCTAATGAACATATAGTATTATACTTTATAAACGGCCCTGTTCCGGCTTCTCGATTCCTCCGGAGCTTTCGTGAAAAAAATCGGAAAAGGTGAAAAGTGTCTCTTAGGAGACAGAAAATGTCCCTGAAATCCGTATTGTGAATGCAAGAACAAGGTCGCACAGCGACCCTCCAACCCTCTCTACGGAAGGAACCGCCATGAAAGAAGACCGCAAGATCAAGAACGTCGTGCTGATCATGCTCGACACGCTCCAGTTCAACTACCTTGGCTGCTACGGCAACAAGGTTGTGAAGACCCCCAATATCGATCGCCTCGCCCGTCAGGGCTTCCTCTTCGAAAACGCCTACAGTGAAGGCCTGCCCACGGTGCCCGTGCGCCGCGCCCTCATGACCGGCCGCTTCACCCTGCCTTACGGCGGCTGGCAGCCTCTCGCTCCTGACGACACCACCGTCGCCGACATCATGTGGGGCAAGAACATGCAGACGGCCCTCGTCTACGACACCCCGCCCATGCGCCTGCCCAAGTACGGCTATTCCCGCGGTTTCGACTTCGTGAGCTTCAACCCCGGTCAGGAGCTCGACCACACCAGCTTTGCCGATGTGCCGCTGGATCCCGCGCTGAAGCCGGAAGACTACACCTCCCCCACGATGGTTTTCAATGAAAAAGGCGAAGTCATCGACGACGACAGCACGCAGCTCCTCGACGAAATCGGCTGCTTCCTGCGCCAGCAGCAGTTCCGCAAGCCCGAAGACAGCTATATTTCCCGCGTCATGACGGATGCCCAAAACTGGCTGTCCAACCGCCGCGACAAGACCCGCCCCTTCCTGCTCTGGGTGGACTCCTTTGATCCGCACGAACCTTGGGACCCGGAATCCGTGTGGAAGGGCGAACCCTGCCCCTACGATCCCGAATACGTCGGCAACCCGCTGGTGCTCGCGCCGTGGACGCCCATCGAGGGCCGCATCACGGAACGCGAATGCGAGCACATCCGCGCCCTGTACATGGAAAAGATCACGCAGGTGGACAAGTGGGTGGGCGAACTGCTCGACTCCATCCGTGCTCAGGGGCTCTGGGATGAAACCCTTATCGTGCTGATGTCCGACCACGGCCAGCCGATGGGCGAAGGCGAGCACGGCCACGGCATCATGCGCAAGTGCCGTCCCTGGCCGTATGAGGAACTCGTGCACGTACCTCTGATCATGCACGTCCCCGGCATCGAAGGCGGCAAGCGCATCAAGAGTTTCGTGCAGAACGTGGACGTGACCGCGACCATCATGGACGCGCTCGGGGAGCTCGGCACGCCGCAGAAGGCGAGCGATTTCGGCTTCCCGACCTACGACACCTCGGAAATGCAGGGCATCAGCCTCCTGCCCGTAATGCGCGGCGAGACCGACACCGTGCGCGACTGCGCCATCGCCGGGTACTACGGCATGTCGTGGTCCCTCATCACCGAGGATTACTCCTACGTGCACTGGCTGGTGAGCGAGGATGTGAAGGACAGCGTGGACTGCATCGCCGGTTCCGGCACCGAAATGAAGGAAGAAATGTGGACCTGCACGGCTGGCGCGAAGGTGCAGGTGCCCGATCATGATGAATTGTACGACCGCAAGGCCGACCCCTTCCAGCTCAACAACATCGCGGATCAGAATCCCGACAAGGCCCGCGAGATGCTCCAGCAGCTCAAGCTCGTCATCGGCGAAATCCGCACGAGCTGAGGATAGGAAGAAAGGGAGAACTGGGGGAAGGGTTTCCCCTCCCTTCCCCCCACCCCCAATCCCTCCCCTTCCTAAGGTTTTTGTTTTTAGCGAACCCTTGTTCACTGTGTTGGGGAGGTGCCGGATCCTTGCCGGGCTGCGGGGCTTCCTTTTCCATATATCTCACTCTATTCCATGCACTGCGCGGAGCGCATATGACAACTGCCGTTGCGACCAACAAGCTGTCCGGAAAGTGGATAGGCTGGCTGACGAGCCTGCTCGGTGGCCTCTTTGTGGCTTGGTGCTTTTATGACCCGAGCACGCCGAAAGTGAACCTCTACTGGTTCGGGACGATCATGGCGATCGGCATGTTCGCCTTTGACCTGCTGCCGAATTTCGTCACCGCCGTCCTGCTCCTGATGTACTACATCCTGACGGGCATCGCGGCCCCGGATGTGGCTTTCGTCGGCTGGACCACCCCCATCCCGTGGCTGTGCATGTGCGGTATGCTCATCGGCGTGCTCATGGAAAAGACGCGCCTCGCCAACCGTATTGCCCTGTTCACCATCAGCCGCGTGGGGACCACCCCCATTCGCATGTACATCGCGTTCCTGCTCGCCGGATTCATCGTCAGCGCGATCATCCCCGACGTCATCACGGTCGACATCCTGTTCATGGCCATCGCCACCGGCATGTGCCAGAGCCTCAACCTGTCCGTGACTTCCCGTTCCGCGACCACCATCGTCCTTGCCGCCTTCTTCGGCGCGACCATCTCTTCGGCTGCCTACCTGCCCAACAACACGGGCATCATCGGCCTGCTCATGGTCAAGGACATGGGCGTCCCGTTCACATGGCTGGGTTTCTACAGCGAAAATCTGCCTTACCAGATCGGGCACGCGCTGCTGGCCTATACCATCCTGCACCTTTTCGGCGGGCGTGAGCTTGGCGAGCACATTTCCCGCTGCCGCGCTTGTGCCGAAGCGGAACTCGCCACTCTCGGCAAGATGAGCCGCGACGAAAAGAAGACCCTCGTCCTGGCCTTGCTCGCGCTGGTGGCTTTTATCAGCGAACCGTGGCACGGTATCCCCGGCTACTTCGCCTTCTGCAGCATGGTCCTGCTTGGGTTCACCCCTATCTTCAACTTGATGGAAGCCAGCGATCTCAAGAAGGTGCAGTTCCCCATCCTGTTCTTTATCGCGGGCTGCATGGCCATCGGCATTGTGGCGGGAACCCTCGGCATCCCCGCATGGCTGGCCGGGAAGCTGGTGCCCTACCTCCAGCAGATCGACAGCAATGCCGGTTCGTCCATGTTCGCCTATTGGGTGGGCGTCGTCGCCAACCTCGTGCTGACGCCTGTCGCGGCGGCAACGTCCCTGAGCGTGCCCATGGCCGAAATCGCCACCTCGCTGAACCTTGGGATCAAGCCCATCCTGTACAGCTTCCTGTACGGGCTTGACCAGTTCTTCCTGCCGTATGAGCTGGCCCCGGCCTTGATCATGTTCGCGACCGGATACGTCCGCGTCCGTTACCTTATCGGTATCATGCTGACGCGTATGGTTTTGGCCAGCCTGATCGTGGCGTTCGTCGCCACCTTTATCTGGCCCATGATGAACCTGTAGGGAGGGGTGAAAAGGAGGAAACATGAACCGTTTCGGATTCTGCAAGCAGGAAGGCCCGGTTTTCCGCATCCGGGATCTCAACAGCCCGTGGCGTTCGGTCCTGCATCTAGGCCAGCGTCAGATGGTAGGCAAGTCCTACCAGTGGGAAGACGATCCCGAAACCTCCACCTTCTCGTTTTTGGAGAAGGGCAGGGTACGCCTCCTGAATCTTTCCGAAACGGGCAAGGAGCGCATCGTGCTCTATATCGAGCCGGGGTGCCTCTTCCGCGAAATCGTGTTGCTGCATGTTTCCCCTTCGCATCCCGCGTCGCTGGTGGCGCTGGAACCCTGTGAAGTCTATAATTTCCCCCGGACCCTGCTGGACGATGCCGAATTCGTGCGGCGCCATCCGGCGCTGATGAGCAATCTGGTCCACTCGCTCGGAGCCAAGGCCGGGGCCTTTTACAGCCAGATAACCGAAAGCGTCGAGCTGGACCCGCAGACGCAGGTATGCCGGTATCTGCACCGGCTGGCCGATGAGCGCCGGACCCGCGTGGTCAACCCCGGCGTGTCGCAGTCCGAGCTGGCCCTTGTGCTCGGCTTGCATCGGAGCACGGTATGCCGCATTATCCGGACCCTGCGCGATCGGGGCGTTCTAGGGCACTTTACCCGGTGTTCCCTTGAGATCCTCGACCGCGAAGCCCTCGCGGAGTTGTGCAACCCGAGCGAGGGAGGAAAATAAGATGAACCGGGGAGAGGGAGCTTTCGGGGAATTCCCGCACGGTTTCTCCCTCCCTGGATACACCGCCTTCCCCATGTTTTTCGAGTGAAGGCAGGCGGTACGGAGGGGAATCCCCTTTCGTGACGAGAGAACCGCATGAAACCCATTGGAGTGACATTATGATCGAGATCATCACCGAAGCTGACTACAAGGATCGCCTTGCCGCGACGCAAAACGGCGTGCTGCTGTTCTTCAAGAAGCTCTGCCCGCATTGCAAGAACATGGAGAAGGTGCTCGAGAAGTTCGGAGCCGCCAAACCCGGCATCGCGCTGTACGGCATCGATATTGAAGAGAACGCCGCCGCTGCCGCCGCGCTCGGCGCGGAACGCCCGCCGACGATTTTCGTCATCAAGGGCGGTGAGGTCAAAGCTTCCAAGGTCGGCCTCATGAACCCCCGCGAAATGGCCGCGTTCTTCGAGAAGGCCTAAGTTGCCGAATGGGGGGAAGGGGGATTCCAGAACGGTGCGCTGATGCGCGCTCCCCCTTCCCTTCACATTGTCTTTTTCTCTTATACATCCGTTACGATGAAGGCTTCGATAATCGCTTGTTTTTGCCAATGACTGCGTGAGCCGAATCCCCTTCGGCGGCAAGGCATGGGCAAAGGCGGGCCGGTCGTCGCGTCGTTTGTCTCGGAAAAGGCGGCGGTTCCCGTGCGGGAAAGCCGTGGCGTCATCTCCTCACCAGCCGAAACGTTTTGAGGTGGGGGCCGGGGAGGGAGGCTTTTTATAAAGGGCCTTTTCCTCGGCAAATCAGGAGTTTCCATCAGGAGCTTGCAATGGAAGAACGTACTTGTGACATCATCGTACTGGGCGGCGGGCCTGCCGGGATGACGGCGGCGATCTACGCGAAACGCGCGAACCTCGATGTGGTGCTCCTCGAGACGAATGTGACGGGCGGGCTGGTGAATTCGACGTATACGGTGGAGAATTTTCCCTCCTATCCTGAGATCCACGGTATGGAACTCATGGAAAAGATGCGCGAACATGTGGATCACATGGGCGTGGAAGTGGAGGAAGTGTTCGAAGTCATCGGCCTTGAGCTTGGCGAAGACGAGAAAGCCGTGCATGGGGACGGCATCGTTTACAAGGCCCCGGCGATCATTCTGGCGACGGGCCGCAAGCCCATTGCGCTGGACGTGCCCACCGAATGCGATCAGATGCACTTCTGCGCGATCTGCGACGGCGCTCCGTACAAAGGCAAGCGCGTGCTCGTGGTCGGCGGCGGGAATAGCGCCTTCGACGAAGGCTTGTACCTCCTGAATCTCGGCGTCGCCGAGCTGACCGTGGTGGAAATCATGGATCGCTTCTTCGCGGCGGAGGCCACGCAGGACGCCCTGCTCGGCGATCCCCGCGTGAAGGGCTTCAAGACGACCAAGGTCGTGGACGTGGAAGTCACGGACGGCAAGCTGTCCGCCGCCATCCTCGAAAACGCGCAGACCGGCGAACGCACCGCGCTGCCCGTGGACGGGATTTTCGTCTTCCTCGGCCAGTCCCCGAACAACGAATGGTTCAAGGATGCGATCGCCCTCGATGACAAGGGCTACATCCTTGCGGGCGAAGACATGTCTACCAATATTCCCGGCGTGTTCGGCGCGGGCGACATCAACCACAAGCCGTACCGTCAGATCACCACGGCGGTCAGCGACGGCACCATAGCCGCTCTCGCCGCCGAGCGTTGGTTGCGCAGCCGCAAGAAATAAGGTTATGTATGACTCCGGGGGAGGATGTTTGGGGAAAGGCGTCCTCCCCCGCCATGCCGTCCGCATGAACGGGCGGCGGGGAGAGACGTTCCCTCGGGGGGACGCACGCATATTCCATCCGCTTGAATACACTTCTTTATCCTCAATAACGTGCGGTTAAAGAGCGTGTAGCTGGGTGTCGGGATATGTGTCCAAACTCCCCCTCCTGGTTTGCGCCGGGAGGGGGAGTCTTTTGTGTACCGAGCTGTTTTTTCCAGAAGCGGGGCCTGAACCCGTGCCTCGGCAAACGGAAAGGGATTTTACGGGCGGATGACCTTGTCGGCCAGTGCGAGGCTGGTCACGACATCCAGCATGTTGGTGGTCTGTCCGGCCTGCTTCGCCTCAAGGAGGCCGTAGAAATCAAGGCAGGTTCCGCAGACGAGGACGTCCGTCCCCGCGTTTTCCAGAGCCTTCAGGCTGTCCAGTGCTTTTCCGGGGGTGGCGGCGAGCTTCACGCCGCCGTTCAGCAGAATGACGCGCCACAGGCTCTCCCCCAGCTCGGGCAGGGTGGACAGGAAATTCCCCATCAGTTTTTCGCCCAGCTCATCATCGCCGCGCCCGAAGGTTTCGGTGGTGATGAGGACCAACGTCTTGCCGGGCGTGAGGGTTGCGGCGGCGGGTTCCGGCTCGGTGACGCGGCATCCGCACGCTGTGGCGGAAACGCACCACAAGTCGGCTCCTTCCTGCCGTACTTCCACGGAATAGTCGGTGCGGCCGAGAAAGCGGCCCACATTTTCCGAAGCCGCCGTATTGTCCACAAGCACGCGCAGCGAGGCGGGTTTTTCTTCTTCCAGCATCCTGCGGCAGCGGATGACTGGTTCGGGGCAGGCCAACCCGCAGCAATTCAATTCCTTGGTCATGTGACTATCCTTTTCTGTTTTTTCATAAGCGGCCGCCGTCCGCACAAACGGCTGGACGGCGCTTCCATGCCGCCGAGAGGCTTAGTTGAGCATTTCGAGGAAGGCTTCGATCCGGACCTTGAGCTGTTCGGTATCCGCCTCCGAGTAGTCCGTCACGATCTGGAGGAACGGCAGATCCAGTTCCTCACGCACGAACTTTTTGACGGACCACGATTCCACATCGTACGTCTGGCATCCCTGCCAGGTGAGATCGACCACGGCGTCCGTCTGGAACGCTTCCGTCAGCTCTCGCAGCGCCGTGTAGCGGTTGGGGTTGGGCGACATGACGGAGCATGGCGTGTCGAGATACCGTCCGGCGAGTTCGGTCAGCGGATCGGCGGTTTCATCCATCATCAGGCGCACTTTTTTATAACAGGTGCAGTTGTCGATGCAGACGATGCTCGCCCCGCACTCTTCGAGGAGCTGGATGACCTTGTGGGAGCCCAGCCCCGTGGGGACGCCCGTGAGCAGGACGCGGGGCGCGTCCGGGGAAACGGCCCCGTCACTCGCCCCGCCGATCTCGGCGGCGATGTCCTGAAGGAGCGCGATGGCCTGCTCGTAGTCGGGCATGAAGGAAGCCCGGAAACAGATGTCCAGCAGATCCATGCCCGTCAGGGGCGACGGTTTGCGCTTGGCAAGGTCAAGGACATCCTTGAGGGCTCGGCGGAGCCGGTTGGTCAGCCGGACGGCATTCCGCAGATCGTCCGTGGTGATGGAAACGCCGAAATCCTTTTCCAGCCTCGCGGCGAGCTTGGCGTACTGGGCGCGCCAGTAGTCCTTGGCGTCCCCGTCCTGAATCTGCGGAAGCTGGAGCAGTACGACCGGCTTGTAGGCGGCCAGCAGTTCGTACATCTTTTTCTTGCCGTCGCAGGTGGTGTCCGCCACCACGATGTCCGAGGCGGCGAGATAGGGACAGCTGTCTTGGAGCGCGAAACCGAAACTGCTCTTGATCAGCGGGCAAAGGGAGCGGGGGAGCATGGTTTCCGCCACCGGGATGGAATCGTTTTTCGTGCCGCACAGCGAAACCGGAATGGCTCCTGCGGCAAGGGCGATTTCCAGCGGCGAATAGATGCAGTACTGGCCCACGACCTTTTTCCCCGCTTCTTTGGCTTGTTGCAGCGCCAGCACATTGCGCCCGGTGATGTCGCGGAACCGTTCGAGACTTGCGTATGCCATGAAAGTTCTCCTTCAAGGTATGGTGGTGAAGCCGTTCAGATGCGGGCGGCAATCAAGGCCGCTCCGATGGCTCCGACGAGTTGCGGATACTCGGGCACGTTGACCGGGACGCCGAGTTCTTCGGAAAGCAGCCTGCTGAACGAAGGGCTTGTCGCCAGCCCGCCCGTGAACGTGCATTCGCCGCGCAAGGGTATGCGGGCGGCAAGGCCCCGCATACGCCGGGCGATGGAGCGGAAGACGCCGGCGGCGATATCGGCGGGTGGCGTACCCCGCGCAAGCAGGCCGATGATTTCCGTCTCCGCGAATACGGCGCACATGCTGGAAATGGCGGCGGGCTTTCCCCGTCCGGCGGCTTCACCGAGCTCCGCCAGCTCCATGCCGAGGATGCCGGAAAGGACCTGTAGAAAACGGCCCGTGCCCGCCGCGCACTTGTCGTTCATCAGAAAATCCTGCACCGAGCCGTCCGGGGCCGTACTGATGACCTTGCTGTCCTGCCCTCCGATGTCGAGCACAACGCCCGTTCCGGGGAAGAGGTGGACGGCACCGCGTGCGTGGCAGGTGATCTCCGTGATCACTTTGTCCGCAAAGGGCAGGGAAATGCGCCCGTACCCCGTTCCGACGATACGGGATGCCGCGATCCCGCCCGCGTCGGCACAGGCGGCGGCCAGCGCCTTTTCCCCGGCCTCGCGCGCGTTCCAGCCTGTGGGCAGGACGGCCTTGCCCAACAGCGAACGCGATTGGGGATCGAAGATAACGGCTTTGGCGGCTACGGAGCCGACATCGACACCGGCTACAGGCATACGGTTCTCCTTATGGGGGCGGCGTCGGATGCGGAACCCTTGGGGGTGGCGGGAGCCCGCCCTTCCGTCCGGAACGGGCAGAGGCTCTTCACGGGCGTGCCCATGTCCATATGCTTCTGGGCACGAAAGAAAGCGGCTCCGGAAGAACTCTTCGAGGCAGGGGTATCAGGAAACGCCGAGGGGCTTACCGTTTTCGACAAGCGCGTAGTTTTCCCGATCGGCGAAAGGCTTAGGGCAGACGCATTGAGCTTCGAAGGCCCTGTCCTTGGACACGGCCGCGATGGGCGGGGAGTGGCGTGCCGTGAAAACGAGGCCGCCTCAAAGGAGGGAAGCTCGGCCGAGGGTTTCCGGAGCAGGCCGTGTGCGGTAAGCCCGGCAAGGGGTGCCCGGCGGAAGGGTGCGAACATGGACATTTCCCAATGCTTGTTGTGTATGAACGCTCCGAAAGGATTCCGGAGCCTCCGCGCGGCAGTGAAACGTGTACCGCGCACAAGATACAAAAAAGCCCGTATGCAACCATACGGGAAAAGCGATGGGGGAATGTCCGTCAGGAAAGAAAGGCGGGAGGGGATGCCGCTATCAGCACACCGCCAACTGTGACGGGGACATACAGCCCCACCGCAGACGGCGTCAGGTCATGCCTGAAATCTGATGGCGGAAACGAGACATGGGGTACCTTTGCTCAGTATTTTCATAAAGCAATAATCGCTGGCCATTGGAATGTAAAGGGCGTTTAGCGTTTGATTTTCATAGATGACGGATGGGATTGCCTTTTCCAGTTTGGAGTGCGTCATTTCACCCCCTTGCCCTGGCTGTTTATCGCCTCCTCCGGAATAAGATAACGGACAGCAAGGTTTTCTGGGCGTATCCTTGGACCACGAAAAACAGGCAAGGGAGAGCAAAGGGAATACGCCTAGGCCGTTAGAGGGCTTGAGAGAGAACGTTTCTGGAGAGTTCAATGGATAGTGCCATGATAGCTTCGCTTCTTTCATACGGGAACATTGCGATCAAACTGGCTGTAGGGCTGATCGGTTTTCTTTGGGTGCTGCGGACGACCAATCGCTGCCAATTGGCACAGATGACCCCGGTCGACCTTATAGGCAATTTCGTGATGGGCGGCATCATTGGCGGTGTTATTTATAATCAGGACATAACTACCGTACAATTCATAATCGTATTGGCGATATGGCAACTTCTGGTATTAGGGGTAAATGCCCTGCGCATACACACGGAGTCCGGTCAGAAGATGATAGTGGGAAGGCCTACTCCTGTTGTGATAAAAGGCAAGTATTTACAGGATAAATTTGAACTCTTGGGTCTTGATATCGCTGATTTTGCGACATTATCCAGAATCCAGGGCGTTCACTCCCTCTATGATATATGGAATGCGCAGATTGAGCCGAATGGGCAGGCCACCATTCAGAAAAAAGATGCCCGCAAAACATCAAATATACTCATAACGAACGGGACAATAGATACAGGCGCTCTGGAAATGATGGAAAAGGATGAAGGATGGTTGAAAAATGAATTACATAAAAGGGGATACGAATCGTATAAAGATATCTTTTTTGCCGAATGGAACGAACTTATTGATGATGAAAGGGGAAAAGCCGGGGAACTGTATATCGTTGAGCGCATGGAAAAAAGAGATTGAAAAGGATACTGCCGGAGATGAATGCCCTTCAAGGTGGCGCCATGCGAGACATCCCGAGGAATTTTTCCTATCCGGAAGAGGAGATCACGCCATGTCCGTGCCTTGTACGGATGAAGCCTCCCCGCGCTACCGGCGGGATGGTTCAGGGAAATGCGTAGCGGAAATGTAAAATCCGGCCCGCGATATGGCCTTACTCACTCCGGGCGAGCAGAAAATGTTCCGGCAGGATTTCCCGCCATTCCCCGCTCAGATCCGCCGTTTCATGCGTGTAGGGGATGATCTTTTTTGAGCGTTCATAAACAGGATCCGGTACGGGAATGGCGGAGAGCAGCGCACGGGTATAGGGATGCAGGGGGTTCCCAAAAAGCTCTTTCGCCGGGGCGAGCTCCACCAGCCTGCCCTCGTACATGACGCCCACGCGGTCGCAGAGGTAACGGACCATCGACAGGTCGTGCGCGATGAACAGGAACGTGAAGCCATGCTGCCGCTGCAAGTGCTGAAAGAGGGACACGATTTGCGCCTGTATGGAAACGTCGAGTGACGCAACGGGCTCGTCGGCGACGATCAGTTCGGGGTTGACGGCTATGCTGCGGGCGATGGCGACGCGCTGGCGTTGCCCGCCGGAGATCTCGGCCGGAAACTTGTTGCCGTAGCTGGTGTCCAGCCCGACAAGCGTGAGCAGTTTGTCCACTTCGGCCCGCAACCGGACCTTATCGGGATAAACACGATTGATAACCAAGGGCTCCGCAATGATGTCGGCAACCTTCATGCGAGGATTCAGGGCCGCCGCAGAGTCCTGGAAGATGACCTGCATATTGCGCTGGATATCTTTCTTGTGCTCCCGGTAGGAGCGCTTTTCCGAGATCAGAAAGTCTTTGAAGCAAATCTCGCCTTCCGTCGGGGTATAAATGCCCATAATGGCGCGCGCCACCGTCGACTTGCCGCAGCCGGATTCCCCGACCAGCCCGAAGATTTCCCCCTTTCGCAAGTCGAAAGAAATCCCGTTGACGGCGTGCACCGTCAGGGACTTGTTGATGGGGAAATGCTGCTTGTAGTTTCTGACGGATAAAAGAACCGGATTCTTCAATGGACCATACCGCGGCGTTTGATGGTGACGGGAGGCGTGACCGCGGGCGCCCTTTCATCCAGAAGCCATGTTGCGGCGCTGTGGGTTTCGGAAACGGGGAACATCGGAGGCATCCGCTCGTAATCGATTTTCATGGCATACTGATTGCGTTCGGCGAAGGCGTCACCCGGAGGCGGATCAAGGAGCGTCGGCGGCATACCCGGAATCCCCCTGAGCTCCCCGTTTTCCACGGCCTGAGAGGGAAGGGCGCCTAGCAGCCCCCATGTGTACGGGTGGCGCGGGTCGTAAAAGATTTCCTCGGCGGTCCCGATCTCGACGATTTTCCCGGCATACATCACGGCGACCCGGTCCGCGATGCGGGCGACCACGCCCAGATCGTGCGAAACCAGCACGATGCCGATGCCGGTCTTGCGTTGGATATCACGCAGCAGGTCGAGCATCTGCGCTTGTACGGTCACATCCAGCGCCGTAGTGGGTTCGTCGGCGAAGAGGATGTGCGGGTTCAGGGCCAGCGCGATGGCAAGCACGCACCGCTGGCGCATCCCTCCGGAAAAATAGTGCGGCTGCAAGAGCATCCGCTGGGCTGGATCGTCGATGCCTACGCGGTGGAGCATCTCCACGGCCAGTTTTTGCGCATCTTCCCGGCTCATTTTGCGGTGTTTCAGCACGGCTTCCGTGATCTGCTTCCCGATGGGGATCGTGGGGTTCAGCGTGGTCATGGGGTCCTGAAACAGCATGGAAAACAGGGAACCGCGCAGCTTGCGCATCTGTTTTTCGGTATACGGGGCAATGTCCTTGCCGTCGATGAGCATTTTGCCGCTGATCCGGGCATTGCCGGGAAGGAGTTTCATGACCGATTTGCACAAAACGGACTTGCCGCATCCGGATTCGCCCACGATGGCAAGCGTTTCGCCGCTCTTGAGGGACAGCGAAACGTCCCGGACGGCCTGAACGGTTCCGTCGGGCGTGTCGAAATGAACGGAAACGTTTTCCAGTTCCAATACGGTGTCCATGTCTTCCTCGGTGCTCCGAAAAGGCAGCCGGGGCCGCCCGGATGTCCCGGACGGCCCTGCTGCGTGCGGTTAGCGGTTCAGCGTCCAGTCTTCGATGTTCCACATGACGCCCACGGCATGGTGGCCGAGAACGCGCGCGGTATCAAGCCCCTTCAGCCCGGCGATGCTGACGTAGTTGCCGTTCAGGTACGCGACGAGCAGGTGGCCGGGGCGTTCGGCATAGGCTTCCTCAAACTGGCCGTAGATGGCCTTGCGCTGGGCCGGATCTTCGGTGGCGCGGCCCTTTTTCAGCAGTTCGTCGACCTTGGGGTTGGAATAGGCCATCGTGTTGTCGCTGGCTCCGGTGACGAAATCCTTGTAGACGCCGTCCGGGTCGAATTCGGCGGCGAACCCGGCGAGGAATCCGTTGTACCCGGCCTTCCAGTCAAATTTGGTGACGAGGACGATCTGCATGTCGACCCCGGCTTTCTTCAATTCGTTGGCGATGACCTTGGCGATGTCTACGCGCTCTTCCTCATAGTCCCGGACCTGAATCGTGAACGAGAACTTCTGCCCGTTGCGCTCGTAGATGCCGTCCTTGCCCTTCTTCCAGCCGAGCTTTTCCATTTCGGCGGCGAATTTCTTGAGATCGTAGGAGTAGATGTCCGCGGCCTTGTTGCCGCCGTAGGCGTTCATCTGGATGGGGCTGAACGCAGGGAACCCCTGGCCGTTCAGCACGCTTTTGGCGATGGCGTCCTTGTTCAGGGCGTAGTTCAGAACGCCGATGGAGTCGCCGTTCCGCTTCCAGAAGTCGGTATGGAAATCCATAGCGGCGGAACGGTAGTCGGCGGTGGCGAAGTCGATGTTCTTGTAGCCGTCCTTGCCCCGGAACGTGTCCGCATACTTGGCGTTCAGCCACGCCAGATCCGCTTCCCCGGACTGGAGCATGAGGGCCTTGGTGCTTTCGACGGCGACGGTCTTGTAGACGATCCGGTCGATGTTCGGCACCTTGCCGTAGTAGTCCTTGTTCTTTTCCAGAATGATCATGCCGCCGGCGGTGTCCCATTCCACGAACTTGTAACGCCCGGTGCCCACGGGGTGCTGGTTGGCGGGGGCGGTGTTGATGTCCTTGCCCGCGAACAGGTGCTTGGGCAGGATGCCGATGGTGAAGTTGTCCAGCATGGCGGCGTTGGGCTTGGACAAGGTGAAGACCACGGTCTGGGCGTCAGGCGCCGTGATTGACTTGATGTCCTCGTAGTTGCTGGTGATGGATGAGGCCAGCGTCTTGTCTTTGGTCAGCGCTTCGTAGGTGAACAGGATGTCTTCCACGGTGAGGGGCTTGCCATCGTGCCATTTCACGCCGTCGCGCAGCTTGAAGGCATAGGTGTGCGCCCCCTTATCATAGGTGAAGCTCTCGGCGAGTTCGGGAACCGGCTGGCCCTTGGCGTCGTACTTCATCAGGCCGGAAAAAATGATTGTGGGCAGTTCCTGATGGTTGTTGAGCAGGGGGTTGATGGTGTCCTCGTTTTCCCCGGCGTAGACAAGGGTGTTCGCCATTTCGTCGGCGGCGTTGGCGGGCATTGAGGTGAGACAGAGCGCAAGGCACATGAGGCCCCAGCGAACCGTTTTCAAGACCGGAGCGGTCAATACGTTCCTCTTCACGAAGTTCTCCTTTTCGGATTGTCGTACGTTGCCTGTATTTATAAAGGCGACCTGTGGTTACAGGTTGCTTGGCCCTTGGTTGCTTCTTTTTCGGAAGTAATGGCCGATGCTGGTGATGCTCAGCAGCGTAACCACAAGGAAAACCCCGGGGATGAGGATGACCCACCACGAGTTGAGGAGGAGCGCCCGGTCGGCCAATGCCAACATGCTCCCCCATGAGAGCACGTCCACAGGCAGGCCCAGTCCGAGGAAACTCAAGGTCGCTTCCATCGCCATGCTGGTGCTGATGCTGGAAATGACCACGAACATGATCGCCGACACGAAGTTCGGGATGAGGTGCTTGCGCATGATGAAGGGAAACCGCGCGCCCATGCAGCGCGAGGCGAGGATGTACTCGCTGTTGCGGATCTGCCGGACTTCGCTCCGGACAATGCGGGACAGGGCGAACCAGCCGGTGACGCCGATGACGAGAGCGATGGTGAGCTCGTTCGGTTTGCCCATGAGAGAAAGGATCAGCAGCAGGGACAGAAGGACCGGGACACTTTGCAGGAGTTCCACCGCCCGCATCATGGCGCTATCCACCACGCCGGAGGCGACCCCGGACAGGCAGCCGTAAGAAACCCCGATAAGGGTAATGACCGCGGCGCTCATCAGCCCGATGAAGATGGAAGCCCTGCCGCCATACCAGATGATCGAGTAAATGTCCCGCCCCAGAGAGTCCGTGCCGAACCAGAATTCGGCATTGGGAGCCTCATTGACGTTCATGAGAAAGAGTTCGGCGGGATCATGGTTGATGATCAGGTTGGAAAAAAGGCAGCCGAGGGCGATCACGGAAAACACGGCGACGGAGAGGGTGGGCTTGCCTTTCAGTCGCGCCCAGAAGCCTTTTTTCCGTATGGCGGGCTGGTGCGCCCTGTACCCGGCCCCGACGATCGTGAAGGCATCGTTGGAAGAGGCGTCCATCAGCACACGACCCCGTCAGAAGACTTCATGCGCGGATCGATGACTTCGTTGACGGCCTGCGCGACAAGGCTGCTCAGCATGACCATCGCTCCGGTGATCAGCACCATGAGCATCAGCAGGTTGTAGTCATGGTATTTGGCGCTGGATACGGCGAGCAGGCCGATGCCCGGATAGTTGAATACGGATTCCGCCACATAGGTGCCGCTCAGGACGTGGGGGATGGAGATGGCCATGATGCTGACGATGGTGGGGAGCACGTTCCGCAGGCAGTGGCTCAGCAGGACCCGTGTCCTTCCGAGCCCCTTGGCCCGCGCCAGCAGCACGTAATCTCGGCGGATTTCATCCAGCAGCTTGTTGCGGATCATGTAAGCGTAATACCACAGGTGGCTCGCCACCATGACGATGAGCGGCAGGACGAGGTGGCGCAGGCGGTCGGCCATATCGCCGGATTTCCCGATCCCGTAGGCACCGCTGCTCGGCAGCAGTTTGAGGTTGACGCTGAAAACGAGCACCAGCACCACGCCCATCCAGAAGGCGGGCACATAAAAGGCTACCGTACCGATGCGGCAGACGAACCGATCCATGAAAGTGTCCTCAAACCGGGCGCAGAAGAGGGCAAGCGCGATGGCGAGCATAAAGACCAGCGCGTAGGCGATGCCGCCGAGCATGAGCGTATTGCCGATAAGCGGAGAAACGACATCGAGGACGGGGCGTTTGTATTTCAAGGAGATGCCGAAATCCCCCTGCATGACGTTCCCGATCCATTTGGCGTACTGCATCCAGATGGGGCCGTTCAGCCCCAGCCGTTCCCGTGCGGCGTCCAGTTCCGTGGTCGTCATGGACTGCATGGCGTCGCCGTAGAAGGATTGGAGAGGATCGCCGGGGGTCAGGCGGGATACATAGAAAACGATCAGCGACAACAGAAACATCATGGCGATGAACACCAGCGTTTTCCGTGCGAGAGAAGCCATCAGTTGTCTGCTGTTCATAGTCTGCCTTCCTTGGAGCGCGATCCTTCGGACTGTTCCGAGATCCTGTTTCGTAACACGTTGTTTTCTTAGATGTAGAGTATAGTGTTACGCGTATAAAAAATGTAATACGAGGTATACCGGCCACCGCCGACGGTGTCAATGAGAGGTCTTTTGCATCAAGCGGGCACTGGCTTCGGGCGGATTCCCTCCATGCCCATAAACGGATTAAATCCTGATATAAAAAGAGAAAACGAGGAAAGAAAACGCCCCTGTCACCGTCCACATCGGTTCCCTGAGCGTTTTGCGATGATTGTGTATAGGTCAAGGTGTTACTTTTGTCAAATTAATGTTATCAAAATGGTATTCCGCGCCTCTCCAAATAAAAAAGGGCAACATCTCAAAGGCGGCGTGAATCCCCGCCACCGTTTGTGCCGTCACATAGTGAGGATGTGGCGCGGGTTCTTGACCTTCAGAGCGCGACGGTTTTACTGTTTCCCCCACGAAGCTTCGGGATGAAGCGCGCGGAACAAACTGCCCAGTGTTCAGCTTGCCGTGCAGGTGGTTTTAAACGGGAAAATCTCAACGGATAGAGAGGTTGCCATGTCGATATTGGTCGTATGGGCAAGTCCCAACCAAGACGGTTTGACCTCTGCCGCCAAAGACAACATTTTGAAAGGGCTGTCAGAGGCGGGCGGTGAGGCCGAGGCTCTGCACCTGAATAAGCGGGACATCAGGTGTTGCCGGGCGTGCGGGAATGGGTGGGGGCTTTGCAGGAGCGAAGGCAGGTGCGTGATCAATGATGATTTTTCGGAAGACTATCAGAGACTCGTTTCCGCCGAGGCGATTGTCTGGATCACGCCCGTCTACTGGCACGATCTTGCCGAGAACCTGAAGGCTTTTCTGGATCGCCTGCGCCGGTGCGAGACGCGCCGTAAACATTTCCTGAAAGGGAAAAAGAGCCTCTTGGTCGCCTGTGCCGGAGGGACGGGCCGAGGGGCGATACAATGCCTTGACCGCCTTGAGGACACACTGGGCCATATGGATATTGTTGCGGTCGACCGCCTGCCGATTATCCGTTTTAACCGCGAGTACATGCTCCCGGCCCTGCTTGGCGCGGGGCGTGCCTTTGCGGCGCATATAGGGCAAACGGCGTACGAAGAGGGCGTATGAGTGCCGACCCCGGATCAAGACAATCAAAACGTGGGGAGCTCTCTTTTGCAGGGCGGCGGATGCCGGCAGCGGCATTTGCCGTCCTGCTGTTTCAAGGGGGCCGTGAAGTCGGGCAAGAGTCACGGAAAAGGCTTTTTCAGCCAATCTGTATCTGCCTTGCCGCAATAAACACCGAGGCCTTTCCCGCCTACCGCGAGAAGGCGCCTCGCTGGGCATCGGCATGGCAGGCGGCGCAGTTCTTCAATCCTTGAGCCTTGGCAATGGAACCTTGTGAAACATCATCATGCTTGTGTATGAACCAACGGCTTTCCGTGATTCTGACGGGCGTGTCGCCATGAAGTTTTTTGGCAATTTTGCTTCCGCGCCGGGTGGTTCCCGTGTCCGCGGCATTGCCTTGAAGCCACGCGCCGATCTGCTCCTTGTCCGCGGCGTCGAGTTCGACGGCGGCATCAAAATGGTTCGGAAGATCCCCCATGAGCCGTTTCCATGAGCCGGACGGCAGCAGCAGGGCGGAGTATGCCGTATGGCATGAGCCGCAGCTGTCCACATACGTTTGCGGCGGGATGAGGAGACGGTTTGGGGAATGTTTCCTGTATCCGTCATGCGCTTCGGCAAGCCCGACGATTCCACAGAGTAAAAGGCCCGTGAATCCCCAAAGATACCTTTTTTTCATGAGATCGCTCCTTGCTGCGTTTGCGGTTGGTTGGACTGCAACCTACCCTGAGCGGCGTGAAGAATATGTTAACGCCGCGTTTTCCCGGCACCTCCGCGAGAGGGGAGGGCGGGATGCGGGCCCCCCTTTTCGTGGCGTTGCATCCCTATGTACGGCGGCGCTCACCCGACATAGCGTGCCCACAGCGCCGAGAGCGGCATGATGATGAGCATGGACGGCAGCATGTTGATCACGGGAAAGATTTTGATGCCGCACATGCGCAGCCCCGTGGCGACGAAGATGACGCCGCCGCAGGCGGTAAAGTCGCTGAGCATTCCCGGCGTCATGTACGGGGCGAGGAAGGCGGCGGAAGCATAGAGCAGGGCGAGGATGGCGAATTGGGGTATGGCGATGAGGCTGACCGAGAGGCCGAAAAGCGTCCCGAACACGATGCCGCTGAACAGATCGAGAACGGCCTTGGTGAGGAGGATGTCCGTGGACCCGGTGATGCCTTCGTTTATCGCGCCGAAGATGCCCATGCTGCCGAAGCAGAAGGCGGAAACAAGGGTGATGATGTTCACAATGTACGTCTCATTGCCGCAGTGCTTGCTTTTTGCGAGGCGGAACAGCGCCCTGATGCACTTGGCAAGAAAAGATTCGGCAAAGACGAGCTCGCCGATGACGGAACCCACGATGAGGGCCATGACCACGACGGGAAGTGCTGAAGCCTTGTTCACGAGGGTGGAGCCCATGCACAGCGTGATCACGCCGAAGATGAGGGGAAGCGTTTCCTTGACGCGCTTCGGGATGAACCCGGAGAAGAGGGTCCCGGCGAGCCCGCCGACGAAAAGAGCGCAACTGTCTGTAATCGGTCCGATCATAATACTTAACCTATTGAAATAATATAAAAGATTCTTTCATCCAATTGTACCATGAAACATGGCGCTGAAAAATTGTCAAGCTTCAAAAAAGAGGAACACCGTCTTTGCTGAAAAGGCGGACGAATCGGCATATACCCGAGGGCACGACGGGGGGAAGGCCGCTTGCCATTTCTTTGGTGGCTTTGCTAACGTAACGGGCGCAACTGGAGCCGCGTGGGATGGCATGGCAATTCTTTTCCGCAAAAACGGGAAGAGGATATGTCCGCTTTCCGCCGTATTTTTCGCAGAGGGAAAACATTGACAGGCCACATGGGGTGAGTTATGGAAAAGTCGTCAGACGTCAGACGAGTTAGGGAACAACGAGAACCCCTGTATGTGGAAGTGAAAGAGGCTATTCTCGAATTGGCCCGTACGCAGTGCGGCCCGGATCGCAGGCTTCCTTCCGAGGAAGAGTTGTGCCGCCTGTTGGGCGTAAGCCGGGCTACGGTGCGGGAAGCGTTGAGCATCCTTTGCCGCGAAGGGTTCGTCTCCAAAAGGCACGGCATAGGGAACCTCGTCAACCGCAGCGTGCTTGATACGCCGATGCGTTTCGATTTGGAGCGCGGGCTCCGTCGGATGCTTGAAGACGCGGGGTATCAGGCAAGCACGATCCGGGAAATGCCCGAGAGCCCCGGGGGGAAGGACATCCTTTTGGATGATCCGACGCTGCCGGTCAGGCTGACGATCCCCCGGCCGTGGAAGATCCAGCGGACGGCGCACCTTGTGGAAGGCGCGCAGGCCATTGTGACCTGTAACGTGTTCACGTCGAACGGCTCATGGAATGGAAAAGGGTTCGCGCAGGAACTGGCCTATACGGATGTGATCAACCTGCTGTCGGGCGGCACGTTGTCGCACACGGTGATGGCGTTCCTCCCGTGGTGCGCGGGGAAGGGGATCGCTTCCGCTTTCGGGCTTGCTCCGGGTACGCCGATCATTCTGTGGCATGAGCTGAACTACGGCATACAGGATACCTTGTTGTGCGAGAGCGTGGTGGCTTTCAATCCGGATTTTGTGACCCTGCGCGCGCTCCACAGATGGTAATGTCCCCTGACATGGCAAAGGCCTTTTTCTGAATCCTTTCGAACGGATCACGACGAGGAAGTGCTATGTTTTCCAGAAAGATCCTATCACTTTGCATTGCCCTGTTCTGGCTCTGCGCCGCCGTGCCCCAGATGGCCTTCGCGGAGTATCCGGAACACCCCGTAACCGTGTATCATCCCTTCGAGCCCACGCCGTATGACGCGTTGAGCAAGGTCTACAATGCGGAAATGTCGAAGATTTTGGGTGTGCCCTTTGTCTTTGAATATGGTATGATGGGCAAGGCGGCGAAAGCGACGCTCAACGGCAAGCCCGACGGCTACACCGTGTATTTCGCGGCGATGGGCCCGATGGTCCTGAAGCCCAACATGGTCGGCCCGTCCGCCTCGCCCAAGGATTTCCGGGCCGTGGGGCGTGCGACCCTGCTGCCGATCCTGTTCGTGGCGAACAAGAATGCGCCCTTCAAGACCTTTGAGGAGTTCAAGGCCTACGCGAAGGCCCATCCCGGCAAGGCCCGGATCGGGATCACCAACGCCCCCAGTTCCCTCCAGATCGGCATGACGCATCTTATCAAGGATCTTGCCAAGCTGGATGTGCAGCTTGTGGAGCAGCCGGACGGCCCCGTGCGCGGGACCATCGACTGCCTGATAGGGGATACCGACGCGCTGATCAGCCATCCGCCGGACATCATGCGCTACATCAGGCGGGGGGATTTCGTTCCGCTGGCGACGTTCGCGCCGGAACGCCTCGCCATGCTGCCCGATGTGCCGACCCTGCGTGAGCTCGGCTATGATTTCTCCCAGACGAGCTGGCGTGTCCTCGTGGTGAACAAGGATACTCCGGACGCCATTGTGGAAAAGCTCGCCAAGGCTTCCGAGCGGGCGTTGAACAGTCCCGCCATGAAGAAGTCCGCCGAGGAGAATTACGAAATTCTCGCTTGGCTGACCCCGAGCGAGGCCGATGCCTTCCTCCAGTCCGAGTTTGATTTTTATCGGGATCTGTCCATGTCCATGGGGTTGCACTATACCCAACGGCCCAAGAAGTAACCGTTTGAGCAGCATCCACAAGAGCCTCTCCGTTTATGGCGGAGAGGCTTTTTTATCAAAAACTAAACAAGGAAGAACAGCAGATAATCGAAGAAGAGTACCATCTGAGGCTTCTGTCTCTGGAGCGGCGACGTGAATATATGGGAATGCCCGTTGAAGCCCACGCGTAAACCGTTTTGACCCATGCACGGAAAAGTTTGTATTATCGTATGCGGCATAGGAAATGGAACATGCTGACGAGACAGGCGAAAAAAAGGAAAAGAGTCGCCTCGGGAATGTCCTTATCAGAAAATCCCTTGTGAGAATCTTTACTAGGGAGGTGCAACAGGATAAGGAATCAGCAAGTGATATTGCCGCCCATTGGGATCGGAAGAAAACGGAAGGGTCCGGTTCCGCGTGGAAAAAGGTTCTTTTTAAGATGGGGAACCAATGGTGTATTTTCTATAATGGGCCATGCCGCGTTTTTGCTCTGAAAATGATTGTTGTGAAATAAGATATAGATATGCTTTTGAGTTGTTGGGAGTATGTCTCTCATGGGCTCAAAGCAGCATCCTGTGTTTTCAATTCTCCAACGGCCCATATCCGGTCTTGATGGTGGGATTGTGTGCTTGAATGCCATTGCCCTATGGCCAGCGCATTTGATGGTCCGGTTACGGCAACTGTTTTTAACGTATTACTTTAAGGATGTTTGAACCACCATGAAGTACGCTTGGACACTGGCGATATGCCTGGCGGTCCTGTGTCTTGCCGCTCCTTCCGGAGCCGCGCCACAGAAGGCGCTTCGGGATGCCCACGTGGATCTCGCATGTGCGGACTGCCACACCGGGCAGAAAAATCCAAAACAGGCCGGGGCGGTATCCTGTGCCAAATGCCATGATGCACCGGAGGTCGCCAAACGGACAGCCTCCCGTGGAAAGAAAAATCCTCATATTTCTCCGCACTGGGGAACGGAGGTTCCTTGTTGGGTCTGCCACAAGGAACACGCCGAAGATCAGAATTACTGCCTCATCTGCCATACGTGGTGATGCGGGGCCTCATTATACTGTACACGGAAACCTGATTTCCGTAAGAAATGGAACAACCCCGGAAGAGATCGCACGCGGCCTTGGTTGGCCGCCGCTGGTTTTCCCGGCGAAGATCTCCCATCCCCAAGCCTCTGGAGGATGCCTATGTCCAGCGCCCCGGCCTCGCAGCCCGCTACGCCCAATCCTGAAAAAGAAAGCGAACTGATTTACGGCCTCGAGTCCCATCCGCCTTTCGGTTCGTCCTTGCTGGCCGCCCTCCAGCACATTTTGGCCATGGTGCTCAGCGTCATGGCACCGCCCGCCATCGTCGCGGGCGCGTTGGGCGTCCCCCCGGAAGCCATCGCCTACCTTGTCAGCATGTCCCTGCTGTTCGCGGGCATCGGGATCTGGTTTCAGGTGTCCCGGCCCTTCGGTATCGGTTCCGGCATGTTGAGCATCCAGGCGACGAGCTTCGCGTTTCCCGGCACGCTCATTGCCGTGGGGGCCCTCCTCATGAAAGAGCAGGGCATGTCGTGGGAGCAGGCGCTATCAACTCTCTTCGGCGTGTGTTTCATCGGCGGGTTTGTGGTCATGGCGGGCAGCCGTATCATGCCGTTCCTGCGCAAGATCATCACGCCCACCGTGGCTGGCATCACCGTTATGATGATCGGCGTCTCCCTCGTGCGCGTGGGAGCGATCGATCTCGCAGGGGGGTTCGCGGCCAAGGCCGATGGAACATTTGGGGACATCTCCAACTTGTTCCTTGGCACGCTGGTCATTCTCGCTATCGTTTGCGTCAACCGCAGCAAGAACCCGCTGTTGCGCATGAGCTCGCTCATCGTGGGCATCCTTGTCGGCTTCGCAGTGGCAATAGTAATGGGCAAGGTCAATTGGAACATCCTTTCCGAACAGCATACCTGGTTCATCATGCCCGTGCCGTTCAAGTTCGGCTTCTTCGGCTTTGACTTGCATTCATTCCTTGTCTTGAGTTTTCTTTTTCTTGTTGTGGTCATTGAGGCCATCGGCGACTTGACGGCCACCAGCGTCGTCTCTGAACAGCCCGTGCGTGGTCGCGTCTACCGTAGCCGTTTGGCGGGCGGCATCCTTTGCGACGGCATGATGACCTCCCTCGGGGCTATATTCGGTTGCTTCCCCGTGGCGACGTTCTCCCAGAACAACGGCGTCATCCAGCTCAGCGGCGTCGCCAGCCGCAAGGTGGGCAAATTCTGCGGCGTGCTGTTTATCCTGTTCGCTCTGTTTCCCATTATAGTGGTGTTTTTCCAGCTTCTGCCCCGCCCCGTGCTCGGGGGCGCGCTGGTCGTCCTTTTTGGGACCATCGCCTGTTCGGGTATCCGCATCCTGTTGCAGCATGAAGTGAACCGACGTGAATCCATCATCATTGCCGTGTCCATCGGGGTGGGCCTCATGTCCATGACTACCCCGGAAGTTTTTGAACGCCTGCCGCGTTTCCTCAAGATATTCTTTGATTCCGCCATTGTTTCCGGCGGCGTCACCGCCATGATCGTCCATCAGATCCTCCCCAAGGGCATCTGCCCTTACGAGGGCGATGAGGACGATGAGGACTGTAACCCGCATTCCGAATTCCTTTTCAACAAGCACGAATGATCCCCTGTTCCGCTTCCGTTCGGTTTTGCGGACGGCGGAGGATGAGCTTGGGCAACACGAAAAAGACGAGGCTTTCCCCTCGTCTTTTTCGTTGTGGAAAACGGGGGGTTCCGCGAGGGAAGGTGCCGCCTTCAGCAGCATCGGTGGCGTACTCTTTTTAAGATAATCCGCAACGTTTCAACATAAGAGCGAAAACGTTTTCGCAAGGGGTCCCATGCCGTTTTCAGAGGGCATTTGCCCTCTGTACAGCCTTGGGTTCTCCTGTTAGAGCAAGAAAGGGTATTCTCTCACAATCGCTTTTTATCCGGCGTGTTCCGGAGGTCCGGACAGGCCGCGCGGGGCCTCTATGTTCGAATCCAGCTACCCCCTCGTGTTTTTGGCATGGTTTCTCGGCGGCTTCATCAACGGTGTCAGCGGGATGGGGGCAGCGATGGTCGCCTTGCCCATTGTGGCCTGTGTGCTGGAGATGAGCGAGGCCGTTCCGGCTACCTGCCTCGTAGCGGTGACCCTTGCGGTCTATGTGGCATGGATGTACCGCGCCCATTCGCGGGTGGCGCCGATCATTCCCATGCTGCTCGGATGCATCCCGGGGCTCATCATCGGCGTGTGCGTGCTTCGGGTGGTTCCGGGAATCTGGCTACAGGGCGGGCTTGGGGCTGCCTTGATCGTATATGTGGCGTGGCAACTCTTGCACCGAGCCGATACGGCGCACCCCGAGAGCGTGCGGGGCTGCGCCGTATCTGGGTTCGCATCGGGGTTCGCCAACGCGGCGATCAGCTTCAGCGGGCCGCCAGTGGCGATCTATGCGCTCTACGTTGGCTGGAACAAGGACACTACTCGCGGGACGCTCAGCCTGTATTTTCTTGGCATCAGCATCTGCACCTGCATTGTTCAAGCCGCCGCCGGACTGTATACTCCCGTCGTGGTCAAGGCCGCACTTTGGGGGATGCCCGGCGCGTTGGTGGGGCTCGTCGTCTCCCTGCCCGTCGCCCGTTTCGTCCGGGAGAGCGTTTTCCAAGGCATCCTGCTCGTCATGATCGCCTTCGCCGGGAGCGTCTGTATTATCCGGGCTGTGAAGAGCCTCTTGTAATGGGGAAGTATCCCATAATAAGATGATTGGATTACAATAACAGCGCGCCAAGGATCTTGGTGAAGGCAAAAAAACGGCCTCCTGCCCTTTGCCATTGTATTTGGATGCGGAGGAAGGGTTGTGGCGAGAGTCCCTTCCGGCATGACCCGAGAGGGGGAGCACCCCGGCCTTGCTGCGGGCCTCTCTCATGTGCGCGGGAAAGCTCCCACTTCGCCCGGAAGGCGTTCCGGAATAGGGCACTGTATATATTTACAGCGTCTTTTGATTTGCGGGCAATGGGGTGTGGTCGGGCGACAGTAATCGCCAACAAACGAAGGCCTATCGGAGCAGCCGATAGGCCTTCGTTTCATTTTTTCCAAAGCAAGAGGCTATCTCAGTATGGGGAAAAGGATGCTACGCTTTGCCTCCTGATTTGCCTTTATCTATATAGAGCAGGTTTGCGGCCCATATGTTTGGAAAATCTTCTCGTACGGCCTTGAACATGGAGATGTTCATGATAACGCAAATGCCGAGGAGGGGGATGGCGGCCAAAACGACCAGCGCTTGGATGATTTCCAGCCCGCCTACAAGCAGGACGCCCAAGACGAGTATGGAAAGAGAAATGCACCAGATGTACTTTGAAGTGACACTGGGTTCCTGATCGCTGAGGATTTCCTTGGAAGACATGGAGGCCATGACTCGGGTCGCCGCGTCGATGGTGGTCGTAAGGAAGATCGTACAGCAGATGAGGAAGGCCGGGGACATGATCTGGTGGAGCGGGGTGAGGCTTACGACCTTGCTGACGGTATTGGGCAGGCCGTTGGCGAGGTAGAAGGCGTAGACGTCGAATTGTCCGGTGTATTGGAGGTAGAGCGAAAAGCCGCCGAAGATGACGCTGAACAGGAAAGAGGACAAACAGCCGAAGAAGTACACGCCGAGTACGGTTTCCCGGAGCGTCCGGCCCATGGAGATGCCGGTGAAGAAGATGGCCATCATGGGGCCGTAGGCGAGGAACCATGCGCCGTAAAATACGGTCCATTTGGCGGGGAACCCGCTGGCGTTGAAGGGATCGGTCCACCCGGAAACGCGTGGGAACATGTCGAGGACCATGCCGAGCGTGTTGGTGCCGAGACTGAAGAAGTATCCGGTGGCACCGCCGATGAGCACGATGGCGAGCAATGAGAGGGCAAGGATGGAGTTCATGTCGCTGAGCAGGCGCATGCCCTTGCTGAGCGGCTTGCGGATGCTGCCGAGCGTGATGACCGTAAACATCCCGAGCACGCCGAGATGAAGCGCCTGAGTGTCGGGAAGGCCAAAGTAGTCTGCATACAATCCCGATACGAGCTGCACAGCGGTGGCGAGCGTCGATCCGATGCCCCCGGCGAGGCCCATGATGATGAATACGTCGAGGCAGACGCCGAACCAGCCGTCGATGAGCTTCCTGCCGAAAAGAGGGGTGAGGCATTCGCTTACGCGCTGCTTTTTCACCTGACGCACGCCCATGAAATAGAAGATGGGAATGCACGGGATGAGGTACAGCACCCAGTAATAGGGGCCCCAGTGAAAGAAGGTGTAGGCGGTCGCCACTTCGTAGCTGTAGGCGGCGTTGGCCCCGTGCCCAAGGGGCGCGGCGTTGTTGGTGATGAGCGGTTTCACCATGGACCAGTTCACCATGCCGATGCCATGCCCGGCGGCGATGATCATGCTTCCCCAATGGAAATTGTTGAAAACGGGCTTTTGGTCATGCCCGCCGAGCTTGATCTTGCCGTAGGGGGAAAACGCGATGAAAAAGACAAAGAAACCGCCCAGCAGATACAGCAGGATATACCCCCATCCGAAGCTCTTTGCCGTGAAGTCGTAGATGGACTGGATCATCCCCTGCAATGACGAGGCGTAGAAGATGAGGGGGGCCGAAGTCAGGAGAACGATGGCTATGGTTGGGAGAAGGATCTTTTTGTCGAGGGCGGCGTTACTCATGGAAGGCTCCTTTGGCAGCGTCTCTTCTGAAGGTCATCAGGGCAAATAGGCAATGGCATCCATTTCCACGTCAAGGCCGTCGTATATGCCGGCGCTGGCGACGGTCATCCGTGCCGGATAGGGAGCGGAAAAATACGATCTGTAGACAGATTCGAATTCCGGGAAGTGCTTCATGTCGGAAAGGAAGGCCCGGCAGTGAACGACAGCGTCCAGCGTGCCCCCGGCTTCCTCAATGATGGCCTTGATGTTTTCCATGATCCGGCGTGTCTGGGCGGCGACGCTCTCTCGCTCGAAGCGGCCCGTTTCCGGGTTGGCGCAGAGTTGCCCCGAAAGGAAAAGCAGATTGCCCGCTTTGACGGCCTGCGAATAACTTCCGACGGCTGCCGGGGCTCCTGTGGCTGAAACGGTCTGGCGCATGCTTCTCTCCTCATATGCGGCGCGCTTCCGGGCGCGGTAGGCGGGTACTCCCATGTCAGGGAAGGAACTGTTGATAGTAATGCGCCGCCGGACGCTTCCTGTCATCGGACAAATATCAAAATATGCAGTCCTCTTTTCCTGCATTTGTAGGAAAAGGCAGGGCTGCGTTTTCTTTGTGAAATGAATGCGTTTCCGTGGAAACTCGATGGAATGTGGGCGGAAAGGCGCATCGCATCCGCTTTTTGCATACGGAGAAAAGGCTTTTCCGCGCCACTATGCCCTTTTCGCACAAATGCTGAAGATCGGTTTTTTTTGTTTTTTTATTATAATGGATTAGATGCATGTAGGATTTTTGTTCCCTCTAACAGGGTGTGACTTTACAAGGTACGGCGGGCACAAGCGTATGAGACAAACGACGGAGCCTTGCACAACCTCACGACTTTGATACAGAAAAAAGGATTCCTTGAAGGGAGGATGCGTTCCAACAGCAAAGCTGTGTTCAGGAGGCGCGGTATGATCCAGAATTTCATACAGGAACAGGTTGACACCCTTGCGCGGACTCTCCAGCGCTCAGTGGCCATTGACGACGTCGGCATTAACCTTGTCGCGGTCTCGAAACATTTTGACGATGCGGACGATGCGCGGGTCAGGGCCATTCTGGCAAGGACGCTGGAGGAGGATTCTTGCCAGTACCTGTTCTCCTTCGGCATAGTGGCGACTCGGGATAAGATTGTTCGCATCCCCGAATGCCGGGAGCTGGGCTTCAAGGAGCGCTCCTGTTACCCTATCCGCTGGCAGGAGCGGACCCTGGGCTACTTGTGGCTCGTCGGCAAGGTCAGCCCGGCGGAGGACAAGGCCGCCGTGGCCTGCGCCGGAGAGCTGGCCGTGCCCATGTTCAGCATGCAGCTTGAGGGCGAGCAGGCCTTCAGCAAGCATGAGCTGATCGTCCGGAACCTGCTTTCCGTGGATACGCGCTGGGCATCAAGGGCCGCCGCCATCCTGTCGCGGCAGGGGAGGATACGGACGGACCGGAAATACCGGGCGTTTAGCGCGGCAACCCGCAAAGGGACGGGCGGCCAGCACAGCGAGCTGACCTTCCTGCGTAAGCAATTCAGGGAATTCACCGCCGCGCACGGCGAGGCGGCCCCCTTGTTCAGCGACTTTTCTCCCGAGCTTGTGATCGTCGTCCCGGCCGATTCCAGCCTTTCCGACCCCGGCACCCTTATGCGCATAGCCTGTTCGGGGCTCAATGCGGACTTGCGGATCGGCATCGGCCCTGAGGTGGACGTGCTGCATCTGTACGATTCCTACGCACAGGCCTCGTCCGTGCTTCAGGTGCTCCGGGCCATCCCGAACCTGGGCCCCTGCTCGACGTGGGAAGGCCTTGGGGTCTACGGCAACCTGACGCTGCTGACCCGAAATCACGAGGACGCCCAGCTCCCGCTGACCCACAACATCGCTGCGCTCCGGGAGGAGGATCCCGCGCTGTTCGACACGCTGGAGCTCTTTCTCGACAATGCCGGAAGCATAGCCAAGACTTCCGAGGAACTGTGCATCCATCGGTCGACGCTCTATTATCGGCTGAAACGGATCGCGGATATCACGGGTACGGATCTCAATTCCGGTCTGGATCGGTTTACGCTTCACCTCGAACTCAAG